>ENA-UOOA01004920-UOOA01004920.1-human-gut-metagenome-genome-assembly--contig:-P61old-NODE-4920-length-14561-cov-11.715497_pt1 | contig 14561 bp, 13 predicted proteins | sample MGYA00242467_ERZ724014 | MGnify/ENA metagenome assembly ERZ724014
TGGAGATTGCGCGCATTCCGGAAGACATCCGTGGCTACGGCCATGTCAAGGAGCGTCACCTCAAGGCCGCGCGCGCCAAGTGGAATGGTCTGATGGCGCAGTGGCGCAGCCCCGGCGCACCTGCCCAGCGCCAGGCGGCCTGAGCCTTTGCGAACTGGCACTGCCGTGGCACGGCGGTGTCGGTGAAATCATTTGCTATTAAATTAATAGCTTCTGGCGCTTGGTGGATAAGCGTCAGAAGCTATTTTTATGGAGATATGAAAACCCCCTGTGGCCAGCCAACCCCCCCAGGCCCATCCGGTCTTGGGTGATGACATAGGCGCCGCATACAATGTCCGGTTACCCCACGGCGGGCGCCCAGGGTCCCGAATTGGGAATTCGTTGCATAAAGACGCCGAGCATCGCCGCCAGGCCGCGTTGCCAATCCTCGCGATAGCGATGGCTATCGCTGTGGTTGGCGCCTTGCCTGGCGACAATTTCGACCTCTTTATTGCATAACGAACTCCCCATTCGGCACCCTCCGCTGGCTGTGTGGAATTTCGAATTTTTGATCCTCTGCTGGGAGTCCTTGACGTGTTTATTTCTTCTGCCTTTGCTCAGACCGCACCTGCCGCCGCTGCAGGTGGTGGCGACCTGATGTCTTCGCTGACCGGCATGCTGCCTCTGGTGCTGATGTTCGTGGTGCTGTACTTCGTCATGATCCGCCCCCAGATGAAGCGCCAAAAGGAACACCGCGCCATGATTGACGCGCTGGCCAAGGGCGACGAAGTGGCCACCGCTGGCGGCATCATCGGCAAGGTCACGCGCCTGTCCGAAGGTTTCCTGCACATCGAAATCGCCAACAACGTGGAAGTGCAGATCCAGCGCAGCGCCGTGGTGCAAGTGCTGCCCAAGGGCACGGCGAAGTAAAGAGTCTGAAGTCGGGGCGTGGTGGCGGTGGTCGTCGCCAGCCCTCGTCAGGGGCAGGGGCCGCCGTGCTGCCCGCCCCACAAGCTTTCCGTGAGGTAAGAGCGCGATCATGAACCGATATCCGGTCTGGAAGTGGGCGATCCTGGTGATCGTGCTGCTGGTGGGTGCCTTGTACAGCCTGCCCAATTTCTTTGGTGAAACGCCTGCGGTGCAGGTTTCTGCGGTCAAGAGTGGCGTCAAGATTGACGACGCCGTGGCGCAGCGGGTGGAGCAGGCCCTGGCCGCCGCCAGCCTGACGGCCGAGCGGGTGGCGGTGGAAGGCACTTCGGTGCGCGCCCGCTTCGACACGCTGGAAAACCAGCTCAAGGCGAAAGATGTGATCCAGAAGGCCCTGGTGCCCGATGCGAACGACCCTAGCTTCGTCGTCGCGCTCAACCAGATTTCACGCACCCCCGCGTGGCTCAGTGCCATCCATGCCCGCCCCATGTTCCTGGGGCTGGACCTGCGGGGCGGCGTGCACTTCATGCTGCAGGTGGACATGCAGGCGGCCCTCACCAAGAAGGCTGAGGCCTACTCAGGTGACATCCGCACCGCGCTGCGTGAGAAAAATGTGCGCCACAGCGGCATCTCGCGTGACGGCCAGACCATCGACATCAAGGTGGCGGACGAAGCCACCCAGAACACGGTGCGCAACATCATTGCCGACCAGTTTGCCGACTTGCAGGTGGTGAGCCAGCCCGATGGCGACGGCCTGCGCCTGCGCGCCAGCATCAAGCCCGAGGCCGCTCGCAAGGTGCAAGAGCAAGCCGTCAAGCAGAACATCGTCACGCTGCACAACCGGATCAACGAGCTGGGCGTGACCGAGCCCGTGATCCAGCAGCAGGGCCTGGATCGCATCGTGGTGCAACTGGCCGGCGTGCAAGACACCGCCCAGGCCAAGGACATTCTGGGCCGCACCGCCACGCTGGAAGTGCGCATGGTGGACGAAAGCACCGAAGCGCGCGCCGCCGAGCAAGGCCGTGGCCCCGTGCCCTTTGGCTCCGAGCGCTACCCCGAGCGCAGCGGCCAGTCGGTGATCGTGAAGAAGCAGGTCATCCTGACCGGTGAAAACCTGACCGACGCCCAGCCCGGCTTTGACAGCCAGACGCAAGAACCCACCGTGAACCTGACGCTGGACGCCAAGGGCTCGCGCATCTTCCGCGACATCACGCGTGAGAACATTGGCAAGCGCATGGCCATCGTGCTGTTTGAAAAGGGCAAGGGCGAAGTGGTGACGGCGCCTGTCATCCGCTCTGAAATCGGCGGTGGCCGCGTGCAGATTTCGGGCCGCATGACCACGGCCGAGGCCAACAACACCGCGCTGCTGCTGCGCGCCGGTTCGCTGGCCGCGCCCATGGAAATCATCGAGGAATACACCATCGGCCCTAGCCTGGGCGCCGACAACATCGAGCGTGGTATCCACAGCGTGGTGTGGGGCTTGGCTGCCATCGCTGCATTCATGTGCGTGTACTACCAGCTGTTTGGCGTGATCTCCAGCATCGCGCTGGCGGTGAACGTGATGCTGCTGGTGGCTATCTTGTCCATGCTGCAGGCCACGCTCACGCTGCCCGGTATTGCCGCCATGGCGCTGGCCATCGGTGTGGCCATCGACTCGAACGTGCTGATCAATGAACGTGTGCGCGAAGAGCTGCGCGCTGGCGTGGCCCCGCAAGCGGCCATCCACACGGGCTACGACCGTGCCTGGGCCACGATTCTGGACTCCAACGTGACCACGCTGATCGCGGGCCTGGCCCTGCTGGCTTTTGGTTCGGGCCCCGTGCGCGGTTTTGCCGTGGTGCACTGCATCGGTATCTTGACCAGCATGTTCTCGGCCGTGTTCTTCTCGCGAGGTCTGGTGAACCTGTGGTACGGCCGCCAGAAAAAGCTCAAGAGCGTTTCCATCGGCCAGGTCTGGAAGCCTGAGTCGGACGCCACTGCCGTGGCCAAGTCGCAATAAAGGAGGAAGACATGGAATTCTTCCGAATCAAAAAAGACATTCCCTTCATGAAGCACGCGTTGATCTTCAACGCGATCTCCTTCATCACCTTTGCACTGGCAGTCTTCTTCCTGCTCACCCGTGGGTTGCACCTGTCGGTGGAGTTCACCGGTGGCACGGTGATGGAAGTGGCCTACAGCCAGCCCGCTGAGCTGGCCAAGGTGCGCGAGACGGTGTCCGGCCTGGGCTACACCGATGTGCAGGTGCAGAGCTTTGGCACGCCCCGTGATGTGCTGATTCGCTTGCCCGTGCAAAAAGGTGTCACATCCGCCCAGCAAAGCGAGCAGGTGCTGCAGGCGCTCAAGGCGAACGATGCGGACGTGACTCTGCGCCGCACTGAGTTTGTCGGTCCTCAGGTGGGGGAAGAGCTGGTGCACGGGGGCTTGATGGCGCTGGCCTTTGTGGTGCTGGGCATCGTGATCTACCTGGCCTTCCGCTTTGAATGGAAGTTCGGTGTGGCGGCCATCATCGCCAACCTGCACGATGTGGTGATCATTCTCGGCTTCTTTGCCTTCTTCCAGTGGGAGTTCTCGCTGTCGGTGCTGGCGGCTGTGCTGGCCGTGCTGGGCTACTCGGTCAACGAGTCAGTTGTGATTTTTGACCGGATCCGTGAGGCCTTCCGCAAGTACCGCAAGATGACCACCTCAGAGGTGATCGATCACGCCATCACCAGCACCATGAGCCGCACCATCATCACCCACGCCTCGACCGAGGCGATGGTGCTGTCTATGCTGTTCTTTGGTGGCCCCAGCCTGCATTACTTTGCCATGGCGCTGACCATCGGTATCTTGTTCGGTATCTATTCCTCGGTGTTCGTGGCCGCCGCCATTGCCATGTGGCTGGGCGTCAAGCGGGAAGACCTGGTGTCGGCACCGCGCAAAGAAGGTGGTGATCCGAACGATCCCAACGCCGGAGCAGCGGTTTGACCCGGTAATATTGGCGCATGCAGACTCCAGAAACGCTCGTTGCGCAACGCCGCCTGGCGCGCCAAGCACGGCAGCGTTTCGTCGAGGGTTTGTGCGCCAGCCTGCCTGACCTGCACAAAACGGTGGGTGAGTTCCTGTCGGCGCTGATGGCGCAGACGGGCACCCAGCGAGAAATGCAAACCCGCCGCGATGCCTGGCTGCTGTACCAACAGCACCAGGCCGCATGGCTTGACGGCACCGCCAAGGCGTGGCGTGATGCGGTATTGCCCGCCTCCAGCGCTGGCCCGGGTGGCCGCGCGGTGAATCTCTCCTTCGAGTTGCTCAGCGACGATGTGGTGGAAAACAAGATCGTCGCCTCTCGCATGGCCCTCACGGTGGCCGAGCAGGTCAGCCAGCAGTTCGACTCCTTGCGCCAGCGCACCCAGGTGCTGGAGGGGCAAGACATGGACAGCACCGACATCTTGCGGGCGGAGACCATCTGCCTGAAGCTGGTGGAGCAGTGGGTGGAAGCAGGGTTGCCTCGCACCGATTTGCTGCGGGTGATTGATCCGCTACAGCGCGAGCTGGCCAACCAGGTGCAAAAGCACTACCAGGCCGTCAACGTCTTTTATGTGGAACAGGGCGTGGCTGCGCCCACGGACATGCGCAACCGTGTTCGCCGAACCACCGCAGGGGCTTCGGGCGCCGCGGCCTTGGGGGCGGACCGATCCGATCGCGTGGCTGGCCCTGCGTCAGGCCGTGGTGAACCCCTGCGGCGCCCCCCTATGGGACCCATGGGTGGCTCCATCCCACGGGTGCCTGGGTCGTACCCCGCCATGGCGGGTGGTGGTTTGGGCGCCGTCACCGGCATGACTCCCTTGATCCGTGCCCGCCAACGGGCGCAGGGCGTGATGGGGCAACTGCGCCGCCTGTTGTCCCAGCCTGTAACGGGCTTTGACATGACCCAGGCACCGCCTGCCTCGGCGGCGCTGGCGCATGCACTGTCGGCCCAGCGCGTGCAGGCGGAAACGCATTACAGCGGCATGGTCACCATTGCGGAAGATTACAGCCCTGCGGCGGTAGTGCAGGTGGCCGGGGCGGTGCGCGAGCGTTCCGCCGAGCTGAAGAAAAAAGCCGTTACCCCTGGTGAGAAAGCCATCATCGAGGTGGTGGCGCTGATGTTTCAGAGCATTCTGGCGGAAGACCGCATTCCGCCGGCCGTGCGCGTGTGGTTCGCCCGCCTTCAGGTGCCCGTGCTGCGTGTGGCGCTGGCCGAGCCGGAGTTTTTCAGCAACCTGGATCACCCCGCACGCCAGCTCATTGATCGCATGGGCGCTTGTGTGATGGGCTTTGATGCCACCGCCATCAACGGCAGCGCACTGGAGGCGGAAATTCGCCGTGTGGTGCAGGTGATTGAGCAGTACCCGGAAACGGGGCGGCGGGTGTTTCAGCTGGTGCACGAGGAGTTTGAGAAATTCCTCTCCAAATTTCTCACTGAAAAGCAGGCCACTTCACGTTTGGTCAGCGTGGCCCAGCAGGTAGAGCAGCGCGAGATGCTGGCCATCCAGTACACCATCGAGTTGCGCACCATGCTGCGCGATATGCCGGTGCGCGACGAGATCCGCGAGTTCCTGTTCAAGACCTGGGCTGAGGTGCTGGCACTGTCGGCCGTGCGCGACGGCGCGCAGCACGCCGACACCGTCATGTTCAAGCAAACCGCGGCCGACCTGGTGTGGGCGGCCAGCGCCAAGCCCAATCGCAGCGATCGCGCGCTGGTGATCCAGCAACTGCCGGGGCTGCTGCAACGTTTGCGCCAGGGCCTGACCTTGATCGGCGTGACGGGCGCGGACCAGGACGCCACCATCAAGGTCTTGACGGATACCTTGGCGGAAGCCTTCCTCTCCAAGACGGCCAGCATTCCGCAAGCCCACATCGAGGCGATGTCCAAGCGTCTGGCCAACCTGGAAGACTTCATCAACGATGCCACCTTGGGTGACATGCCGCTCAATTCCGAAAGCATCGAGATGATGCTGGGCATCGATGCCTCGTCGATCTTTGTCATCGCTGACAACGACGCACCTGTGGACGATGCGATGGTGGCCTGGGCCCAAGAGCTCAAACCCGGCACCTGGTACACGCTGGACCACAACGGCTCTTCTGCCCAGGTTCAGTATGTGTGGCAGAGCAAACGCAAGCAATTGCACTTGTTTGCTGCCGTGGATGGCAGCAGCTACCTGATCCAGCTGCGCAGACTGGCGGCGTACCTCCAAAGCGGGCTTCTGGTGGCGCAGGATGAAGAAGGCCTCACCATGCGCGCCACCCGCGACGCCTTGGCCAAGCTGGACGCTAACCCGGAACGCTTGCTCGACTGAGCCCGACAGCGATCTCTGCGTTTTGGCTCACCGCCAGCCTGGCCTATCTCGCGTTCAGCCCCGCCCCACCCGCTGGAACAGTGCACCGGGCAAACGGGCGACCACACCGTCCAGCTCCAGTTCCAGCAATTGCACTTGTAGGCTCGCGGCATCCATTCCCGTGCGGTTGACCAAGGCATCCAGCCCGACGGGGTCGTAGCCCATGGCTTGCAACAGCGCACTTTCCCGGGGTGCAGTCGCAGCAGGTTCGTCCGTACCGACGGCTGTGTCGTCAGCCGTGAATGAGCTGGCGGCCGGTAGCGCCCAACGGCATTCTTCCAGCACGTCTTGTGCAGACTCCACCAGCTTGGCCCCTTGCTTGATGAGGGCGTGACAACCCCGGGATTGCGGGGCGTGGATCGAACCCGGAATCGCAAACACCTCGCGTCCTTGTTCCGTCGCCAGCCTGGCGGTGATCAGTGAGCCAGACGCCAGGGCTGCCTCCACCACCAGCGTGCCCTGCGACAGGCCTGAAATGATGCGGTTGCGCTTGGGAAAGTTGGGGGCCAGCGGGGGGGTGCCCAGAGGGTACTCGCTCACCAGCAAGCCGTGCCGGGCAATGCGGTGCGCCAAGTCGAGATGGCGGCTGGGGTACACGCGGTCCAACCCTGTTCCCACCACGGCGATGGTCGTGGGTGCGTCGCCTTCTTTCAGGGAACGATCTGGCGCGATAGGGGCCAGAGCGCCTTCATGGGCTGCCGCATCCACGCCCAGTGCGAGACCCGAGACGATCGTGAGCCCTGTGGCCCCCAATGCCTTCGCAAATTGGTAGGCGTTGTCCGCGCCTTGCGCCGTAGGGTTTCGGCTACCCACCACGGCCAGGCAGCGCCCTTCGGCGAAGGGCTGACCTTGCACCACAGCGCGGGCGCCCACCACGTAGAGCATGAGCGGCGGGTCCTCGGTGTCGAGCAGTTTCTTGGGATAGCGCACATCCCCCAGGGTGATGATGGCGCGCGCAGTGCCTTCGGCCAAGTCGCTGGCGTGCAGCCATTGCCAGGTCTTTTCCAGCAGTTCAGGCCACGATGGGGGCACCGTGACCAGAGCGCGTGCATGCCGCTCGCTGACGCACTGGCTCAGCACTGCCTCGGGTTGTGCAAAGAGAGCTGTAGGCAGCCCAAAGGTAGCCAGCAATTTGCGCGCGGTCTGGTTGCCGATGCCCGGTGTGGTGGCAAGCCGCAGCCATGCGCCTAGTTCATCGCGGTCCATAAGCGGGCTCAGAGGAAGATTGAGAGGCTACGTAAAAACGGGGCCCGCAGGCCCCGTTGGATGGGGCACGCTGGTGGGCGCAACGCTTATTGGGGGTTGGCCAGACGGTCACCCACGCGCACACCGGTGCGCACGTCCAGCAGCAGTGCGTAGGAAACGCGCTCGAACGTCAGGAACACCATGGCCAGGCCATTGTGCTCGCTGGGCAGCTTGATGGTGGGCTTGCCCTCTGCCGTCGTGTCCCTCACGCGGTCGCCCTGGGTGAGCAGCGTCAGCACATGGCCTGGCTCCATGCCCTGGGCGGTTCCCATGTTGATGGCGATCACCTGGTTTTGCCCAGCCACGGCGACGGGGGTGGAGCCGTAGATCGACACCACCCGTGCATTCACGCTGGTCTGGGGCTCGTGCGGAATGTAGTTTTTGAAGGTGCGGGGTGGCTCGGGCAGCATGCGGTCACCGGCGCGAATTTCTTCCTTGGTGGATGTGATGTCCACCGTGGCGGGCACGGGCTCTTGCTTGAGGTTGCCCTTGCCGTCGCTGATTTCTTCCGTGGTTTCGCTGCGTGCGAGTTCGGCGTTGCCCAGGTAACGGGCTTCATAACCCAGCACCTCCCCGGTAACGGGGTCCTTGAGCGGAATGGCTTCCCGGAAGACGCGGAAGCTGCGGGGTTGGCCGGGTTTGGTGCTCAGCGGTGCGTCAGGGTTGCCGCGTGCGTACACCCGGTCGCCAGCGGCCATCAGCACACGCTGGTCGGTGGTGGCGACGAGGCGCGGGGCTTGCTCGATGGTGGCGGCATCAGCCACCAGCGGCTCCACCAGGAACGGTGCGATCAGGTGGGTCTTGAGCGTGGGCAGCGCCAGGCTGGCAAGGCTGTCCGTGCGGGTGCGGGGTGACAGGCGCACCGTGTCGGACCCGCCCGTGGGCTGGGTGCGCAGGCGCGCGTAGCCATCGCTCTTGTCAAGGTACAGCGTTTGCCCCGGGAAGATCAGGTGCGGATTGGGCAGCGCCTTGAGGTTCATGCCCCACAGCTCTGGCCAGCGCCAGGGGCTCTTGAGGTACATGCGAGAAATATCCCACAGCGTATCGCCACGTTTGACCACATAGGTGTCTGGCGCGTTGGGCGCCAATTCAGACACGGGGATACCTTTTTCAGCCACCTGCTGGGCAGTGCTGCGCTGGGCATCGGTAATGGGGTATTTCTGGGCGAAAGTAGGTGTGCAGGTAAAAGCGGCAATGACTGCCAGCGCTCCCAAGGCCGTTTTCTGTGCGCTGGTGAAAGCCATCCTGTTTTTCCTTTTTTGATGCATTGGTATACGCCCCCTCACTGATGGCAGCAGCCTTTTTTCCACGAAACTGCTGGCAAATACATTACAAACCATCTCAGATTCTCTGCTCAAGCCCTTGATTGGGCAATGAATATTGGCTTGGGGGCCAGCGCCTTTGCTCAAAATTGGCGAAAATAGCGACACTTATTACCTGGTTTCATGGCAATTCTTCCTATTCTTTGTTTCCCCGATCCGCGCCTGCACAAGGTGGCAAAGCCTGTGGCAGCGGTGGATGAACGCATCCAGACCCTGGTGGCCGACATGCTGGCCACCATGTACGACGCCCACGGCATCGGCTTGGCGGCCACGCAGATCGACGTGCACGAACGCGTGGTGGTCATTGACGTATCTGAGGAGCGCGACCAGCCGCTGGTGCTCATCAACCCGGAAATCACTTGGGCCAGCCCCGAAAAGCAGGTGGGCGATGAAGGCTGCCTTTCCGTGCCCGGCATATACGACGGCGTGGAGCGTTCCACCCGCGTTCATGTGAAGGCGCTCAACGAGAAGGGCCAGCCGCATACTGTGGAAGCCGAGGGTTTGCTGGCGGTTTGTATTCAACACGAAATGGACCACCTGCTCGGCAAGGTGTTTGTGGAATATCTGTCGCCCCTCAAACGCAACCGCATCAAAACCAAAATGCTCAAGCAGCAGCGAGGTAATCGGGAGTGAATACCTCCGCACCTGCTGCACCACCCCACCACCATGCTCCGCGCGCCCGTTGGGCGCAGGTGCTGCGTTGGCTGGTGGTGTGCAGCGCAGGTGCGGTGTGCGCTGTGATGGTGGGCTGCGCAGTGCCGGGCAAAGAGGCTCTGGGCTCCGCGCGGGCCGACGTGGCTGCGCGCCTGGGGCCACCCACCGCCATGTATCCCCGCCCCGAAGGCGGCGAGCGGTGGCAATACTCTGAACTGCCCGCAGGCGTGCAGGTCTACAACCTGGATTTCGACGCCACGGGGCGCCTGGTGCGCAATGCGCCAGCGCTGACGCAGGCCTGGCTGGAGCAGATTCCCGTCGGGCAGTGGACGGTATCGGACGTGCGCTACTGGTTGGGAGCGCCCCAGCGGGTGGACCGCGTGGCCCGGTTTGAGGGCGAAGTCTGGACGTACCGGTTCCTTCAGCTGTCCGACCCGCGCTTTGCCTACCTTCACATCGATCCATCGGGCACAGTGCAGCGCGTGCTGTTTGTGGACGATGTATCCAACGCCCCTGACGACCGCCCATGACGGTGGGGCGGCGCCTCATTCTTGGCGCCCCTTGTGCCACCAGCCCGCGCGGGCCGTTGCCCGGCTGAGCCGTATTGCGAGAGATTTGCCATGAGAGTGATTTTTGCCGGAACCCCCGAATTTGCCCGCGTGGCCCTGGCGCGCCTGCTGGCGGCGGGGTTCACCGTGCCATTGGTGCTGACGCAGCCCGACCGCCCTGCAGGCCGTGGCATGAAGCTGCAGGCCTCCCCCGTCAAGCAATGCGCGCTGGACCACGGCATTGCCGTGGCCCAGCCCCGCAGCCTGCGGCTGGACGGCAAATACCCCGAAGATGCTGCCGCCGCCCGCGATGCGTTGCTGGCTGCCCAGGCCGATGTGATGGTGGTGGCCGCCTACGGTCTCATCCTGCCCCAGTGGGTGCTGGATATGCCCGCCAAAGGTTGCCTCAATATCCACGCCAGCCTGTTGCCCCGCTGGCGTGGCGCTGCGCCCATCCACCGCGCCATCGAGGCGGGCGATGCCGAAACCGGCGTCACCATCATGCAGATGGACGCAGGGCTGGATACGGGCGACATGCTGCTGGTCGAAAAAACCCCCATCGCGCCCACCGACACCACAGCGGTGCTGCATGACCGCCTAGCCGACCTGGGTGGCCGCATGATCGTGGAAGCGCTGGAGCTGGCCGCCTGTGGCGGCCTGCAGCCCGTGCCCCAGCCTGCCGAGGGCGTGACCTACGCGCACAAGATCGAGAAGGCCGAGAGCGAGATCGACTGGTCTTTGCCAGCGCATGTGATTGGCCAGCGCATTCGCGCCTTCGATCCCTTCCCGGGCGCCAGCACCGCTTTGCAGGGCGAGGCGATCAAGGTGTGGGGCTATGAAATTGATAGCTACCAGCGCTTATCCAATGAGCGCTGCGGGCAGATTTTGGCATCAGGCCCAGAGGGCGTGACGGTGGCTTGTGGCGAGGGCGGCGCCCTGCGCCTGACCACCCTGCAGCGTGCTGGGGGCAAGCGCCTGCCGGTGGCAGACTTTCTGCGCGGCTTTCCGCTGCCTGTGGGCCAGGTGCTGGGCACCAGCACGGTGGCCGCGTGAGCGCGTCGCCCTGGGCCCGCGCGCGGGCCATGCTCAGCCACCCGTCGTTTCGGCTGGCGGGCAAAGACATGGCCGGCACCTCGCTGGGCATTGGGGCCTGGGGGCTGGTCACGGGCGTGGCCATGATCAAGAGCGGCATGTCGCTGCCCATGGCGGTGTTCATGTCGCTGGTGGTGTACGCGGGCAGCGCCCAGCTGGCAGTGATACCGCTGCTCACGGTGGGCGCGCCCCTGTGGGTGGTGTGGCTCACGGCGTCGTGCGTGAACCTGCGCTTCGTCATCTTCAGCAGCATGTGGCGCAACTACTTTGCGCACCTGCCGCTGCGCTGGCGGCTGGCCACCGGTTACTTCAGCGGCGACGTGATCTTTGTGGCGTTCATGAAGCGCTTTCCTGAGCCAAAGCCTGAGCCTGACCAGGTGCCCTACTTTTGGGGCGCGGCCTGCACCAACTGGCTGGCTTGGCAGGTGCCTTCGCTGGTGGGCATCGCCCTGGCCAATGTGGTGCCGCTGTCATGGGGCCTGGGTTTTGCAGGCGTGCTGGCGCTGCTGGGCGTGCTGCTGTCGCTGCTGTTTGACCGCGCCACCTGGATCGCCACGGGCGTGGCAGCCACCGCCGCCATTGCCGCGTTTGCGCTGCCGCTCAAGCTCAACATTCTGGTGGCCATTGCCGCTGCCGTGGCCGTGGGCTTGCTGATCGAGGCGGTGGAGCACCATCGCAACCCGCCCGAGTTGCTGCTGGTGCCCGCTGAAGAAGATTTGCCGGCCGATGAACAGCAGCATGTGCGCGACGGCGACATAGTGCCTGTGCGAGAGGAGCGCCATCCATGAACTGGTCCTGGGTTGAACCCGTCATTGCCATCCTCGGGTTGGCGGTCATCACCGTGGTGTCGCGGTCGTTCTTCATGATCCCCGAGCGCGAGATGTCCATGCCCAGCTGGCTCAAGCGGGGCCTCAAATACGCGCCCCTGGCCGCACTCACGGCCGTGATCGCGCCAGAGATCCTCATGTCGCAGGGCCAGCTCATCAACACCTTTCAGGACGCCCGGCTGCCGGCCGTGCTGTGTGCCACCGGCTACTACTTCTGGCGGCGCGGCATCCTGGGCACCATCGTGGTGGGCATGGCGGTGTACCTGCCTTTGCACATCGGCTGGGGGTGGTAGGGATAGCACCCCCTGAGTCGCCTTCGGCGCCTTCCCCCTCTCTCGCTTCGCGGGAGGGGGACGCACCCGGTGGCCGGGCGAAGCCAGTTCCACGGGTGCTCTGGCGCAGACAGGACGCCCCCTCTGCTGCGATTACTAAAATGGCCGCCGCGAAAGCCCTCCTTTCCCTTTACACCTCTGCTATGAACATCCTTCGCTTTTCCGATCTGTGCGCCCAGGGCAAGGCCCGCAACCAGCGCGTCTTCATCCGTGCCGACCTGAATGTGCCGCAAGACGACGCCGGCAATATCACCGAAGACACCCGCATCCGTGCCTCCATCCCCGCCATCCGCATGGCGCTGGACGCCGGTGCCGCCGTCATGGTGACCAGCCACCTGGGCCGCCCGACCGAGGGCGAGTTCAAGCCCGAAGACTCCCTGGCCCCCGTCGCCAAGCGCATGGCCGAGCTGCTGGGCCGTGATGTGCCGCTGGTTGCCAACTGGGTGGACGGCGTGCAAGTGGCCCCCGGCCAGGTTGTGCTGCTGGAAAACTGCCGCCTGAACGTGGGCGAGAAGAAGAACAAGGAAGAGCTGGCCCGCAAGATGGCTGCGCTGTGCGACATCTTCGTGAACGACGCGTTTGGCACGGCCCACCGCGCCGAAGGCACGACCTACGGCATCGCCCAGTTTGCGCCCATCGCCTGCGCAGGCCCGCTGCTGTCGGCCGAGATTGACGCCCTGACCAAGGCCCTGGCCCAGCCCCAGCGCCCGCTGGCCGCCATCGTGGCGGGCTCCAAGGTGTCCACCAAGCTCACCATCTTGCAAAGCCTGGCCGACAAGGTCGATCAGCTCATCGTGGGTGGTGGCATTGCCAACACCTTCATGCTGGCGGCAGGGCTGCCCATCGGCAAGAGCCTGGCCGAGCCCGACCTGCTGGACGCTGCCAAGGCCGTGATGGCCGCGATGAAGGCCCGTGGTGCTGAAGTGCCAATCCCTACCGACGTGGTCGTGGCCAAGACCTTTGCGGCCGATGCGCCCGCCACAGTGAAGGCCGCCACCGATGTGGCCGAAGACGACATGATTCTGGACATCGGCCCCGAGACAGCGGCCCGCCTCGCAGCCCAGCTCAAGTCTGCAGGCACCATCGTCTGGAACGGCCCTGTGGGCGTATTCGAGTTTGCGGCCTTTGAAAACGGCACCAAGCAGATCGCCCAGGCGATTGCCGAATCGCCTGCCTTCAGCATTGCGGGCGGTGGCGACACGCTGGCTGCGATTGCCAAGTACGGTATCGAGAAGCAGGTGGGCTACATCTCCACCGGCGGCGGCGCTTTCCTGGAAGTGCTGGAAGGCAAAACCCTGCCCGCGTTCGAGATTCTGGAAAAGCGCGCAGCCGGAAACTAAAACATTCCGCGCGTCGTCAACAGGTTCTAAGGGCCACCCTGCGGGGTGGCCTTTTTCATGGGCAGACCTGCACGAACAGGTTCCAAGGACCCCGCCCAGCGGCACCCACCTAAAATCACTCCCATGACCTTCATCGACACACTGCGCACGGCCACCACGCAAAACCAATCCATGCTGTGCGTGGGCCTGGACCCAGAGCCCTCCCGTTTCCCCTCCCACATGAAGGGTGACGCCAGCAAGATTTACGACTTCTGCGCGGCCATCGTCGATGCCACGGCCGATCTGGTCTGCTCCTTCAAGCCGCAGATTGCCTACTTTGCCGCCTACCGGGCCGAAGACCAGCTCGAACGCCTGATGGAGCACATGCGTCGCACAGCGCCTCAGGTGCCGGTGATTCTGGACGCCAAGCGCGGCGACATCGGCTCCACCGCGCAGCAATACGCCAAGGAGGCGTTCGAGCGCTACGGCGCCGACGCCGTCACGCTCTCGCCTTTCATGGGTTTTGACTCCATCGAGCCCTACCTGGCCGCCTACCCCAGCAAGGGGGCTTTCTTGCTGTGCCGCACCTCCAACCCCGGTGGTGACGACCTGCAAAACCAGCGCCTGGCCAGCATCGAAGGCCAGCCCCTGATGTACGAGCACATTGCCAAGCTGGCCCAGGGCCCCTGGAACCTGAACGGCCAGCTCGGTCTGGTGGTGGGTGCCACTTACCCGCAAGAGATTGAGCGCGTGCGCAGTATTGCGCCCACGCTGCCCCTGCTGATCCCCGGCGTGGGCGCGCAGGGCGGCGATGCCGTGGCCACCGTGCGCGCAGGCCTGCGCAGCGACGGCCCCATCATCGTGAATTCTTCGCGTGCCGTGCTGTACGCCTCTTCGGGCGACGACTTTGGCGCGGCCGCCCGCGCCGAGGCCCTGCGCACCCGCGCGGTGCTGGAGGCCGC
>ENA-UOOA01004933-UOOA01004933.1-human-gut-metagenome-genome-assembly--contig:-P61old-NODE-4933-length-14515-cov-15.310235_pt1 | contig 14515 bp, 16 predicted proteins | sample MGYA00242467_ERZ724014 | MGnify/ENA metagenome assembly ERZ724014
ACAGAAACACCACCATCCCCGTGAAGAAGAGCCAGGTGTTCTCTACGGCGGCGGATAACCAGACGAGCGTGGATATTCACGTATTGCAGGGCGAACGCGAATTCTGCAAAGACAACAAGACGTTGGGCAACTTTATGCTGACGGGCATTGCTCCCGCGCCCCGCGGTATTCCGCAGATCGAAGTTACGTTCGATATCGACGCGAACGGCATCGTGCATGTAACGGCGCAGGATAAAGGCACCGGCAAGTCTACGGATATTACGATTACCTCCTCCACGAATCTTTCCGAAGAGGAAATTAACAAAGCGGTGAAAGAAGCCGAACAGTTTGCCGAAGAGGATAAGAAACGTAAGGAGAAAGTAGACAACAAGAACAAGCTTGACGGCATGATCTTCTCTGTTGAGCAGACGATGAAAGATTCCGGCGACAAGCTGACGGACGACGATAAGGCTACTTTGAACGGCGCGATAGAAACGGCGAAGAAAGAGCTTGAATCGGACGACGACGAGAGAATCAAAGCGGCGTACGACACTCTGATGAACACCGTGCAGCCGGTATTCCAGAAGCTGTATCAGAACGCTCAGGGCGCGGCGGGCGCCAACCCCGATATGGGCGGCGCGAACGGCGGAAACGACGGCGATACGGAATTCCATCAGTAAGCCGTAAGACAAAAAACGCGGGGATCTTTCCTTGCGCGAACGAAATAACGAAGCATCGGGTTCGCCGGAAAGGCGAGCCCGAATGGCGTATTATAAAGAAATAAAAAACTCAAAGAGATAACACTATGGCGGAAAGCAAGAAAAATTATTACGAAATACTCGGCGTGAGCAAAACCGCGAGCGCGGACGAAATCAAGTCGGCGTACAGAAAGCTGGCGAAACAGTATCACCCCGATCTGCACCCCGGCGACGCGGCTGCCGCGGAAAAATTCAAAGAGATCAACGAGGCGAACGAAACGCTTTCCGACGCGCAGAAACGTAAACAATACGATTTCGAACTGGAACACCCCGGCATGGGTTCGGGCGGGTTCGGCGGATTTTCGGGCTTCGGCGGCGGCGACGGCGCGGGCTTCGGCGGATTCGAAGATATTTTCAGCAGCTTTTTCGGCGGCGGATTTTCGGGCTTCGGCGGCGGAAACGGCGCGGGCGGAGCGGCGCAGTCGAAAGTGGGCGAAGATATTCAGAAAGAGATGACTCTTTCGTTTATGGACGCGGCGAAGGGCTGCAAAAAGACGGTTGCGTATATGCGTAACGCGCCCTGCGAAAGCTGTAAAGGCACGGGCGCGAAAGACGGAACGGCGTTTAAAACGTGTTCGCGCTGCGGCGGCAAAGGCGTGGTGCAGAGCGTGCAGAACACCGTGTTCGGCAGGACGATCAGACAGGGCGTATGCCCCGATTGCGGCGGCACCGGGAAGATTATTACGGAAAAGTGCGCGGACTGCAAAGGCAAGGGGTATATCCGCAAGGAAGCGGAAATCACGTTTAACGTGCCCGCGGGCGTGAACAACGGAAGCTACATCAGAAAGCGCGGCGGCGGTCATGCGGTGCAGGGCGGCGTGCCGGGCGATCTGATTATCGTGTTTAAGGTGGAGCCGCACAAACTTTTCGTACGGGACAATTTCGATTTGAAAATCGACGTGCCCGTATCGTTTAAAACGGCGGCGCTGGGCGGCGTTGTAAAAGTGCCCGGCGTGGACGACACGTTTGATTTTACGGTGCCCGAAGGCACGCAGAGCGGACAAATTTTCACCGTGCGCGGCAAAGGCATCAAATCGGCGACCGGGGCAACCGGAAATCTGATTATTCGCGTGATTGTGGAAGTGCCTTCGCATCTTACGAGGGAGCAGAAGCGCGCGCTGGAAGAAACGGATGCGGCGATTGATCTGAAGCAGTACGATAAACGCAAAAAGTATGCGGACGTTGTGGAAAGCCTGTACGGTACGAAGCCGTATTAAGGAGAGAAAAAACGCGGCGCCGCGTTGAATAAACGAACTATCTTTTCCGGATTCCGGCTATTTAAAACCTCTTCTCGCAAAAACGCGGGAAGAGGTTTTAATTTTGCTGACGAAAACAAGCGGCGAGAAGGCGGCGGAGGACGGCGGCAACCGCGCGGCGGGCGCGAAACGATTGACAAACGGCGCGAAAAACGCTATAATAAGGCAAAACGCTGCGGCGAGAATCTGCCTGACGGAAACGAAAAAATGAAAGAACAAAGAACGATTTATTATCGGGACGAATTAAACGACGAATTTTCTTCGGCAAAAATCGTTCCGCGTACCATCGACGAAAATTACCGGTATGTGCACGGAAACGTGTTTTACCGCTTTTTTTCCTCTTTTTTATATCGCGTCATCGCAAAGCCTCTTGCCTTTCTGTTTTTAAAAATCCGCTTCGGGTGGAAAGTAAAAAATAAAAAAGCGCTGAAAGCCGTGCCGAAAAAGAGCGCGTACTTTGTATACGGCAATCACACTTCCGCCGCTGCCGATCCGTTTGTCCCCGCGTTGCTGGCGGGAAAAAGGCGGGCGTACGTTATCGTTCATCCCGCAAACGTGTCTATCAAGGGCATGGGCGGCGTGAATGCGGCGCTGGGGGCGCTGCCGCTGCCGGATAATCTGAAAGCCACGAAAAATTTTCTTTCCGCGATAGAAAAACGCGTGCAAAGCGGCGCCGCGATCTTTATTTATCCGGAGGCGCATATCTGGCCGTATTATACGAAAATCAGACCGTTCAAAGATACGTCGTTCCGTTATCCCGTGCAATACAAAACGCCTGTGTTCACGTTTACGAATACCTATCGGAAACGCAGGTTTTTCGGAACGCCGCGGATGGTAACGTATGTGGACGGACCGTTTTATCCGGACGGGAGTTTAAGCGCGAAACAGGCGAAAGAAACGCTGAGAAACGCCGCGTTTGAGGCTATGGAAAAACGCAGCGGCAATTCCGACGCGGAATATATCCGTTACGTGCGTGCGGAGGACGAAAAGACACCCGGCGAGGACGAAAAAAGATGAGATATTTATTGTTTGCGGGCAATTATAAAGTGTTCGACGGAATACTCACCTGTTTGCTTTCCGTGGCGAAGCGAACAAAAACCGCCGAACCGTTTACCGCGTTGATTTTAACGATGGACGTTTCGTATCTGCGCGACGACTACACCCCCGTAACGGAGGAACAGACGCGGTTTCTGCGCGGCGTGATGAAGAAATACAATGCGGATAACGACGTAAAAACCATAGACGTTTCCGAACTGTACGCCACGGAATTCTGGGGCTGCCCGAACGAGGGCGCGTATTGTTCTCCGTATACGCTGTTAAGATTGTTTGCGGATAAAATTCCCGAAATTCCAGATAAAATTCTGTACCTTGACGCGGATATCATGTTCAACCGTGATTTTACGCTGCTGTACGATATAGACGTATCCGGGGTGGAGTATGCCGCGGCGCGCGACCATTACGGAAAATACATTCTGTATTACAACTATATCAATGCGGGCGTGCTGCTTCTGAATATGAAAATGATACGGGAAACGGGGGCGTTTTTCCGCGCGCGGGAACTGATTAAATCGAGAAAGCTGTTGTTTGCCGATCAGAGCGCGATTGTGCGGAGCACAAGCAAAAAGAAAATGCTGCCGCAGAAATTCAACGACCAGAAATTTCTGCACAAAAGCACCGTGGTGAGGCATTTCAGCAAGCGGCTGTTTTATTTTCCGTATCCGCATGTGGATAACATCAAGCAATGGAACGTGGAAAAAGTGCGCTCCGTGTTCGGGTACCGCGAATTTGACGATATTCTGGACGAATATCTTGCCCTGAAGGCGGGCTTCGGAGCGGAACAAGGCAGTGCGGCGCGGCGGATAGTGGAAGCCGAAACGAAAATACAACCGGAAAAAACGCAGGAGAATCATTTATGAAATATACCGAACTTACCGTGCATACCACAAACGAAGCAAGCGAAATCGTGGCGGACGCGATGTGGAATTATACCGATTTCGGCGTTACCGTGTGCGACGTGAACGATATTATCGCTCTGCAGAAAACCAAAGACGGCTACTGGGATTACATCGACGAGAATCTGCGCGACGTTTCCCGTACGGACGTGCTGGTGAAATGCTATCTGGAAGAGGCGACGGCGCAAAAAATCGCCGCCGCAATCATGGACGATATTTTTCTTGCGCGGGAACGCGCGGCGGGCGCGATCGATTTCGGCACGCTTGAAGAAGCGAAGAGGCAAGTGGACGGCGACGACTGGATAGAGGTATGGAAAAAGCATTTCCGCCCCATTCATTTATCGCGCATCGTGGTGGTGCCGGAATGGATAAAGTACGAAAAACAGCCGGACGAAGAAATCGTGCTGCTCGATTCGAACATGGCGTTCGGCACGGGCGAGCACGAAACCACTTCCATGTGTGTGGAAGAAATGCAGAATTATCTGCATGCGGGCGATACGTGCATAGACGTGGGCTGCGGCAGCGGAATCCTCGGCATTTCCGCGGTGAAGCTGGGCGCGGCGAAAGCGTACCTGACGGACGTAGACCCGATTGCCGTGAAAAGCGCGAATCATAACGCGGCGCTGAACGGCGTGGCGGAAAAATGCGTGGTGGCGCATGCCGACCTGCTGGAGGATACTTCCGTGCAAGGCGACGTGATGCTTGCCAACATCACGGGAGAAATTCTGGTGCGGCTGGCGCCGTCGATTCCGAAAAATTTAAAGAGGGACGGCGTATTGATTTTAAGCGGCATTATCGAAAGCCGTCTGCAAATGGTGAAAGACGCGTTTTCCGCCGAAGGACTGCATGTGATAAAACAGCGGCAGAAAGGCGACTGGTATGCGCTGGCGCTGCGCTTTAACGAAGCCGGAAACGGCGAAAGGACGGGGGTATGAGCGGATTGAAACGTTTTTTTGCCGAACAGATCGAAGTGGGCGGAGAGTGCGTTCTGACGGGCGAAGAGTTCGAACACGCGCGCACGGTGATGCGACTTTCCGAGGGCGACGAAGCGGTGCTTTTATCGGGCGACGGAAAAGAGTATACGGCGATCGTAACGGCGGTAACGAAAAAAGCAATGACCTTTCACGTGCTTTCCGCGCGGGAGTGCGACAAGGAGCCGAAAACGGACATCGCGCTGTACTTCGGGTTTCTGAAAAACGCGGATAAAAACGAATTTGCCGTGCAGAAAGCCGTGGAGCTGGGCGTAAGCCGCATAGGACTGTTCGCTTCCGATTATTCTTCGGCGTATCTATCCGAAAACAAGACGGAGCGGCTGAAAAAAGTGGCGCGCGAGGCGGCGAAACAGTGTTTGCGCGCTTCGTGCCCCGAAATCATGGCGTTTTCTTCGTTCGACGAGGCGCTGAAAGACGCAGAGCGGTACGGGGTGCGGCTGTTTGCGTGCGAATTTGCGAAAAGCAGCGACGAGCCGATTGAAAAACTGCTTTCCGGCGGCGCTGCCGACGGCGTGGCGGTGATGATAGGCAGCGAGGGCGGTTTTTCGGAACGCGAAGCGGACGAGGCGAGAAAAAGCGGTTGCAGTTTCGTTTCTCTGGGCAGGCGGATTCTGCGCGCGGAAACGGCGGCGGTGGCGTTGTTATCCGTAGCGGCGTACGAAACGGGAGAATTGAAATGACGGAAAAAGTAACTGCAACGGGCGGCGCGCGCGGCGGATCGCAGCCGAAAAAGACGGCGGCGGTACTGACGCTGGGCTGCAAAGTGAACGACGTGGAAAGCGGTTCGCTGATTACCGGGCTGAAAAACTTGGGCTACGAGGTGAAAAACGAACATTCGTATGCCGATTTGTATATCATAAACACCTGCGCGGTAACGGCGGAGGCGGAGCGGAAAAGCCGGCAGGCGGTGGGGCGCGCCCTGAAAGACAATCCCGCGGCGCGCGTGATCGTATGCGGGTGCGCTTCGCAGAGAGATCCCGCGGCGTTTTCGGATAAAGCGGGGGTGTTCTGCGTGTTCGGCGCGCGGCAGAAGCAGCGGATTCTGGAAATCGTGGCGGGCGGATTCGAAGAGAAAAACGCGGGAATCGATTTTGAAAAGAACGCGGACGGCAAGGCGGATAAAACCGCGGAAGAATATGACGAGGCGGCGCGCCCGGAATCGATGAAAACCAGAAATTTCGTAAAGATTCAGGACGGGTGCAACCGGTTTTGCTCGTATTGCATTATTCCGTATCTGCGGGGGCGCAGTCGTTCCCGAAGAATCGAAAGCGCGGCGAAAGAAATTCTGGAATCGACGGCGTACGAAACTGTGATAACGGGCATAGACGTTTCCGATTACCGCGACGGAGAACGGGATATTTCCGATTTGCTGTATGCTGTGAAGGACGCGGATACGCGGATTCGGTTCAGTTCGATGGAAGAAAGCATGATTACGCCGCGGTTTCTGGAAGCGTGCAAGGCGTTGAAAAATTTCGCGCCGCAGTTTCATCTGTCGCTGCAGAGCGGTTCGGACGCGGTACTGAAATCGATGAACCGGAAATATACGCGCGCGCAGTATCTTGAAAAATGCCGCATGATATACGAAGCGTTCGGACACGCGGCGATTACCACGGATATCATCGTGGGGTTCCCGACGGAAACGGAAGCGGACTTCGAGGATTCGCTTTCCATCGTGAAAGAAGCCGGATTTTTGCAGGTGCACGCGTTTCCGTATTCCCCGCGCGAAGGCACGGCGGCGGCGAAGCGGTATAAAGAATTGCCGGCGGCGGTGAAAAAAGAACGGGTGGCAAGAATGCTTGCCGCGGCGGCGGAACAAAAGACGGCGTATCTGACGGGCTGCATCGGAAAAATTTATACGGTGGTGCCCGAAACGACGGAAACGGACGAGGAAAACGGCGGCGAACTGTATACAGGGCACGCGGAAACGTACGCGAAGTTTTACGTGGCGGGGCTTTCGGAGAAAACTCCCGTGAAAGTGCGCGCGACGGCGCTGTATAAAGACGGTTTGCGCGGCGCGGTAATCGACGAAAAAGAAACGAAATAAGCCGAGGAGGGCGAAAAAATGGATAAAAATTGCGTATTCTGTAAAATCATCGCGGGGGAGATTCCTTCTCCGCGGCTGTACGAGGATGAAAAAATGATTGTCATCCGCGACGTGGAACCGAAAGCGAAGCTGCACTATCTGTGTATTCCGAAAGAGCATTTCGCGCATCTGACGGAGATGGACGGGGCGCGCGCGGAAACGCTGAAAGAGTGCTTTTTGAAAATCGCGGAGCTGAAAGACAAGCTGGGTTTTGAAAACGGCTATCGCGTGGTGATCAATCAGGGCGACGACGCGGGACAGACGGTACACCATCTGCATATTCACCTGCTCGGCGGCGAACCGCTGAAAGATTTGTAAGCTTTTTATAACAACGCGCCGCGGCGAGGGTGGCAACGGGCGGCGAAAACAAACGAAAAAAGGAAAATCCGTCTTTTGCGGAACAATCGGGAACAACCCCGGTATGTTGCAAAAAACGGATTCTTTTTATGCCCCGAAGCCTGCGGCGCGGGGTTAATCTTTCGTCAATCCTAAAATATACGCCGCGTCGAGATCGAGTTCTTTGCATAATTTCGCAAAGGTATCCAGCTTCGGCAGTTTTTTCGTGGTGCGGTACTGCGTGATCATCTCCGGCGAAACGCCTACGCGCTTCGCGATTTCCGTGGTCGTCAGCCGACAACTGTTCAGTTCTTCCACCAATCTTTGTTTAATCAAATCGTTTCTCATATAAAATATTATATAAATTGTAGCTTAAAAACGCTTGACGACTAACCGTCGGTTAGTATATAATATACAATGCGGAGGCGAAAAATACCCGCAAAAAGTAATTTTTGCGGCGGGAAAAAAGTCGTCTTTGCGGGGAGAAAAAGATTATGGCGTTGATTTTATGCCCGTATTGCAAAAAAACGATCAGCGATACGGCGGAAATCTGTATTCATTGCGGGCAGCCGCTCCGGCGGGCGCCGCAAGCGGCGACGCAACCCGCACAAGCGCAACCCGTGCGGGAAAACGTAAGCGCCGCGCGGACGGAGTCGGCGGAGCAAAAAACGAAGAATTACGAAGATTTGTCTTTCGAAGAAAAGAAACAGCTGCGCCGGCAATTCAACGCGAAATATCCGCAGTATGCGAAATACGACGAACGCGATTTGTTTGCGAAAAAATCGAAAATTTTTGAGTGGATTTTTTTTGTCGCGACGCTGCTGGTTTGCATATTGATGATAAAATTGTCAATGAAATATTCGGGCGTGGATGATAAAAAAGCAACGGCGTGCGTAATTGTGGTTCTGGTGGTATTTTGCGCTTTTTGCATTTCGGACACCGTGGAAAATATCGTACGGATGAAGCAAAGAAAGAAGAGATTGCGGGTGCTGAAACTGTACGTAAAGTGGCTGCATGACGAGAAAGGGCTAGTGTACAAGGTGAAATTCGACAAACAATATGCCGGATTGAAACAATATTACGACAGAATTAACGTAGACTACGAAAAGATATGAGGTGAAATTATGGCATTGATACAATGTCCCGACTGCGGGGCGAAAGTTTCTTCGAATGCGCCGCGCTGCGTACACTGCGGCTGCGTTTTCACGGCGTGCCCGGAATGCGGCGCGGTATATGCGGGAAAGGCGGAAACCTGCCGAAACTGCGGGTATAAAATCGCTCCGGCGTTCGAGGTGAAAAACGAGTATACGAAAATGGATTACGCGAAAAGCGGATACGGCGAAAACACGACGCTTGCCTGGAAAAGAAAAGCGGACGGCAGCGGCGTGATTATGAAATACATTACTTATTTTCAGCTGCTGATGCTGGCGGCGGTGGCGATTTTAATCATCGTGGCGTTTTTTAAATTTAAAAACTGGCCGGAAATAGACGCTTCCGTTTCGTTGAAAGAATTGGAAAAGTCGCTTACGACCATGAAAAATTTTAAAACGGATACGATGACGCTGGCAAGGTGGGGATGTATTCTCGGCGCCGCGGTGCCGATTATTTCGATGACGAAAACAGTGTTCTTTCAGCTGTCGTGCGCAAGCTGGATGGCGGCGAATAAAGCGGACGTTGCCGCGATTGTAAAACGGGCGGATTCGAAGGTGGACGTTTCCGAAGAGGCGCAGGAAACGGAAACATTCGATAACGTTTCTTCCGCGGCGTATCTTTCGTTGGTGCCGAACGACAGAGGACGGAAAATCGCGAGGCTGTTTTTAACCGTCGTCGTCGCCGTTGCGGTGGCTTTCTTCGTGTTCAAAGGCTTCGGCGAAAATGTGGACGCGTTTATGGCGAGCAAGGGCGTGCCTGCGGATTTGGATTCGTGGTTTTCCGCTTCGGCGGGCAGCTTTGAAGAGAGCAGCTTTGAATTTCAGTACAAAACGCTGATTGTCGCCGGCGCGATTCTGGCGACAGGTAAAGCAGTCGGCGCGCTGATGGACGTTTCTTTTTCGAAACGCAAAAATAACTGGCTTTCCAAAATCAAATGATTTTCCGGCGGGAAGCGCGCAAAGATTCAAAAAATAAAAGTTACGGCGGGGCGCGGTTTTTCGCGCTTCGTTTTTTTACGTTTTTATTACAGGATTGCGTTGCGTTTTTTCTTGACTTTTGCGGCAACGGCGTGTTATAATACATATAAAAATAACAGCTGTTATTTTATATAGAGGAGAATTTTCCCGGAAGGGAAAGGCGAAAACATGGAAGAGAGGAAGCCGCGGGCGAAGAAAAACGGAATCACGCGGGAGCGTGTGATAGATTGCGCGTTTGACGAGCTGAAAGAAAACGGCTGGGAATGCTGGAACGCGCGGCAGATTGCGCGGCGCGCGGGGTGTTCCACGATGCCTATTTTTCGGTTGTTCGGCAGTATGGACGAACTGAAAAAAGAGGTGATCGCGCGGGCGCTGAAAGTGTACGAGGAATACATTTACGACGGCATGCGCGAGGAAAAACCGTACAAGGGCACGGGCAGGGCGTATATCCGCTTCGCCAAAGAACAGCCGTGGCTTTTCAAGGCGTTATGCGTTACGGAGGAGTTTACGGGACAGTCGTTTGCGGCGATCGATCCCACGATAGGCCGCGTGATGCGGGAAGCGGAAAAGGCGGGCGACGTGCGCGGCGAAAACGTAAAAAGGCTGCATGCCTGCATGACGATTTTTGTGCACGGCGCGGGCGTGATGGCGGCAAGCGGTTCGCATCTTGTGCCGGACGACGATATCTGCGATCTTCTGATGAGCGACGTATTTCAGGCGCTGAAAGCGTATTATAAATTGCCGCAAAAAGAGAGAGAAAGTCTTGCGGAAGAGGAAAAAGGAGAAACGACGGAGTGATGGAACAAAACACGGGAAAGAACGCGGCGATACGCGTTGAAAATCTGGTAAAAACGTTTAAAGACGTGCGCGCGGTGGACGGAATTTCGTTTACGGCGAACGAGGGAGAATTGTTTGCGTTTCTCGGCGAGAACGGCGCGGGAAAAAGCACTTCCATCGCGGTGATTTGCGGCTTGTTGAAAAAGGACGGCGGCAAAGTGTACGTGGCGGGGCGGGATATAGACGAGGACGATTCCGTAAAAAGCGAAATCGGCGTGGTGTTTCAGGCAAGCGTGCTGGACAAAGCGCTTTCGGCGCGGGATAATCTGACTTTTCGCGCGGCGCTGTACGGCATTGCGGGCAAAGATTGCGAAAAGCGCATAGAGGAATTGAACGAGCTGCTGGATTTCGGCGAGTTCATCGATCGTCCGCTGGCGAAACTTTCCGGCGGGCAGAAGCGGAAAATAGATATTGCGCGGGCGCTTCTGAACAAGCCGAAAATACTCATTCTCGACGAGCCGACGACGGGACTGGACCCGCAGACGAGAAAGACGGTGTGGGCGGTGGCGGAAAAGCTGCAGCGGGAAGAGAAAATGACGGTGTTTCTTACCACGCATTATATGGAAGAGGCGGCGAAAGCCGATTATGTGGTGATTCTCGACCACGGAAAAATTGCGGCGGAAGGTACGCCGCGGCAGCTGAAAAACGAATATACGGGCGATTTCATCGTTGTGTACGGGGCGAAAAAAGACGAATTCGAAGAAGCGTTCGGGAACGGTTCGGCGGGGAAAATCCGCGAAATCGCGGACGGAGTGAAAATCGAAGTGAAAGATACGGCGGAGGCTGCGGAGATGATTGCCGCGAAGCCGGAGCTCTTCCGGGATTTCGAAGTGCTGAAAGGAAATATGGACGACGTGTTTCTTGCGGTAACGGGAAAAACGCTGAAAGAGGGTGAAAACCCCGACGGGAAGAAAAACGGAGGCGAAAAATGAACGGAACGGAAATGAAAAACGTAAAAAAACGGACGTTTTTATCGATGGTGAAACGTAACGTAAAACTGTTTTTTAAAGACAAGGCGATGTTTTTCACCTCGCTGATAACGCCGTTGATCCTGCTGGTGCTGTACGGCACGTTTTTATGGAACGTGTACGAAGATTCGTTTCTTGCCGGTGCGGAACAATTCGGCGTGCAGGTGGATTTAAAGCTGGTGAAAGGGTGCGTCGGCGGCGAACTGCTCTCCTCGTTGCTTGCCGTATCGTGCATAACGGTGGCGTTTTGCGCAAACATGCTGATGGTGCAGGATAAGGTAAACGGCGCGGACAGAGATTTTAAAATGACGCCCGTGAAAAGCGGCGTGCTGGCGATGTCCTACTATACCGCCACGCTGATTTCCACGCTGATTATTTCGTTTACGGCGCTGGGCGCGGGGCTGGCGTTCATTGCGTTCAAAGGGTGGTATTTATCCGTCGCGGACGTGTTTCTGATTGTTCTGGACGTGATTATTTTAACGGCGTTCGGCACGGCGCTTTCGTCGCTCGTGGGGTACTTTTTAACGTCGCAGGGACAGATTTCGGCCGTGGGCACCATTGTCAGTTCGGCATACGGGTTTATCTGCGGGGCGTATATGCCGATTTCGCAGTTCCCCGCGTGGCTGCAGAAAACGATTATGTTTCTGCCGGGAACGTACGGCACTTCGCTGCTCAGAAATCACTGCATGGGCGGGGTGTTCCGCGAAATGAGTAAGATTTTCCCCGCGCAGTACGTGGAAAACAACAAAAAGAGTGTGGACTGCATTTTATACTTCTTCAATCATCGGGTGAGCACGGGCGGGATGTATGCGGTGCTTCTTGGCGCTGTGGCGCTGATTATCGCGGCGTATTGCGTTGTGGTGAAAGTAAAATCGCGGCAAAAAAGTGCGAGTGCGGCTTGAAAACAACGCGGAAACGAAGGCTTTTTTCCCGCAATAAATTTTTTGTGAGAATTTTTCGGCGAAAAGCTTTATTTTCTTGCAATTTTCACCGAAATGGGGTATAATATCCCTGAAAAAAAGAAAAATGTCTCAGGAGGACAAATTTTATGCCTTTGGTTACTTCAACCGAAATGTTTAAAAAAGCTTATGCGGGCGGCTACGCGATCGGCGCGTTCAACGTGAACAACATGGAAATGATTCAGGCGATCGTGGAAGCGGCGAACGAAGAAAAAGCTCCCGTGATTCTGCAGGTTTCCGCAGGCGCGAGAAAGTACGCCAACCCCGTTTACCTCAAGCATCTTGTTGAGGCTGCCGTGGAAACGACGGATATTCCCATCGTTATGCACCTCGATCACGGCGCGGATTTCGATATCTGCAAAGCTTCCATCGACGGCGGATTCACTTCCGTTATGATCGACGCTTCTTCGAAGCCTTGGGAAGAAAATATCGCCATCACCAAAAAGGTTGTCGAATACGCGCACGATCACGGCGTTGTGGTGGAAGCGGAACTCGGCAAACTTGCCGGCGTTGAGGACGACGTACACGTTGCGGCGGACGACGCGCTGTTCACCTCTCCCGACGAAGTGGAAGAATTTACTTCCCGTACGGGCATCGATTCGCTGGCGATTGCCATCGGCACTTCGCACGGCGCTTACAAGTTCAAGCCCGGTCAGGACCCGAAACTGCGCCTCGATATTCTGGAAGAAGTAGGCAAGCGCCTGCCCGGTTTCCCCATCGTTCTGCACGGCGCTTCCAGCGTTCCGCAGGATAAAGTGGCTATCGTGAATCAGTACGGCGGCAGCATGCCCAACGCCATCGGCATTCCCGAATCGGAACTGAGAAAGGCGGCAAAGATGGCTGTTTGCAAGATCAACATCGATTCCGACCTCCGCGTTTCGTTTACGGCGGCTATCCGCAAGCACTTTGCGGAACATCCCGATCATTTCGATCCCCGTCAGTATCTCGGCGACGCGCGCGTTATGATGAAAGAGATGGTGAAGCACAAGATTGTGGACGTACTCGGCTGCGCGGGCAAAGCGTAAATTTGCATTTACGCGCGAATTTCGGGCGAAAAACGGCAAAAAAAGCCAAAAAACAGTGCTGCGGCGGCGCAAAAAAGTTGACGAACGCGGCAAAGTATGGTAGAATAATAGCGGTTTGAAAAGGCGGAGTTTTTCCGCAGGGACAAGCCGCGAAAGTTCCCGCAAAAGCGGCGGTAAAGAAAACCGCGGCGGCAAAAGCGGCGGTAAAGAAAACCGCGGCGGCAAAAGCGGCGGTAAAGAAAACCGCGGCGGCAAAAGCGGGTAAAGAAAAAAGCAAAAAAGAAAAATCATTTGGAGGATTTTTATTATGGCTAACGTAAAAGTTGCTATCAACGGATTCGGCCGTATCGGCCGTCTTGCATTCAGACAGATGTTCGGCGCCGAGGGCTACGAAGTTGTGGCTATCAACGATCTGACCAGCCCCAAGATGCTTGCGCACCTTCTGAAGTATGATTCCGCGCAGGGCAGATATGCTTTGGCGGACACCGTTTCGGCGGACGACGAAGCGGGCACGATTACCGTAAACGGTAAAACGATTCGCATTTATGCGGAAAAAGACGCTACGAACTGCCCTTGGGACGAACTGGGCGTAGACGTTGTGCTTGAATGCACCGGTTTCTACACCTCGAAAGCGAAGAGCGAAGCGCACCTTAAGGCGGGTGCGAAGAAGGTTGTTATTTCCGCTCCCGCGGGCAACGACCTGCCTACCATCGTTTACAGCGTAAACGAAAAGACTCTTACGAAAGCGGACACGATTATTTCCGCCGCTTCCTGCACCACGAACTGCCTTGCTCCTATGGCGAACACCCTGAACAAGCTTGCGAAAATCAAGAAGGGCTATATGACCACGATTCACGCTTATACGGGCGACCAGATGGTTCTTGACGGACCTCACCGCAAGGGCGACCTTCGCCGTGCGCGTGCCGCTGCCGTGAACATCGTTCCTAACTCCACGGGCGCTGCGAAAGCGATCGGCCTTGTTATCCCCGAACTGAACGGCGTGCTTGACGGTTGCGCTCAGCGCGTTCCCGTTCCCACGGGTTCTCTTACCCAGCTTGTTGCCATCTGCGAAGGCGAAGTTGACGCGGCTACCGTAAACGCGGCGATGAAGGCTGCTTCTTCCGCTTCGTTCGGCTACACCGAAGAAGAACTTGTTTCTTCCGATATCGTAGGCATCACCTACGGCTCGCTGTTCGACGCTACGCAGACGAAGTGCATGCCCATGGGCGACGGCACCACGC
>ENA-UOOA01004934-UOOA01004934.1-human-gut-metagenome-genome-assembly--contig:-P61old-NODE-4934-length-14514-cov-4.295179_pt1 | contig 14514 bp, 8 predicted proteins | sample MGYA00242467_ERZ724014 | MGnify/ENA metagenome assembly ERZ724014
GTGCTGGCTGCTGTTTCCTGACCTGCAGGAGTAACTGTCGTTCCCTGTGTTTCCTGTGCCTGGTTAGAAGAACTGCTGGAATTATCAGACGCATTCTTTCCAGAAGCCGGGCCGGAAACCTGCGTATTGTTCTGACTGGTACTCTGTCCTGTAAGAGCACCTGCCTCTGCCAGCTTAAATCCATAATCTAACAATGCCTTGGTATCCGTATAATGGGTAGACTGGCTCTTCATCACCACTGCGACCAGCCTTACCCCGTTGCGCTCTGCAACAGTCACCAGGGTATTTCCTGCCTTGGACGTATATCCTGTCTTTCCACCAATAATTCCCTGATAATAACGGGCATCATTTGGATTTAACATTTTGTGTCCCATAGTCACGGTAAGACCGGAAGGATTGTTTTTTGTAGCCGGAAGTGTATAGGTTCTGGTAGATGCCACTGTTTTTACAATATCATTTGCAAAAGCAGCTCTGGCGATCAGAGCCATATCGTGAGGTGTGGTGTAATGGTTGGGATCATTTAAACCATGTGGATTTGCAAAATGGGTATTGGTACAGCCTAAAGAGGCTGCTTTTGCATTCATTTTCTCCGCAAATGCTGCATTACTGCCAGCCACATGTTCCGCCAGGGCATTTCCCACTTCATTGGCAGATTTTAACAGCAGTGCATACAGGCACTGGCGTACCGTCATCGTATCCCCTTCTGCCATGCCAATGGAAACAGCTCCTGACTCCAGGTTTGTAGTAGCTGTTGCAGAAAAGGTAACTGTATCGTCCAGATTACAGTTTTCTGCTACTAAAAGAGCGGTCATCAGCTTGGTAATGCTGGCAGGGTAATAGGTTGTATCCCCATTCTTGGAAAAAAGCACACTTCCATCTGCTGCGTTTAATAAAACTGCGCCCTGGGATGCAACGGTCGGCTTTGTAATAGAAGAAATGTCCACTGTCTGCCCGGAAGTATTCTGCGCTGTGGAAGGTTCTGAAGCCCCGGACTGACTTTGGGAAGAAGTTGTATTTCCTGTATCTAAAGGAGTAATGGAAACCTGACTTGCCCATGCTGGTACAGACAGCGCAAGAACAGCCGCTGTACAGATGGCAAGAAACTGGGATGATCTATGTTTTTTCATTGGGATATGTCCTCTCTGTGGTGTTTGAAAGAAACTTAGGCGGGACCTTCGTTAATGGCTTGTGAAAAGTCAGCGGACGCGTCACTGGCGCCTCCTCGACATGCTTGGCAACAAATGTCTGCTGCGCAGCCGCTTGTTTTTCCCTGCGCTCATTACATTATAGCACACACGCAGTTACAAAAAAACAAGCCATTTTGTTACGATTTCTTTAAGTTTTCCCCGTTTAACACAGCTTCTGTCAGTTCATCCCCTTTATACACCAGTTTTAAGGAGAAAAACGGTGCATTTTCCTGTAAAAGTTTTAAAAATATCTTATCGCCCTCCCACAGGTTCAGTTTTAACAGATCTTCTTTTTTGATCCATTCCAGAACGCCTTCGTTGCAGGAGATCATCTCCCCTGTATATCCGTCTGCTGTATACAGGCACATGTATTCTGTTCCCCACACATCGGAAACAAAGGTTACGATCCCCCGGAATTTCCAGGAAGTCAGTGTAAGACCGGTTTCTTCTTTTGCTTCTCTTAAAAGACAGTCCTCCGGGCTTTCCCCTTCTTCAAAATGGCCGCCGATCCCAATCCATTTGTCCTTGTTTTCATCATTTTTCTTGCTGACTCTGTGAAGCATGAGATAACTGTCATCTTTTTCTATATAACATAATGTTGTAAGTTTGGAGCGTTCTCCCAATTTATGTTCCTGCTTTCTTTTTCAAATACATTACAATGAGCCAAAGCCCGGTCTGCGGCTTTTGGCCCATAACCCAAAAAGAGCCGCCGCAAACGCGGCGACCCATGAATTTCGTCTAACACTCAGATTCCCGCGCTGACGCGTTCCACTGCCTGCTCACGCAGGCTGAATCTTCGTGAATGGCTTGAAAAAAACAAATGTCTGCTAACGCAGCCGCTTGTTTTTTTCTGCACTCATATCTATTCCTCAATGGAATAGTTTGGAGCTTCTTTTGTGATATGGATATCATGTGGGTGACTCTCTTTTAAGGATGCTGCGGAGATCTTAACAAATCTTCCTGTCTCCTGAAGAGTTGGGATATCCTTTGCTCCACAGTAACCCATACCGGAACGTAAACCGCCTAACAGCTGGAATACAGTATCTTCTACCATACCCTTATAAGCTACACGGCCTTCTACACCTTCTGGAACCAGCTTCTTTGCGTCAGTCTGGAAGTAACGGTCCTTGCTTCCGTTTTCCATTGCTGCAATAGAGCCCATGCCACGGTATACTTTATACTTACGTCCCTGATACAGTTCGAAAGCACCCGGGCTCTCGTCGCATCCTGCAAGCATGCTTCCCATCATACAAACGCTGCCGCCTGCTGCGATGGCCTTTGTAATATCACCGGAATACTTGATACCGCCATCTGCGATGATCGGGATACCGTACTCTTTTGCAACTGCGTAGCAGTCCATAACAGCGGTGATCTGAGGAACACCGATACCTGCAACTACACGGGTAGTACAGATAGAACCAGGTCCGATACCAACCTTAACGCAGTCAGCGCCAGCTTCGATCAAGGCTCTGGTTGCATCACCGGTTGCTACGTTTCCTGCAATGACCTGAACATCCGGATATGCTTCCTTGATCATCTTTACGCAGCGGATAACGTTTGCGGAATGACCATGAGCAGAGTCTAAAACAACTACGTCTACTTTTGCCTTAACCAGTGCTTCTACACGCTCCAGAACGTTAGCTGTGATACCGATAGCAGCACCACATAACAGACGTCCCTGGGCATCTTTTGCAGACAGAGGATATTTGATCTGCTTTTCAATATCTTTGATGGTGATCAGGCCCTTCAGGTTGAAATCATCATCAACGATAGGCAGCTTCTCTACTCTTGCCTTTGCAAGGATCGCTTTTGCTTCCTTTAAGGTAACGCCTTCTTTTGCTGTAACCAGGTTCTTGGAAGTCATGCACTCTCTGATCGGACGGCTGAAATCTTCCTCAAACTTTAAGTCACGGTTGGTAATGATACCAACTAACTTCTTGCCTTCTGTGATCGGCACACCGGAAATACGGAATTTTGCCATCAGATCATTGGCGTCCTTTAATGTATGCTCTGGGGAAAGATAGAATGGATCGGTGATAACACCGTTCTCAGAACGTTTTACACGATCTACCTCCTCAGCCTGTGCCTCAATAGACATATTCTTATGAATAATGCCAATTCCTCCCTGACGAGCCATGGCGATTGCCATACGATGCTCTGTAACGGTATCCATACCTGCACTCATTAACGGAATGTTCAGACGGATCTTCTTGGTCAGGTTTGTGCTTAAATCAACCTGGTTTGGGATCACTTCTGAATAGGATGGAACCAGAAGCACATCATCAAAGGTAATGCCTTCACCGATAATTGTACCCATTCATTTTTCCTCTCTTTCTCTGTAAAATTTTTGTATGAAGGTTCAATATAACGCCAGCGCTAAAAAAACATCGGTTTTATCAGACACTGGCGTTTTGGCCTTCTTATTAGTAAATAATACTAGCAAATTTTATATGGATTGTCAAACCCATTTAACGGAAAATATTCATTGAAATTCCTTATGATTTTTTATGAGGTAAACTTATCACTAGATAAATTTTCTTGGAAATACCCTGCGCATCGCTGCCTTCATCTTATCACCCGGTTCAAATAATACCTTGGTGGTCTGGGCCCCTTTCTGGCTGATCAGGGCATAGACATCTGCTCCGGCGTTATGACTGGTACAGTCGATCACTTTCATTCCCTGCTTTTCATAATCCTTTAAAACATAGGAATTTGCCGGTGCGATCACCTGTACATCTTCTTTATCGCAGTCAAACGTTTTCTTTCTTCTTGCTTTTCCAAGAATACTGTCTACACTGAAACCGCCATCTGCAAACAGGTATTCATATTCTACACTCAAATTCAGAAAAACAAAATACGTAGCCGCTGCTGCTGCCGCCAAGATCAGAATTCCCAATAACATCTGCAGTGCTGCCAGTACTGATAACGCGCACACAACGATCATCAGGATCTTTACCGGCCAGGCATATACGGGATCTTTCCGTTTTACCAGCCATTCAATATAATTTTCTTCCATGATAATTCTGCCTTCTCCTGTTGTATTTTTTATAACCTATATTGTTAATATTATAACCCATCTTTCTTAAGTTTTCCAGCTATTTTCACTGCTTGCATCGGATTTTTAACCTTTTGACCCTTGGTATCATATAATAAGTACAAATAACTTCCCAGGCAGGTAATATTCTTATGACTTCCCCTCTTTGTCTGAACGATATAAAACCTGGTGAAAAAGCACGGGTCTGCTGCCTTACCTCTTCCGGCAGCATCCGACGCCGTTTTCTTGATATAGGTCTCGTTGAAAATACACTGGTAGAATGTGTTGGGATAAGCCCTTTAGGGGATCCTGCTGCCTACCAGATCCGCGGAGCTGTGATCGCTATCCGTAAAGCAGACAGCAGAAACATCCAGATCTGCAGAAAGGAGAAAGCATGAAGCAGCCAAAAGCCATACCGGATCACTATCCTGTGATCGCCCTTGCAGGAAATCCCAATGTAGGAAAAAGTACTTTATTTAACAGTCTTACTACCGGGAAGAAGCAGCACACCGGAAACTGGATCGGCAAGACCACAGCTAATGCCTGGGGAATCTGCCACAGTCCGGCCCGTGATTACACACTGGTAGACATTCCAGGAACTTACTCCCTCTCTTCCCGTTCTGCAGAGGAAGAAGTTGCCAGGGATTTTATCTGTTTCGGTGCTCATCAGGCAGTGGTCATTGTCTGTGATGCCACCTGTCTGGAACGCAATTTAAACCTGGTCCTTCAGATCCTGGAAGCTACGGACCGTACATTGGTATGTGTCAATCTTTTAGATGAAGCGGAAAAGAAAAACATCACCATTGATCTGGATCAGTTATCAGACCTGCTGTGTGTACCGGTAGCAGGAACCTCTGCCAGAAAGAAAAGCACACTTTCTTCTTTCTTGGAGCGGTTAGATGATATTACTGAAGGTCCTGCCATTCCCCACTATCAGGTCACTTACTGCCCTGAACTGGAAAAAGCAGTCTCCATGGTGGAACCTGCTGTGAAAAATTGGCTGGATACCCATGAACTTCCATTTTATACCACTTCCCGCTTTCTCTCCCTGCGCCTGCTAGAAGATGATCCGTCCTTTCTCCGGTCTTTTACAAATGCCTGCCAGCTTGTTCCGTCACAGGATCCTGCCATTGCAGACAGCTTAAAAACTGCCTGGGATCATTTAAACAGAAAAGGCATTTTTAAAGACATATTAAAAGACCGCATTGTCTCCGGCCTGATCGACAACGCTGAAACCATTGCCTCCCTTTGTGTAAAGCTGCCGGAACGCAGCTACAATGAAACCGACCGGAAACTGGACCGCATCCTTACAGGCCGCCTGGCTGCCTATCCTGCCATGGCCGGACTTTTAGCCCTTATCTTCTGGATCACCCTGGTTGGGGCAAACGACCTGTCCGCCCTGCTTTCCAGACTGTTTTTTTCCTTTCAGCCGGTACTGGATCAGGCCCTTTTATCCCTTCATTTTCCAGACTGGATCCGGGACGCCTTCGTTCATGGGGTCTATCAGGTCCTCGCCTGGGTGGTTTCCGTTATGCTGCCTCCCATGGCTATTTTCTTTCCTCTTTTTACCTTATTGGAGGACTCCGGCTATCTGCCCCGTATCGCCTACAACTTAGACCGGCCTTTCCAGTGCTGTAAAGCCTGCGGGAAACAGGCTCTTACCATGGCAATGGGATTTGGCTGCAACGCAGCAGGGATCACAGGCTGTCGTATTATCGACTCCCCAAGAGAACGGCTTATTGCCATGATCACAAACAGTTTCGTTCCCTGTAACGGCCGTCTGCCTCTTTTTATCACTTTGATCCTGCTGTTTTTATCCGGAAATAGCCATGGCCTGCTTTCTTCTGCTGCCAGTGCCCTGCTGCTTACTTTGTTCATCCTTTCAGGGATCGCCATGACTTTTATTACCTCTTACCTTTTATCTGCAACGATCTTAAAAGGAGTTTCCTCTTCCTTTACCTTAGAGCTTCCCCCTTACAGGAAGCCCCAGATCGGCAAAGTGATCTTTCGCTCGGTAACAGACCGGACCCTTTTCGTCCTTGGAAGAGCTGCCGCTGTAGCTGCTCCTGCCGGTTTTCTCCTGTGGATCATGGCAAATACAGCTCCGGGAAATATAAGCCTTCTTGCACGTTTCAGCCGGTTTTTAGACCCTCTTGGACGTCTTATGGGGATGGACGGGGTGATCTTAACTGCCTTTATCCTGGGACTTCCGGCAAACGAAATCGTTCTTCCTATTATCCTTATGGCCTACACAGCCCAGGGAAGCCTAACAAATTTTGAAAATATGGGACAGTTAAAAGAGATCCTTCTGTTACATGGCTGGACCTGGAAAACAGCTGTCTGCGTCCTGCTTTTCTCCCTGATGCACTGGCCCTGTTCCACTACCCTGATCACACTGTATAAAGAAACAAAAAGTAAATGGTGGACCTTTGTTTCTGCTTTTCTGCCGGCATTTTGCGGTGCTTTATGCTGTATCATTTTTACGGTCCTGACCCGCCTGTTCCAGACATTTTAACATTTAGTTTAATATTTCCTTAAACCAGTATTTACCTGCCTTGACATCCCTTATCCCTTCTTATATAATACAAAATCTGTAAAATACTTTATAAAGCATATGAAAAAGCATATGAAAAGAGGGATATTTATGTCTTTAAACAAGAATTCCCGCTCTTCCTATCATGGTCCCAGAGGAAGACGGGATAAGGATCATACATCAAAGCGGCTGCATTTTGACTATGACAGGCCGAAAAGAAAACCAATAAAAGGAGGTTGGATCCCCTTTGCAGCAGCAGGAGCTGTTGTCGTACTCTTAGGCATCTCCGCTGCTGTACTCCATTCCCGTTCTGTTTCTGAACCGGAAGGAGCCGCAAAAGCAACTGCCAGCCAGGCATCTGAAACTACTCCTGTCTTACTGACTGTCAACGGCATTTCTTTAGAGGGATTAAGCAAAGATGAGGCTGTTTCCCGGATCAGTAAGTCTCTTTCCTGGAATATGACTGCCGCATATGAAGATGACAGTAAGGAACTTCCCAACATTCTTACAGACGCCATCCGCAACTGGCTTACCAGTAAAGAAGAGGAAACCGTTTCAGGAGATCTTACATTATCAGCGGCAGAGCTTCCAACGGATGCCCTGAAAAATTCCATTTCCCAGGAACTGGAAGAACTGGCAAAAGAATGGGATGTTCCTTCAAAGATCAGTACCCTGGACCACTATGACAACCAGAAGGGACAGTTTGTGTTCAGGGAAGGCTGCGCCGGCTCACGTATTGACCGGGATCAGCTGGCCAATGATATTTTAGCTGCCATTCATGAAAACCGCATGGATGCTGTAGTAGAAGTACAGTCCCATAAGGAAGCACCTTCTATTTCCTGTGATGAGGTAAAAGCCAGCTACAAGACTCTCGTCACCTTTACCACAGAAACCACGGACAATGATAAGCGCAACACCAATGTACGCCTTGCTGCAGAAGCTTTAAACGGAACAATTGTCCAGCCCGGGGAAGAATTTTCTTTTAACTCTGTTGTAGGACAGCGTACTGCGGAAAAAGGATACCAGGAAGCAGCCGCATACAACAGCGGCGCTGTCGTCCAGGAACTGGGAGGCGGTGTATGCCAGATCTCCAGTACCTTATACCGGGTAGTATTTCAGTCCGGCATGGAAGTTACCTTCCGCCGCTCCCATACTTTCGAGCCTAACTATGTAACTCCGGGCCAGGATGCTGCCATCAGCTGGGAACAGCCTGACTTCCGTTTTGTAAATACTTCTGACAAACCTATCGGTATTCTTGCAAGCTACGCTGACCGCAAGGCAACTGTTTCTATTTTCGGCGTGCCTGTATTAGAGGATGGGGTTGTATGGGATCTGGCTTCTGAAAAAGTAGAAGAAATCGACCCGCCGGAACCGGAATACGTAGAAGACCCTACTTTAGCTCCGGGAACAGAAAATACAATAAAAGCGGCCACCAAAGGCAGCCGCTGGGATACTTATAAAGTTGTATACAAAGACGGACAGGAAGTCGAACGTACTCTGGACCACTCCAAAACCTATCTTGGCCATAGTGCTGTGATCCACCGCAATACTTCTTCCGCTTCCGGCACAACTACTTCCGGTACAACTACTTCTGATACAACTGCCTCCAGCACAAAAGGAGCACAAGAAAGCAGTTCTATTGCAAATCCAACAAAAGCAGCTGCTCCAACTAAGGCTGGGACAACAGAGAAAAAGGCTCCAAAACATGAGACAGCCCCTGCACAGACGGCTCCTGCACCAACAGAGCCAGCGCCAACTGCTCCGGCTGCACCGGAAACCTCACAGCCAGCCCCGGAAGAAACCATTGCTCCCTTTGTTCAGTAAGTCCTTATTTTAACAGTTTTCCAAGGGTCTCCCGCAGTTTATCCACTTCGATTGGCTTGGAAAGATGGGCATTCATGCCGCTTGCAAGAGACCTGCGGATATCTTCATCAAAAGCATTGGCACTGATGGCAATGATTGGGATCTTTTTATGATCCGGATGATCGGTGGTCCGGATGGCATGGGCTGCCTCCAGTCCGTTCATAACCGGCATCATAATATCCATAATGATCAGATCATAATATCCTTTCTCGGAGGCGGTAAACTTATCTACCGCCTCTTTTCCGTCACAGGCATTTTCCACAGACATTCCCATATCTTCCAGAATATACTGTAATATCTCCCGGTTCAATGGATTGTCCTCTGTTACCAGAACGCGGACACCTGTAAAATCTCTTTCCACTCTGGAAACTTCTTCTTTTACATGGTGGGCGCTGACCGGCTTTAACGTAATGGAAAACCGGAAGGTACTTCCTTCCCCGATCTGGCTTTCAAGCTCAATGATTCCGCCCATCATATGTACCAGGCGGTTGCTGATCGCCAGTCCCAGTCCGGTTCCCTGCTGTCCTACCGCAGAACGGTCCACCTGCTCAAAACTTCTGAAAATACGCTGGCGGTCTTCTTCACTGACACCAATGCCGTGATCCTTCACCGCAAACTGTAATTTAGAAAGACCATCAGAAAGCCTTGTTTCCTCTACTGTTAAAGTGATCTCCGTGTGATCCCCGGAATATTTCACTGCGTTGCTTAACAGATTGACCAGGACCTGACTGAGACGCAAAGCATCCCCATAGAACCACTGGTTGACCAAATGGATCTCCTGGTGATATTTCTGAGATTTTTCCTCAAACTTAGCTTCCAATAACGGATACAGTTCGCCGATCATCTTATCAAGCTGGAAATCATCTTTTACCAGTTTCATCTTTCCGCTTTCGATCTTTGACATATCCAAAACATCATTTAACAGACCTAACAGATATTTGGAGGATCCTTTTACCTTCTTTAAGCAGTCTAAACGCACTTCCTCTGTCTGTCCTTCTTTTAGAGCGATCTCTGTCATACCAATGATACCGTTCATAGGAGTACGGATCTCATGGGACATATGGGCCAGGAAATCGGATTTTGCCTGTGCAGACTGATCATGACGGTCTCTGTTGATACGATTCTGGATGATAATGCCGATCTCCCAGAGAAGCTTTCTATCCTCCTCATTTTCATAAACAGATGGTTCTATTCCCAAAAGGAAGATGCTTCCGGAATACTGTCCGTTATCTGACATAAGGATCCCCACACCGGTCTGGTCTATATCTGTTTTCCTGAAAACAGGTACAACGGACAACAGCTGTTTTACAGGCTGCACTGCGTTGATCTGGGCATCCTGATTTAATTTTTCATACTCTTCTTCTGTACAGTGGACAACGCCCCGTTTTCCCATGAGGCCATGAAGATGCTTCCACTGGTATTCCAGCTCGCTGGAAAGGAAATCATAATGAAAACTGGTGATCAGCATATTTTCCATTCCATAACGTGCTTTTAAGCGGCGGGAAAGCAGATCCAGTCCTGCATCAATAGACGGACAGCGGTCTAACAGATTTAATGCCAGGGAAGCCAGACTGATCTGTTCCATATATCCCATGGAAACGATCTTTCCAAATGTTTTCGGCTGTGCTCCCGGATCCTTTACCTCATTCCAGGAAAGGACACCGATCTCCTGCTTTTCCGCTTCTGTAACAGCGATCCGGACCCGTCTTAACAGAGAGGTGGTTGTTACACTTTCATCCCCTCTGGCAATTCCAGCCTGGAAATTAAGATTTAAGGCACTGCGCCGGATCATCACAGAAAAACGTTCTTTCAGTTTTTCCAGTTTCTGCCTGCAGCTTTCCTCTGTAATTTTAGGGATCCAGGCAAGGAGTTCATCAGAACCTGCACGGATCATCACCGGAGGTCTGGAAAGATCTTCGGCACACACCTCCAGAAACATTTTGGAAAATTCTTCCAGGACCACATCCCTAAATGTCAGACCAAAGTCCCTGGTTATGATGGTAAAATGACAGATATCCACAAGAATAAACATACCCTGGGGATACTTTCCACGAACCTTCTCAATTACCTCCATTCCCGGTTTTAAACGGTAAAATAAGGTAACAGGATCTATCATCTGCTTTCGTTCCTGTTTCAGTTCCCGCATCTTTGTTTCATGGATATCCCGGACAAAACCTACGATCTTTCGATCATCCTCTTTTGTCTCTGTAATGGTCTTTCCTCTGATCTCGATCCAGCGTCCCTGTGAGTGGTTGCCATTGATACAGCAAAACTGACCATAAATTGTATTCTCATGACTTTGCAGCATAGAAAGGAGCTTTTTCTGGTCTTCCCTTGAAAAATAACGGTCCAGGATCTTTTTTTTGGCATTTTTTATATCCCACAAACCATCCATTTCCCTGCTGTTTACGATCTCCAGTGTATTTCCTTTTTCACGGTATGTAAAAAACAGGTCATTGGAACTTTCTACTGCGATCCGGTAACGCTCTTTTTCTTCACTGAGCTGATGTTCTGTGCTGATCTCACTTTCTGTCAGATTTTCAACCACCTGATGCAGCTCATCTACTTCCTGGATACCGGAAGGCGCAAACTCTTTTAAGCCTGCAATTCCGCTTCGGATACTGTCCATAAGCCTGTATACCGGTCGTGTTACGCAGCGGATCACCACACTCATGATCACCAGTCCCAAAACTGCACAGGCCACAATAGTCGTCAAAATATCGCTGTACAGCTTATCTCCCAGACTGAAAATAGAGTCCTCTGCCACAAAACCACATAAAACCCAGTTTGTATTCTTATAAGGGACATTATTGGCATACAAATTCATTTTTGAAAACAGGGCATAGATCTCCTGGGAACCGATCTTAGAGTCCTTTACCTTGAAAAGATCCTCATGCTTTGTACTTTCCAGCTTAAAAATACCATTTTCACGCTGTACCGCATCATAAAGATTACCTTTTCCTGCAATATTTTCATACGTACCATCTCCGTTATCAACGGCAATGGCGTAACCGGCTGTCTGTTGCCTGTTCAGATCCTGTACACGGAAATAGGTATTGCACAGATAACTGACAGAAACTTCCGTTCCCACAACACCATAGATCACACCATCATTGACCAAAGGGACAGAATATGTGATCATTTTATGGTTATCCATTTCATAATCTTCCAGTATAAAAGGCATGGACCAGTAACCTAAACTGGCCATATCTACCCCTGTATGAGCCATACCTGCTGTGTAAGGTTCATAGAAAAAATCATCACTTTCCCTGATACCTTTTCCCTGAAAACGAAATGCAGGGGACCAGGAATTATCCAGGGTAATTCCCCACTGACGGGCCAGAGTTTTATCCCCGCGCTCCAAAAGAAGGTCAGAGTTTGTATCTGCCTTGGTCACAGGATCAGAGTCCCTGAGGAAAAATCCCGTAAAATCTCCCGGTGCCCCTATTGGCTGATCATTTGCCATAACAAGAAACACACCGCAGGTGGTATCACGGCGCAAAGACTCTAAAAGCTCCGGAAATACACGCTGGGTATATTCCTTCTGAAGTTCCTTATCCTTTGTAAACTTTTCTATATCTGCCCGTTGTTCTTTTAACAGATCAGAAAGAACACTATTCAGATAGTTGCTCTCTTTGCGCACAGCACTCCACTGCTCGATCATGGCATTTTCCAGTATTACCTTGCTGTTTTCCACCAGATAACTGTCAAGATCTACTGCATTACTCTCCATAATGGATTTAACACCGCTGGAAAGGAGCATGGAAAAAGGTAAGATGCCCTGAAATAATACCACCAGTAAAAGAGGCAGAAGTAAAATATGCATCAATGTTCTTTTCTTTTTTTTCATGTTTTACTTCCAAACCTCCTGCCTGTGGCATTTCTCATCTTATTTCTGATCCTGTTTCCGTCCTTAAATACAGGATCTACTGATTGGAATGTGCCGTGTCATTTAACTTCTGATACCAGCTGTCATACCATTCTTCAAACGCAGCATCGCCGGTAAATTCTGCAGCTGCTTCTGCTCTTGACATTCCGGCTACTACCATTTCATCTACTTTTTCTTTATCCTGGGCAGCTTTGTCGGAAAGATCATAATCCAGGATATTTCTGGTGGCATATCCGTTTTCAAAGCAGTTCGGGGTATAAAAATGAATGGACTCATAGGCATTTAAAATACTGCTTAAACACTGATACGCCTTAGCATTTACTTTCAGGTCTTTTTCTTTGATCACTTCATCTAACGCTTTCATGGAATTGGCATCCTTGCGCACCGGCAGATAGGCAGACTCACATACAAAACGGAGATTATTTTCTTTTCTGGTAAACCATTTTAAAAACTCACAGGAGGCATATTCATGCTGGGCATCTGACTTTGTCACTGCCATTCCTGCGCCCTGCTGTACATTGATCTGTTCGCCTCCCTCTAATACAGGAGGCTGCATTACCACATAATCAATGGCATGGCTGCCCTCATCGGTTACTACCTGATCCGGGAAGTACATAGAAGATACGGAAGAACCGGTGTAAGCCAGGATATCCCCTGTTTTCACATCATCTGAACGGAATTTTCCCATACTTGCAAAATAGCCATTTACATAAGGTACATAATAATTGTCCCACAGGCGGCGGACTTTTTCTTTGTCTGCCTGGATCGTAACCTGACCGTCCTTTACGTCAAAGATATCTGCTCCTAACTGTTTCATGCCAATAATAAAGTAATTGGACATGGAGTCTCTTCCGTAAAATGCTTTTCCATCATCAGGGATATCCGGGGTCAAACTGTCGGTCCACTCATAGTAACGCTTTGCAACGTCTGCCACTCCCTCTAAAGTAGAAAGTTCCTCTAAAGAAGAACCGGTAGCATCTGCAAATGGCTTCCAGTCTGTTTTATTGATCATCATGATCTCTGTAGACTTTGCTACAGGGAAGAGATAAAGAGAGGTATCATCATGGAAATAGCCTTCTTTTATGTAAGAGTCCACATATTCAGACAGTTCTTCCTCTGTAAAATAAGAAGACAGATCCGCCAGTTTATCCTTTTTCTGTACTGCATAGGCAGTATCTGCGTAGGTAGAGAAAATATCCGGCAAAGACTGGGCACCTACAGCACCGGATACTGCATCTGAAACTGCCTTTTCCAGATCAGATACAGATCCCTGGGTATATCCTTCTACATAAATACCCTTGTCTTTTCCCTCTGTAGCGTTAAATTCAGAAACCAGCTGGTCAAAGGCAGCCTGTTGTGCCCCATTATAATAATGCCAGACAGTAAGGGAAACCGGTTTACTTGGGTCCAGTTTCACCTTGCTGCCTGGCGCAGTTGTTCCTGTATTCGTATTGCATGCTGTTAAAAGAATTGCCGTTCCTAAAGCGGCTGCTGTCCATGTCAAAAAACTTTTTTCCATAATGTGTCCCCCGAACCGATCATGTACAATCTGTTTTTTAACACTATTATAACGAAATTGACAATAACTTTCAATGAAAACACAGGGGATTATAACTTTCCATTTGATTTTTGCTCTGTCAGCACTTTTAAGATCCGTTTGCGGTTGCTGTTTAAGTGGGTGATCATTGCATATCTTGCTCCCGGGGCATCTGCAGATGAAATGGCATCTGTGATCGCCTGGTGCTGGTCCACTGTTGTTTTGGCAAAATTATTTTTTGTCATCTGTACAAAAATCGGAATTCCCTTTACCACGATCTCCATAAGATTGCAAAGGGTCTGGTTATGGGTGCAGGCTGCCAACTGCCTGTGGTACTCAATATCCGCAGCAATATGATCTTTTCCTTGGACAACCAGGTCTTCTACCTCCTTCTGGATCTGCTGAAGTTTCTGACAATCAGCATAATCTGCATTGGTAGCTGCCATAGCTGCCACTTCCGGTTCCAGCATC
>ENA-UOOA01004942-UOOA01004942.1-human-gut-metagenome-genome-assembly--contig:-P61old-NODE-4942-length-14499-cov-5.812587_pt1 | contig 14499 bp, 11 predicted proteins | sample MGYA00242467_ERZ724014 | MGnify/ENA metagenome assembly ERZ724014
AAAATTACGCCACCTTCTTCGATCAGATTCTGGAAAGTCCGGCAAAAATATAATTTTATCAGTTATAAAAATAGGGAAACGATCGTTTCCCTATTTTTATCTTCTTTTTATTTCTTCATCAACGCTTGTTGCCATTTCCAGGCATTGGCCAGAGTTTCTTCGATAGGAACTTCGGCTTTCCATCCCAATTCCTGATTAGCCAGGGTAGTATCTGCCCATACTTTCTCGATATCTCCGGCCCGTCGTCCTACGATTTTGTAGTTTACTTTTTCGCCGGTAGCTTTTTCAAAAGCTTTGATCAAACCCAATACCGAAAGCCCGTTTCCTGTTCCGATATTGAAATATTCGTAATTGGCTTTATTTTTTCCGTCGAGTAAACGCCGGATAGCCACAACGTGAGCTTTCGCCAAATCGACCACATCGATATAATCCCGGATCGGAGAACCGTCGGGCGTATTGTAATCATCCCCGAAGACACTCAATTGCGGACGGATACCTGCCACCGTCTGGGTCAGGAAAGGAATCAGGTTATTCGGTACACCGTTAGGCAATTCCCCGATCAGAGCAGAAGGATGAGCACCGATCGGATTGAAATAACGCAGTGCCAATAAGTTCATGCCAGACTCTACTTTCGCAAAGTCCCGCATAATATCTTCACACATCGCTTTTGTATTTCCATAAGGAGATTCGGCTTGTTTACGGGGTGTTTGTTCGGTAACCGGCAAAACATCGGCTTGTCCATACACCGTACAGGAAGAGGAGAAGACGAGATTCTTTACTCCGAACTCACGCATTCCGGCAATGACGTTCATTAATGAATTCAGGTTATTCCGGTAATATTCCAAAGGTTTCTGCACCGATTCGCCCACAGCCTTCAAAGCGGCAAAATGGATAACCGCTTTTATATCCTGATGCCGGCGAAAGAAATCGCGCACCTGTTCTCCTTCTGTCAGATCGATCTGTTCAAACTCAGGCCGGATGCCTGTAATCTTTTCAATTCCGTCTAATACGCCGATATTGGAATTACACAAATTATCCACAATAACGACATCATATCCATTCTGTTGCAACTACACCACGTTATGAGAACCGATATAGCCGGTCCCCCATGTTACAAAAATCTTCATAAGTCTAAAAATTTATTGTTTTATTATGTATTTCATGCAAAGTAAGTAATAAAATATTAAAATTGGTCGCTTCAACAGGGTGAAATTAATTTTTTCGGGTTATTGGCGGATATCCGTTTTTTTCTTACTTTTGTACTATGCATAAATTTATTGAATACATATCCGATTTGCTATTTTTACACGATTGCGTAATCATTCCGGACTTCGGGGGATTTATCTGCAACTATAAAAGTGCTTATATCGACGACGAGAGTGGTTTGATTTGCCCACCCTCTAAGGATATTTTATTCAACCGTAACCTGACCCACAATGACGGATTGTTGGTCAGTTGGATTGCCGGCAAAGAACATATCAGCAATGAGAAGGCCACTTCCCAGCTGATGCTTTTCTGCGAAGACCTGAAAATTCGGCTAAACCAACGACAACGGATCGCTTTCGGAGACATCGGTGTATTTTTTACAGACCGCCGTTTTAATATCATTTTCGAACCCGGAAAACATAATTTTTTTGCAGAAACCTTAGGAATGGAGCCACTTCCAGTGGCGAAGGTCGGTTTATCCGATAAAATAAAACCCGCCGTATCGGGTACCAGCAGGTCAACCCAAACCCCGGATATTCCCAAATATATCAATTTAGAATCTTCCGGTAATATTCTGCACCGTCTTTTGAAATATGCTCTAGGAGCGACAGCTATCGCAGGTATCGTCATCATTACCCAACTGGATTTCTTCCACACGGCTTCCGATCCGAACCGGGATGTGAATAGTTCCGGCGTACAACCGGTCATTCCTGCTATTCAGTCATCTGCATCCGGAAAAATCACTTGTAACAAAGTAATTTCCCCTTCGCAAGACTACGTTGACTACGATCCGGTCAACGATTTGAAGTGGTAATTTTTATCAAAGCCTCTACGACAGAAAAAAGGATATATAGGGGGATGATAAAAATGAGAATCCCCTTTCCCCAAATACCTGCCGATATAATCAAACATATAAAATAGCAATAACGAATCTTATTCTCCCGCCAGCCGAATCCCGAAATCTTCAACGAAAACATCGGTAATTCACTGATCAAAAGAATAGACAGGATAAGGGCACTGCTTGCCAATACCCCCGGCTTTCCGAACAAGGTCATATAGAGTTCCGGAGTATAATAACTTCCGAAAACCAGGCATACCCAAAACAATGCATTAGCAGGCGTAGGCATACCGATAAACGAAGTGGCCTGACGTACATCGAGATTAAATTTAGCCAAGCGGTAAGCCGAGAAAGGAGCGATCACGACCGGCATGACAGCTGTAATCTGCTGTCCCAGCGTCCAGGTGGCAAAATGCAGGAAATCACCTCCCGGTAATTCTCTAACGATCAGAAAATACGCCAGAATAGCAGGAGCAACCCCGAAACTGACCATATCGGCCAGCGAATCGAGTTCTTTCCCTATCTCCGACTTGACATGCAACAGACGGGCGGTCATCCCGTCGAAAAAATCGAAAACCATCCCCACCAGGATCAGGATAGCAGCAGCGGTCAACAGTCCGTACATAGCCAGAAAGATAGCCAGCGTACCGGAAATAACATTCATACAAGTGATCAGGTTGGGGATTTGTTTTCTCATAACTAATATATTAATAATTTCAATCGATATTTCCGTAAAAACGTAAAGTCAACTCAGGATTGGCAGGTGCATTACTAATCACACTGATTAAACAAGTCACCTTCCCGGCATCGGCTCCTGATTTCGTATTCACCTTCAAAGCAGCCGCTTCTCCCGGTTTCAGTTCCTTCCGGGTCATTTCGACAGTTACCCGCTCATCGTTAGAATATATACGATGAATCGTCAAAGGAGTTTGGCCGGTATTTTTTATCTGATAAGTACAGGAAACCGCTTGAGCGGCAGGAGTATGCCCGAAGTTATGATATCGTTTGTCCGCTTCAATCCGAGGGGCTGTCGCCGGATCGATATTTGTAAAGTCTTCTTCGATGAAGACCGAAACCGGCAAGGTGTATTTTTTCCCCTCGACCACCATCGTCACCTGCTCTTTATTCAATCCATATTCACCGTTCATCGCCGTATTATAGGCCGCCTTGATCGTCGCTTTCCCTTTATCGGGAATAGGCTGAGGCTCGATAGCCATTTTAATATAAGCCGGTAAGTCCGTAAAAGAAACGGCAACTGATTTACCGGCATTGTTGAAAACTCCCACAGACATACTTTTCACCTCTCCTTTGTGCACTTTCATCAAAGAGATATGCTCCAAAGGCAAACGTAAACCGGAAGCCAGCTCATAAGGATAATCATCGAGCACTGTCCGGGCTTTCCCCTCGACTGTACCTTTAATCTTCAGTTCCACTACGGTCGGTTTAGCATTCGAATATACCGTTATTGTCTTATCGAAAAATCCCGGCCGGTCTTTCGGATCGAAAGTAGCCTTCACAAACCCTTTCTGTCCGGGTAAAACCGGTTGTCTACTCCACTGCGGAGAAGTACAGCCACACGAAGATTCTACATTTTTGATCAATATCGGAGCAGTCCCGGCATTCACAAACTCAAAATCATAAGAAACAGCTCCATTCACTTCCTTAATCGTCCCGAAATCATGTGCCCGGTTACTGAAGTTGATCACTGCTTGCGAAAAAGTTGCCAAAGAGGCAAACAGAAAAACAATCGATAAAAGCACTTTCATATCACAAAAATTAGCATAAAACAACATACACTCACTCAAAAATATACATACATCAAATTCTCTTTTATGAATTCGGAATACGAAAATAATTCTTTTTACCGAGGATTTCGATGATTCAAGAATAAATTTTAACTTCGTTAGCTCAAAACCACCTGAAAATATAGTTTGAATTGTAAATAAAGCTTTATGATAAATATACCCCCTGAGCTGCTCACGAATGCCCGAATGCATTATACCTATTTGCACGAACATCCGGAACTAAGCTTTGCAGAAGAACAGACCGCAGCCTATATCCGCCGTACTCTTGACTGCCTGCAAATTCAGTATACCAACGCAGGCCCGACAGGGATCATCGGTTTTCTGCCCGGTAGAGACACTTCCCGGACAATTGCCTTACGGGCAGACTTCGACGCCCTGCCGATCTCCGAAAAGGAAGATCATCCTCTTATTTCCCGTAACCCGGGCATTATGCATGCCTGTGGGCACGATCTGCACACGGCCGTCTTATTGGGAACGGCAGAAATACTGGCCACCCGGTCACTGCCCTTTAACCTGATGTTCATCTTCCAACACGGAGAAGAGGTTTTGCCCGGCGGAGCCCGGGATATCATCGGAAATGTTTTTTTCCAAACCCATCTTCCGGAGTGGATCATCGCTTTACATGCAGAACCGGACCTTCCGGTCGGCCAGCTCGGCATCTGTCCGGGTCAATATATGGCCTCGGGAGACGAGATATCCATCACCCTGCACGGCCCGGGAGGACATGCCGCCTTACCCGACCAATCGGCAGACCTGATCCTGATCGCTTCCCATATCGTCGTGGCTCTGCAGCAGATTACCAGCCGGAACGCCTCTCCCTTCATTCCTACCGTCCTGACTTTCGGTCATTTCAGATGCCACAGCATGATGAACATCATCCCCAAAGAAGTCCGGCTAGAAGGGACTTTCCGCACTTTCGACGAAACCTGGCGCCAGGAGGCTAAAACCCGTATCCGCCGGATAGCCACAGCGATTGCCGAAAGTATGGGAGCCCAACCGGCGATAGAAATAACCGATGGCTATCCCTGCCTCTATAACCAACCGGAAAAAGCAGAGCAAGCGATCGGCATATTAAAAACAGAATTCGGAGAAAAGCAGGTAATCCGGTTGGGCCGGCGCATGACCACAGAAGATTTCGCCCGTTACAGTCAGCTCCTCCCTGCAACATTCATCCGCTTGGGCGTAAGTTCGACTACCCACCCGGCGGGGAAACTGCATACCCCCGAATTTTTCCCGGACCTAGCCGCTCTGGAAACCGGCATCCGTACTTTATGTTCGCTCATTCTTAATAACGATTAACTATGCCCAAATTTCTGATCATCCGTTTTAGCTCGATAGGCGATATCATTCAATGTATGGGAATCATCGACGGTATCCGGGAACATTTTCCCGATGCAGAAATCCATTGGATCGCCCGAAAAGATATGTCTTCTTTCCTGGCCATGGACAAGCGCATCGGTAAAATATGGGCTTTCGATAAAGCACTCGGCCTTAAAGGCCTGTTAAAAATCGCCCGGCAACTCCGGGAGGAGCATTACGATTATATTTATGACGCCCATAGTAATATCCGGTCTAATATCTTAAGACTAAAATTATTACCCTGGTGGAGCAAAGGTCCGCATTTCACCCTGCGTAGCAAAGAACGCTGGAAAAGGTTTTTACTTTTCAATTGGGGTATCAATCGGTTTCCCTGGCCTTTCCGGGGTGTCGTTTCTTACCGGAAACCACTTTTAAAATGGGGGATCGACCGTTTCCCGGATACTTACGACGACTGGTATTTCCCGGAAAATTTCCCGGAAAAGCTGAATTCCCGTATACAGGCCCATACGATTACCCTTGTCCCTTCTGCCAACTGGATAAAGAAAAGATGGCCGGTCGAACATTGGAAAAAGCTGATCACCTTACTATCGGAATACCACTTTCTGATCCTGGCGGGTCCGGGCGATACCTTCTGCGAAGAAATCAAGACCGAAGCTCCTGAACGGGTAGAAAACCTGGCAGGTAAAACAACCTTATTGGAATCCTGCTACCTCATTCACCGTTCCCATATCGTCGTCAGTGCCGACACCGGTTTCATGCATGCCGCCGATCTCTTCCGAATCCCGACTCTGGCCCTTATCGGCCCGACCGCTTTCGGTTTTCCCACCGGTCCGACCGCCGAGATATTCGAGACCGCCTTGTCGTGCCGGCCATGTACGAAAGATGGAAGCGGGAAATGTAAAAAAAGTGTTTACCAGCAATGTATGGTAGATATCCGCCCGGAAACCATCGCAACCCGTATCCGGCAACTCCTGCCTATAAAGTGACAGGAGAGGCCGTCCGCATTTTTATCCGCATCCGGGTCTTGCGTTTTTTCAGGGTTTCCAAAGTCAGCCCCATAATCCGGGCCATGGTTTTATTATCCAACTGCATTTCACACATCAGTAATAACAACACATCCTGAGTAGAAAATCCGGCGTATTTATCCAATAAATCCCGGACATATTCTTTTTTATTGTGACTAAAAATCTCGATCAGTTCCCTAAAATACAATTCTTTCTGCTTCTTGACCAGATTCATATACTTGTCATAAAACTCAGGAATTTTCAGATTTATTTTATACTCCAGCATCAGATAACCGACATCCATCGCCGTATTGATATTAGCCAACTGTACCATATCCCGGAGCGGAATCACTACCCTGCCTTTATCCTGAACTTCCTTTTGCCGTTTCCGTTTTTTCTCCATCCAATACCACACTCCGGCCATACTCCCTTCCCCCACGACAAATCCAATCAAAATCCACACCCAAATCATAGACGACACCAATTTGAAATTATGCTCTTACAATATCCAATATAATGAAAAATTCCGTACCGACCCCTACTTCGCTCACAAAACCGATCTCCCCGCCCATACTTTCGATAATCCGTTTACAGATAGCCAACCCCAATCCCATGCCACTGGATTTAGTGGTAAAATTCGGCTGAAAGATTTTCTCCCGAAGATTTTCCGGTATACCTTGCCCATTATCGCGGATACGGATTTCCACTTTCCCCTCTTTTTTACGGACCGTGATCCTGATAACTCCCTGCCGGCCTTCGGGGATACTCTGTTCTGCGTTTTTCAACAGATTGATCAACACCCGCCTCATCTGTTCCCTGTCGGCCAATATCCGGATCCCTTCCTCCACATCACATTCCAATTCTTCTGTATTATTTTTGAAAAGCAACGAGCAGTTGCGCACTAACTCATCTACTTCGAAAGTCTCATTATGTGCCTCGGACATCTTGGCAAAATCAGAGAAAGCAGAAGCAATGGCAGCCATATTATCGATTTGCTCGATCAACATGCCGGAAACGGCTCTGAAACGTTCCTTAAATTTCTCCGTATCTTCCATCTGCAAAGAACGCAGCATAAACTGGATATTCAACTTCATCGGAGTCAGCGGATTTTTAATTTCATGAGCAATCTGCCGCGCCATTTCACGCCAGGCACTCTCTCTTTCCGATTTTGCCAGCTGCACAATACTTTCATCCAGCTTATCCACCATATTGTTGTATTCTTCCACCAAGCGGCCGACTTCATCGGCATGGTTATAAACAATTTTCTCATTTTTCCCTCCGACATGCATTTTCTTCAATTTATCGTTCAGCATCTGCAAAGGCCGGGTAACACGTTCCGCCACCAAACCGGATAAAATAAAAGCCAGGACCATCATCACAATAGCGATATTCACCGTGATGACTACCATAATAATAATATCCAGATTCAGTTCGTCATTTTGAGCGAAATAAGGGATATTCAGTATATAAGATTTTCCATTGTCCAATACCAGCGGCATATAAGCCGACATATAAGTCAGTTCGCCCACTTTCCCGTTTGCGATATAACTGGTCACCCCGAGCTTTTCGATCTGTTTCAAGGCTTCAGGATCGACCAAAGTACCCTCGAATCCATATTCAAAAATTTCCGGGCGCGAAGTAGCTATCAATTTCCCTTGTCTGGAGTAAATATTGATATCGATCAGCAGTAATTCGGACATATCGGATAGCCGGCCCGTAACTTCGGGACATTTACGGGCATCCACACAAGGCAAACGCTCTAATTCTTTATTGACATATTTCAGCAATTCGATCACTTTAGCATTATGCCGCCCTTTAAAACTCACGGTATTCATATAAATACTCAAGGCTGTCAGGATAACAAAAAGGATAAAAATCAAAGATATAATACTGTTTTTTATCCGGGCCCTCAATGTACCTCGCCTGAAATTGATATTCCGGTTAACATTAAAAAACAAACCATAGGAAGAAATCAATATACAAACGAAGAAAGCATACAACACATTCATGTAATAAAGAGCGAAAGTATTCTCATGCAAACTGATGACCAAGGTACTGTTGTTGTCCACAGGGATCAGCATATGCGAATATTTGTCTTTATTGAACAGGTCGAAATTACGGGCATCTTTACCGAATGCCGATAATTTTTTATAATACACAAAATTTCCCGAAGAAGACACCAACTCCCCGTAGCTATATTTAGCATAGGAGTAAAAATAACCGTCCTCTTTCCCATCGGCAGATTTACGGGACAGGATTTGCGGATACCCTATGCCTTCGTCGTCCTTGACTGCATCGAAACGAAGATAAAGATTTACTTCCCCGAAACGATATCGCCCGATATAAGTGACATATCCATCAAAAACACCGATGGAATAGAAACCGGAGTCGTCGATCCGGTGCCCGTTTTTACGTATAATCCATTCGAAATACTCCCGGCATCCCCATTGTTCGCGGGTATCGGTCAGCCAAAGACTGTCACCGGCACGGCAAAAAGTGATTTCGCAAGAATAATTATATCCTCTCAAATCTAATAGCTCTCCACTCAACAAAGCTTCCGCTTCCTGTTCCTCACCAACCTCGATCCATCCTTTCAGTTCCTCCGAACCGCGTATGACCCGATCGATCTCCACCAACCGCTTTTCGAAATTATAATCCCTTTCTTCTATCAGCTCGGTGGCATAGTTCATACGCTGGCGTTGCTCTTTATAGCTTTCATATTTTTTAGTCACCATCACCACGTAGATGGATAATAAAAATATGACAAGGATATAAATACTTCTTTGTATATCCCGCTTCAATAAATACCTGTTAACAGCCAGTAAAACCGTAACGATCCAGATAAAAAAACAATCCCAGAAGTTCGTATATAAACTGAACATATAACTGACCAGACTCAACAGAACACACATGTAAGTGACGACTTTAATCACCGTTATGAACGACATCATGTGCCAGAAAACAGAAACAGCACCATAGATAGTGATCACGATCACCAATCCTCCCATAATAATCGCGACAAACGAAAGAATAGAAGAGAGCCCCACATGCACCAACTGCGCGATATTCAAATGAATATCCATATTTTCCACCACCAGATCGATGGAAAAATTGAAGAAATCGACATATAGAAAAATCAGAAAAATAATCCCACCAGTGAAAAGGTAACGATAATGCAACAGTTTCTCATCCTGGTAATTAATCCGGATATTCGACAAAGTGATATAACAAACCTGAAAAATACAGAAAGTAGTCAATAATAAATCACCGATAGAAGTAATAAATATTTTTTTAGAAAAAGTCTCATCGAAAATCGGCAGACGATAAATAGTAGGAGGCAGACGAAAGGCTTGCATAAAATAGCGCAAACCGGCCAGAAATAATATAAATCCGGCAAAATAAAGGAGTTGTCTTTTCCAGCAATCCGTATGTTTCAATACCAGATCATACACATAAAACAAACTCAGGAAAAACAGCAGATAGAAAGAAAGCAACAGATAATTGGAAGCCCGTTCTTTGTAATGATCGCCATAAACGATAAAAAACAAGCCCATACCGTCCTTATCAGTGATCAAATGTCCCTGTTCAACGGTGACTGTAGAGATTTCTACCTGCCCGATATTCTCTTCACTAATATTCAGAAACTTTCCGAAATTGTTTTTGATGTATTTACCGGTATAGGGATAGTCGTCTTTGATCCGCAATAAGGCATAATAATCGATATCTTTATATCTTTTCCTCCGGATTTCGTAATAGGTATTTCCGATCTTCGTAAAATTTCTCCCACTGGTCAGCAATTCGGATAAATGCCGATCTCCGATAATTTCGTTCGTCCAAAAGAAAACCCTGCCCTCCCGAATCCCGACAAAGATAAGATCCTCCTCCCATTCCTCGGAGTCGATATCTACGCTGTCTCTAAAAGTCGCCAATAAATGATCCGCTTTGCGTTCCTGTTCATGCAAACGGCTTTCGAAGCGTTCCACCCAGGTATTCTCATCCTGCCGATAGAAAAGATATTCCGTCAGCGCTGTCGCCATCAGCAACAACACAGCACCAAACAAAACGATAAACGCCTTCCGCTTCATATGCTCATTTATTCTACTTCCCGGTTTTATTCATGATGATAAGGCTCTCCCTTCATAATGGTCATCGCCCGATAAATCTGCTCGGCAAAAATCATCCGGACCATCTGATGCGAGAAAGTCATTTTCGATAAAGACAACAGCTCATCAGCCTTTCGGTAGACCGCTTCCGAAAAACCATAAGGTCCTCCGATCACAAAAACCAACCGCTTTATCCCATTCAGCATCTTTTGTGCCAAAAAAGCAGAAAATTCGCCGGAACCGTACTGTTTTCCCCGTTCATCCAGCAAAATCACATAATCGGTCGGCAAGAATTGTTCCAATAGCAACAAACCTTCTTTCTCCTTTTGCAATGCCTCACTCATATGTTTGGTATTCTTGACATCCGGCAAGACTTTCATCTCATACCCCACATATTTCCTCAACCGTTTTTCGTATTCTTCAATTCCCGCCCGAATATAATCCGCATCTGTTTTCCCAATAACCAGCAAACAAATTTTCATAGTTCTCTAAATCTACCCGATAAAACATTCCAACCCACCGACCAAGCCATTTCCATCCAACGAAAATAACATTTTTTTCCTACATCTTTTGTATAAAACAGAAATTTATCCCTATATTTGCACCCGTCAAAAGATTCGCGGTTTTTTGGTGCATGAAAAATGCAGGTCCCATAGCTCAGTTGGTTAGAGCACCTGACTCATAATCAGGGAGTCCTTGGTTCAAGCCCAAGTGGGACCACAATTTTAAAACCCAATTATCTTATTTACAGATAGTTGGGTTTTATGGTTTAACAGATTGCAAAACATTTGCAAAACGTGAAATGAAAAATAAGCGGCTGGTTAGAGCCGCTTATATACACAATAAAGGTAAATGATCAGTTTTCGGAGGGCTGTTTTGTGGATTTTTTGCCCTCCTCTTCCTCCAATTTTTTTTTACGCTTCTGGATGTGGGAGATTCCCAGCGTCAGGATCGTGAGAATGATGTCCCACAATGTCGATCTCCAATTGGTTGCCATAGTTGCCTCCTTTCTTTTTGTGCGGAGCTATTTCCGCGGGTTATGAGCCGGCCGATTCTTCGGCTATGTTTGTGACGGTGGTTTGACGGGCGGATGCGTAACCGCTCAGGGTGTTGATTGCATAGATTTGTACCTGTACTTTGTCTCCGGCGGAAGGAGTGCCAAATTGAGCAATGTACTTTTCGGTGATGACAGCTTCGGATGCTCCACCGGTAACCGTTCCCACCTGCCGGAGTCCGTTAATGTTGGTGCTTTGACCGACAGACAACGGAGTGATCCGTACTACCAGCACGTCGTTTTCTTCAACGTTTCCCTCCAAAGTGATTTTCAATTCTGATTCTGAAAGATTCACAGCTTTGAGGGCCGGAAGCAAGCCGGTCATGTTATCCACCGGAGTGGTGATTCCGATTAGTTCCAGATTCATGTTACAACGGACGTAAAGGTTGAAGCCGCTGATTTTACCGGATATGCCATAATAGGAGCTGGAAGCGGAAACGACTTTTGCCTTTTCGGCCCAGAGGGCGCGTTGTGCATCGGTTAAGTCCTGCCAGTTTTTGGCAAAGCGGGTGAAGTTCTGACGGACGACGCGCTGGTAGTCTGTATCGGTGTAGGTTGGGGTAACTTTGTTACGTACAACCAAATGACCGGCAGAATGGGCAGCGGTGATGTTGCCGGTTGAGCCGGTGAAGTCTTCAAATAATTCGTTTGTCTTTGCTTTCATGGGTTTGGATTTTATAGGGTTATTAAATGGATATTCACAATATAGATTTATTTATAGTACTTTATAATCTATGCGTATGGCTTTAACATGAGTGAAAGGATAATGCGTAGGATCGGTTTTGGGTGAGCGATGCCGGTGGTATGTCGGAGATATGCCGGAGGATGTCCCCCCCTTTTTCCTTATACACTTTAGCGCCGCGAGAGGACGGTGGAAAAAGAACGGAGGCGGCTGTCGGCGCAATTGCAGGACGGTGGAAAAGGCGGTGCGTGAGGGTGTGATTGGCCGGATTCGTGCGGAGGGGATAGTCGTGAGGGGGGATCAGACGGAAGCGGGCGAAGCGGGACAATTGGACGGTCCGGTCCCACGTGGAGGTACGACACGTGGCCCGGTCCGGCAAATTGTGGAAGCGTGGGGGTTGATCCCCTGCCACGACTATGGCGGTGGATGGGCGGAATGGTGCGGCGCGAAGGGATGGCTCGCTGGAATGGGAGGTTGGGAAGCAGCCGGAACGGACCTTTCCAACCTCCCATTCTTGCGTATGCGATGGATGGGGTGCAGCGTGAGCGTGGGATCGGGTGAATGGGGATTTGGTGTGATTGTTTTTGGTTGTGGGGAGGTTGCGGGAACAATCACACGAAATGAAGCCGGAGGGAGAACGGGCTGCGCGGATTAAGCCCGCGAGAGGAAGATGGCAAAAGAGATCGGGAGAATGTCGGGCGCATGGTAAAGAGAATGGCAAAGGCGGTGCGGTGGGGTGTGATGGGCTTCGGTGCGCCGTCTTCCGGAGACATGGGCGCACCAGCCGAATGGCTTAGCGGGGGCGCGGGGTATGCCGGCGTAAAGAGGTAGAGAAAAGAGAATAAGTTTTTGTCCCGGCATTGCAGGACGTTGGCAGAAGCGAAGGGGGTGCGGCGTGGAGGTTCGCGGGGTATCAGGGCCGTGCATGGGACGGTGTGACGGATGGGTATGGCTGGGATGGCGAAGCGCGGTATCAGGGGCTTATGGGTTTGGCGAGGGTTGGGGTGGAGCTTTCTGGAAACATAATCTCAAATTATAGGACTTTCAAGTGTGAGCGGAGCGAACGAACCTATAATTTCGATTATGTTAGAAGAAAGCGGATAGGATAACTATTGACAAAAAGTGGCAAAGGGAATAAGAATGGAACGGACATTCTTCTATCCGCCAAACAAATCATCTATTTTTCAGATATCTAATCGTAATACAGTTTCATTCACCTTGCTATTCTCTCCAGTGAGGATATTTTCAAAAATTTCATAAAACTGTCATATAGTTTTTTGTACTCTACTGTAATGTCATATTCATCCATAAATTTTGGCAGGTTCCCCACAAAATAGAATAAACAAGCAAATTCATCAATTGTTTTTATCCGACCTATCAAGGCATTCCGCAAAATAAGTAATACATTTTCTTTTACCTGGTCTTTTGGGTAAATTTTGAAGATATTTATATCGGAGAAAACAGAGTAATAACCATCTGTATAGCCAGCAATATCTGTTATGTTTAGTTTGTTCTCCTTTATGAAATCAATACTATCAGCATCTAAAATACCTTGATTAAATCTCTCTTCACTACTTCTGATATTTTTATTATTTTCTGTAGAATCGTTCAAAGATAAAGAGCATTTTAATGCCTGAAGTTCTTTAAGGTAAGGGTTGTGTTTTTCAATCGTAATCCGGTATTTGAAAAATTTTAAGAGATTAACTAATTCTTGTTTTCTATCCGAGAGAAAGAGATTTTTTATTTCATCAAATTTCACTTCTTTGGAATAACTATTCCAATAGAACAGTTGTTGATTCAGGGCATATTCAAAGAGTTCATCCGGAAAGCAGTTTATATGCTCCGCAGGTAAATCGAACCAAGTAATGTGCAGTTGGGCCGGATGATATTTTTTCAATACAATAGAAATTATATCGGGTTGGTGAAGTTCAAGATATTCACGAAGCAGATGCCTTATTCCTTTTTCTGACATGCTTTGAGTGAATACGATAATATCAAGGGCTTTTTCTATCGTTATAAATCCTTTGTCTTCATATATTTTTAAAGCTTCGGGAAGGTTTATTACCGTCATGTCTTTGCGTTGCTGATACATGGCAAAGAAGCTGGTGATATTTGCCAAATCAATTTTCTTGTTTTGATGTAAGGAAAGACGAATATAGTTGAGAACTTTAGGCCATACATTGAATGAACCTTCAGGAGTATATTTCAAAATAAGCTCCCGGAGGGTATGTGTAAGATATTCATTGGGTAATGTATCAGTACCTAAGGATAAAATTATATCCTTTGCTTTTGCTAAATAGTAAGGAGATAAATCGGCATTGACGCTTTTAAAAGGAGACAGCGCTTTTTCTAAATTTTTAATACCCTGATTTTCGTTTTTATGGATATAGAGGCAGACTGCCTGATAAAAATCTTTCAATTCATTAATTTCTGTATTATGGATATATATATTGGCTAACAGATGCGGGATGTATTCAAGAGTATCAA
>ENA-UOOA01004945-UOOA01004945.1-human-gut-metagenome-genome-assembly--contig:-P61old-NODE-4945-length-14492-cov-5.458198_pt1 | contig 14492 bp, 7 predicted proteins | sample MGYA00242467_ERZ724014 | MGnify/ENA metagenome assembly ERZ724014
CATTCACATCTTCCGGAACATCCTGATCCAATGTCAAAGCAGTCACATCAAAACCTTGATTCAACAACGAATAGCGGAATATCTTATTATGAGCGAAATTATAATAATCCAAATCTCCGGTTTTCCAAATATCACGCATCCCGTGTCCTTGCACGAAACCGACTTTCGGTAAATCCATCACCAAACGTTTCATCGCAGCGGAAATCTCCCGTTCATGCGGATGTTTCTGGTTATCCTCGTATACCCGCAAAAAGGTTTTTTCCCCGCTACCCCGCTCTAATACACGGATAAAACGATTGTACTCATCCGACAAATCTATCATCTTATGAAACTCTTCCGGTTTCATAAACATCTTCGGATTCAGATTCATCGTTTCACATAATTTCTCCACAATCTGCTCATCGCTCAATCCCGGATAACGCTGTTGCAACGCCGCATGATTATAAGTTCTATCATAATAATACACGTATTTCATCTTGATATCCGGCTTAAAACGAATATATTGTGCGAAACGTCCGATATCCCCATTCCGGCTAACCGGAAGCCCCGACCAACAATTATCCTCCAGCAAATTCACGTAAGTCGTTATCGTCAAATCACCCGTCATCTTACTCATAATATCCTGGCTACTTTTAGTCAACGTCTTTATTTTCGTGGCCGTTGAATCATGGAAGAATTTCAACGCCGGGCGAGAACTCAAATAACCCAAAAATATCGCAACCAAGAAAACACCGACATATTTACTTAATGTCATGTACCAAGTTGTTCTCTGTTTCCCGGATTGTAATTTAAGTATACTAAACCCTAAAAAGACAGCAATAACGATGACAAAATACAACACATCTTCACTACAAATCAACCCGGCAATCAACTCGTCCGCACGACCGGATATAGAAAGCCAGTAGGTGATATCACGAATCAAATCAACACCTTGCCACATCCCGCCAACAAAATTCAACGCTGCCAACAAAGCCAACGTACCGATAGCGGCAACCACCTGATAAGAAGTGAGACAGGACATAAACAACCCGATTGCCGCATAAGCACAAATCAGCAAGTAGATTCCCAGCAATCCCGTAAAGACCAACCCGCAATCCATATTCTCAATCGTAAACAGATTGAATATGATCATCACACATAAAATACCAATTAAAACCAACCCATAGATCACCATGGCCAAATACTTCCCAAAAATAATCTGCCAACTGGTGACCGGCGAGGAATACAACAATTTTATCGAACCACTGCTTAACTCTCTACTCATCAACCCCATCGTCAACAAAGGCATATAGAGGTACAAATAATTTTGTACATTTGAAAAAACTCCCGTCCAACTGGCATATAAACGTGATGTCACGCTATATACCCCATAACCAAGGGCTTGAGACCTTACATACCCTTCCATTTCCTGTACGAAAACCATACAAGTCTGAAAAGTGAACACGATAAGAATTAACCAAGCTATAGGAGAATAGAACAAGGTTTGTAATTCCGTTCTTGCTATTCTATATATTTTTCTCATAAGATTCTTTATTAATTAATTTTTTTACCCGATAATTTAGCAAAGATCACATCCAATGAACTCTTTTCCAGATTGATCTCCTGCAAATGCCATCCATTAGCGACACTCGTTTCGATAACTCTTTCGGTAATCATATCTGTGGTGTCAAAATGCAAACGGAACCGCTTCTCGGTCAAATTCTCCACGCTAACGATTCCCGGGATTGCCTTCAACTCGGATTCACTGGGAGGAGCATCCATTAACACGACTAACGAATCAGGTTTGATATAATTGTCAAACTCATCCATCGTACCCGAGAACACCATCTTTCCCGATTCGATCATCCGGATCTGATTACAGGTAACCTGCACTTCCGGCAAAATATGCGTGGAAAGCATCACGGCCCGCTCCTCGGCAATCTCCTTGACCAGATTCCGAATCTCCACGATCTGATTCGGGTCCAAACCATTCGTCGGTTCATCCAGCACGACAAACTTCGGGTTATGCACGATAGCCTGCGCTATCCCCAAACGCTGTTGGTATCCTCCCGAAAGATTCCGCACCAACCGCTTGCTGAAATGCATGATTCCGCATTTACTCTTTGCCTCGTCCACAGCCGCCTTGATATGTTTCGGCTCCACGGAACGCAAATAAGCACAATGAGTTAAATATTCATCGACATTCAAATCCAGATGCAAAGGCGGCTTTTGCGGTAAAAAACCGATATGCTTTTTAGCCTCAACCGGATTCTCCCGTAAACTCACCCCGTTAATGTACACTTCACCCCGGGTCTGTTTCAACACCCCACACATGATATTCATCGTGGTTGACTTTCCGGCACCATTCGAGCCCAATAAACCAAGGACTCCCGTCTGGTTGATCTCGAAATTAATATCCTGTATAGCCCACTGGGAACTATAGCGATGGGATAGATTTTCTACTTTTACAATAGCGACATCCATACATTTAAATTTTATAATTTACACGTCTATTTTTCTCTCAAAACTCCTTTGATTTTTACAATCTCCGGTAACGCCAGAAATAACATCCTAGCGGCATCCTCCATGATTTCCGGGGTCAACGTCTCTTCCCGATCCCTCGGATCATGGTAATACATGGGTTTCAACTCCTCGGTCGTGGCAATGTACAAGGCCGGAATCCCTCGTTTCGAAAACTCATCACCATCTGCCTGTGAATAACTCACGGCCCTTTCATAAGGCGTCACCTCAAAATCCCGATGTAACCATCGGTCGTTTACCCCCGCGAATATTTTTGCCACCGCGGGAAAACTCTCCGCTCCCCAAACCGATAAGCCATTCCCATTCCCCACCATATCAATATTCAGCATACACATCGTTTTATCCAGCGGAAACGTCGGGTGATTCAAATAATGAATCGCTCCTTTAATACCTCTTTCTTCCGCCCCGAAAAAAGCAAACACGATATTCTTTTCCGGTTTGATTCCACTAGCAGCCAATGCTTTTGCAACAGCTAACTGCAAAGCAACCCCGGAAGCGTTATCCAATGCACCGGGAAATATCAGTCCATTGTTACCCAAATGATCCAAATGCGCACCCAAAACGATAGAAGAAGTCGTATCCACACCTTTTATCACACCGATCACGTTACAAGTTGTCGCATAAGGATAGTGACGAGTAACAACTTCCATATTCAAACGGCACCCGGTATGAAAAGAACAGGGTTTCTGTTTCTCACCGATCTGTTTTTTCAACCCGGCCCGCGTGTACCCGGCTTTCGTAACCAATTCATCCACCATAGAAGGATCCACATGGGTATAAATCATTCCTTTCGAAAAAGCAATTCCCGTATGTGCCAGTTTCCCGACTAATAGCACCGCGGCAGCCCCTTTTCTCAGAGCCTGAGGCAACTTATAACTTTCTGAAGCATACCGCATATAAAGATCAAAACGTTTCTTTTCATCCTTATCCCGGTAGGGTATCCCACGTTCTATGATCACAATCTTCCCCTTTACATCTATCCCTTCATAATCATCATACCCGTATTCCGGGGCCGTGATTCCATAACCGACATATACGACTTCGGCATTTTCCACCTTCCCCGAATCAGAATTCATCCCCGGGTAAAAATCCCGCGGGAATACATACGCCTGTTCATTTCCCACTTTTTTCAACCGACAATCAATCAAACTTGTCGTTGGCATCCGAAAATGTTGCAAATAAGAGCCATCATCCCCTGCGGGTTCTAACCCGAAATCACACAAACGTTCCGCACACCAAAAAGCACATTTCATATATTCTCCCGTTCCGGCAAGCCGTCCGTTATACTCTTCCTTGCATAATTCATGAACATATTCCATGATTTCATCACTTGAGATGGAATGAAACACATCCATGATCTCTTTGGATATCTTTCCGTGTTGAGCTTTCAGAGAGCAACACCCACCAACCAATAAAATCAAAACCCAATATTTCATAATCAATTTATTTACATCTTACAGGTAATACCCGGAAAGTAAAATCATATATCCCCGGCAAAATCAAATATTGCGGGTGAGGCACGGCACGTAAACTCCATGTTGTATCCCCACCAACACCCATCTGTCGCCAATCGATATTCCAGGTAATCAGATTTTCCTCTTTCACTTCATTCAAATGGCGTTGTGTCTTCTCCAAACCGGGTTCATCCAGTACGCCATTTGAAAACCGGTAAACAGACGATCCGAAAGGAACATTTCCGATCACTTCCAAGCCTAAATCATCACCTTCAAGCTGCATCCGGCGAATGTCCGTCCGGTTACCATTCTCTTGAGGACGTGCATAAGGTACATACCAATCTTCCACCGGACATTCATACTGTCCCACAAAAGCCCCAGAACAACGATCTATATAATTTTCTTGCGGTCCCCGGCCATACCATTTTACTCGAGTAAAATCAGGTATAAGCTGCCATGTCAGTCCAACCCGGGGAATCAATTCCGAAGTACAATTCCGTGCATCCACGTGATAGCGCACTTCCATTTCTCCCGCCCCGTTCAAACGGTAACATAACTGATATGTCATATTCATTTTCTCCAATTCAAAATCGGTTTGAATCTCCACGAATTTTCCTTGTCGCTCCACGTCAAAATTTACTAATCTCGCTCGTGATACAGCATCTTTCCAACCGCTACATTCCGGTATAATATATTCACTACCAAAATCATTATCTGTCCCCGGCCGCCAGAAATGAGCTTCCAGTCCATTTACCAGTATCTCTTTACCGCTGACTTGGTAAGAAATTAATTTACCTGTCTCCCGATCAAATACAAAAACAACGTCTTTTCCTTGTACAACAACCCGATTCTCATGCTCAACCACCTCGATTTCTCCATGCTCAGCAAAAGCAGGTAGCCCGTTCAAACAAGGTAATACAAATTGTTCTGCGGCCAACACATGCCCTTTCTTAATCAAAGAATAATCTTTATTAGCAATAGCATACACGTTCACGCAATATTCCGCATTACGATCTTCAAGTTTTGGAAACGGTAATTCCAACAAACACCTTTCTTGCGGCCTCACCTTTAAATTCGTTACCCCACCGGACTCCACGACAATTCCATCCTTCAGTAATTCCCATTTTAGATCCGTATGCTCCAAAGATTGAAAAAACAATTCATTAAACACCTCTACAACACCCCGGTTATAATCCAACAAGCGAAATGCCACATCCTGATATACCTTTTTAACCTCCCAAGCGGCAGGACTCCATGAACGATCCGCCCGAATCACGCCATTCAAACAGAAATTATTACTGGAAGGAATCTCCGGACCTCCGAAATCTCCCCCGTACGCCCAATATTTCACGCCATTAGCATCCACCTGTTCAATACCTTGATCCACCCAATCCCATATATGTCCTCCCTGCAAATAAGGATATTTCCGAATCACATCCCAATACTCTTTCAATCCCCCGACACTATTTCCCATCGCATGAGCATACTCACATAGAATCAAAGGCTTATCCGGTCGGGATAATGCATGATTAATCAAAACATCAATCTGTTTATACATCGGGCAATAAATATCCGTAAACTCTTTTTTCCCGGCATCTTCTGAATGGATCGGACGTAGAGACAAATCATGCTCTTTCAACCATTTATAGGTTGCCAAGAAATTAATTCCGGACCCGGATTCATTTCCCAACGACCAAACTATAATACAAGCATGATTTTTATCTCTCTGGAACATCCGTTCCGTACGATCAATAAAAACATGCGTCCATTCCGGCCTGTTCGCCAAAGATTCCTGGGGATCATAACCAATTCCATGACTTTCGATATTCGCCTCGTCAATGACATAAAGCCCATACTCATCACACAAACGATACCAAAGAGGATCATTGGGATAATGAGCTGTACGCACGCTATTTACATTCATTTCTTTCATTAGACGAATATCCGTCAACATCGATTCCCGATCTACCACATGTCCCTTTTTAGGATCATGTTCATGACGATTCACTCCTTTCAACAAAACAGGTTGTCCGTTTACCAGTAATTGTCCACCTTTAATCTCCGATTTACGGAAACCGACCGCTTGAGTCAACACCTCCCGAACCACCTTACGCCCTTTATCCTCAATGCGGGTCTCGATCATCAAATCATACAAATTGGGGGTTTCTGCCGTCCATTTCAACGGATTTAAAACCTTCTTTTCTATACAAACCGTATCTATCCCCTCCTTTTTCCCGGAAGTAATCACTTCTGAAAATATCGTATTTCCCTGCCTGTCATTCAATGTCACGACCACATCACACTTTTCTCCCAGATTCTCCAATTCCAGATTCAAACGTAATAAAGCGTCCCGGTAATCCGCATCCAGATCCGTCGCAAGCTGAAAATCATACACGTTCGAACGAGGACGGGCATACAGAAATACATCCCGCTGGATACCGGAAAAACGCCAAAAATCTTGATCCTCCACGTAACTACCATCACACCAACGGAAAACCTGCACGGCAATTTCGTTCTTTCCTTTCCGCACGCAGGAAGTTACATCAAACTCTGCCGGAGTTTTTGATCCCTGAGAATACCCGACCGGTTGACCGTTTACCCACACGTAAAAAGCAGAACTCACGGCTCCAAAATGCAACACAATCTTATTCCCGATCCAATGATCGGGTACACGGAACGTTCTCTTATAAGACCCCACCGGATTGTTCTCCGGATCCACATTCGGCCACTTAGCTTTAAAACCGAATCCCGTTTCCACGTAAATCGGCACCCCGTAACCTTTTAACTCCCAGTTAGAAGGCACCTCTATATCATCCCATTTACGAACATCATACCCGACTTTATAAAAATCCATCGGACGGTCTGCCGGTTTACTCTCCCACCGGAATTTCCATACCCCATTCAAAGAAAGGTAACGAGAGGAATTTTCCACATCCCATGCCAATGCCTGTTCCCGGTTATCAAACGGGATATAGAAAGCATGGCTACGCATCCGGTTTCTCTGAAGAACATCCAGATTTTCCCAGTCATTCTGCGCCCCTGCCGACAATGTCATCAGCATAAAAACAAACAACAAACACCTCATAAATAACTATTTATATTCAAACATCATTAATAACAAATGCGCTGAAGACCAACCAAAATGCGGAGCATTTAAGGTCTCCCCGGTCAAGGGATTATAATTTTCATGGATCGGCTGATCCCCCAACACCCCCTGGCAATTATTCAATATTTTTAATGTCAATTCATTTGCCTCTTTATCATACCCGTAATTTCTCAATCCTCGAATGCCGAAATATGCCTGATCCAACCAAACCGGTCCCCGCCAATAGCCCCGTTCCGGTTCTAGCCGGGGATGACTTAAATCCAAGGTTCCTAAAGGCACAAAAGAATTAAACCGATTTACATCCATCATAACATTTTTCACCCCCTCCGCCTGTTTTTGCTCTGCAACCCCGGCCCAAAGCGGTAACCAGCCTTCCGGCCCGTAAACCGGCACAAAAGCATGGGATTTTAACTGAACATCAAAGAAATATCCTTTCTCATCATCAAACATGATTTTCCGGATCCGATCGGCAAGAATACCCGCATCTTTTTCTAATTGACTTGCAAGTTCCTCTCGCTTCAACAGACGAGCAAAACGAGCAAGTGTCATTTTCTCATCATACAGGTAGGCATTCAAATCCACACTCTCCTGACTCATTGACCAAGCTTTCGGTAACTTCCCCTTCAAAACCTCCGTACTATCAAAACGCACGGCATTATCCATCCCACTTTCCCAAGCCGCAGCCTGTAAAGTTCCATCCGTAGCCCCGTACTCGCAAAGCCCGTTCCGGTCTATATCCCGATAAGCATACCACCAATTATGATACCTCAACAACCGATCAAACATCTCCTCGACAAAACCCAAATCTCCATCTGCATCATAAATTTCCTCCACGGCCCATGAAGCCAAAGGCGGTTTCGTGTCCCGCAAATTATTAATATATTTAATCCGGCTGACAAAATCCGGAATCATACCTTCCTCTGTTTGGTAATCAAACAAAGCCCGAACATGATTTTTAGCCAACTCCGGATCCCAACACCCAATGGCCGCAGCTATCTTCCAAGAATCCCAAGACCAAAATCCCGTGCTAAATCCCCAGTAAGAAGGATAACCACCATCATGCAACAAATCGTGTGCGGCACTCCGCCAATTTGCCATCAATGTCATCAAACACTTGACTGCCACTCGCCTGTACTTCAAATCGGAAAATAACCCAGACTTATTCTCAAACAACTTTTCAATATAGCGCTCCCATCGCCGAGCTGCCACTTCAAAAAATGGTTCACTCGCCTCAAAAGGATTTCCCTCCAAAACCGGATGTTTCACATCTTCCGGCTCGTCATTAAAATAGGCAGAATAAACAAACATATCCTCCTGTACCTCTCCTCGCCCGAATTTCCGGACTCCCGTTTCAAAACGGTACTTTCCATCCTGCACTACCGCCTGACAACCTTCACCCGCCTCTATTTCAAAACAACATTTCGTTGCAGGAAACTCCAAATACACCTTCCGCCCGTCAATAACCTGACCTTGAAAATATTGAGTAAAAAAGCTCCCTTCATAAGTAACTTTAACCTCTTTAGGACCTCCCATGTTGCGGACCCGAGTCCGCAACAAAGAAGTCCGATTGTTCACGAAAACAATCTCCTGTGTCAAGGTTAAAGTTTCCCAAGTAAAAGACTGAATCATCCGACCTGGGAAATAACTTTTTTCAACGATAGCATTCGTCGCTTCCTGTAATACCCCGTTAACAACAACTGATGCTACCGCCGTATAAGAACCCACGGCATAGTTAGATGCCATAGACATGGGACCGGAAAAACCTCCCGCCATCCCGGCACTATCCGGGATAAAGGAAAATCCATGCCATGCCCCCATATCTGAGAAGAGAGAAATCCCTTCCCTAATACCTTGAGGCCAATTGGATATATTCAGCACGTTACGATAGTCTCCCTGTACGTTTAAAGACGATTGTCCCGCACATCCGCACAAGAGGATTACAAAAAGCCATATATACCTCATACTATTCCGCTGCTTTATGAATAATCTGTTTTACCAAGCCAACATTTTGATCCATCTTCATGACCAAACGTCCTGCCTCATCTGACGCAAATCCCTCTGAATTAATCTTCAAAAGATAAACTTCTCCATTGGCTAATCCAACACACAAATATTCGTTAGAGTAAAACTCATCCTCTATTGCTCTAATTTCTGCGGGGAAGCCATAATACCGTTCCGGCACGATCTCACCCTCTGCATCTTTTCCAAAATAATACAAAACATTACCGGAAGCAATAAAAGCGTATGGGCAACCAAATCCCCGTCCTCGACCATTATCCGGGATTAATAATAATATATTGTCATTCATCATATCCCCCTTAAATTCCCGTTGAGACTCAGCCACAATATCTTCTGGATCATCTGTTTGCAACATCTGTCCCACGTAAGTTCCATCTACACGTTTAATGATATTATACAACCCGCCAGCCGGAATATAATAGTCATTCCACCAGTATCCACTTGTTGCTATCAACTCATTATCTCCCAAATTATCCATAGGTATAAATCCATTCGGATAACCGGCGCACTTCGGTTCTCCAATCGTTCCATAGCTGGAAGCTCCCCGGATATACAAGAACCGTTTCCTCTCTTTTTCATACACAAATACATACCCATTTTCTGTATTCATATCATATACAAAACGATCTGCATTTAATTGATGAGCAACCTCAACCTCTTCTCCCACACCATCAGGTTCCATATACACCATCGGATATTGTGAGAAATAGCCCGTATGAAAAGCTTCCGAACTAAAATTCTTACGACCGAATACCCGTCCATCTTCGGCCAGCAAGAAACTATACCAATCATCAAAGAATACTTGTTTAGGTCTCACGTTCTCCGGGATCACTTGAAATTCTTTCGATAATTCCAACGATTTTTCCAAATTAGCACCATTCAAATCGATACATTTATAAAAATCATCCTGCACTAACATGATATGTTCATCCGTCTGATTTCCTAAATCATGCAAGTGGATCTGTATCGGTTTCCCATCCAAAGAAACGCCCTCAATACCTTCATAAATATCATAGATACACCGATCCCATCCCTCTCTAGTTCTTTTCAAGAAACTTAATGATGACACTCCATTTTTTTCCGATAAAATCAAAAAACCATCGGAATAAAGTGAACTAACTCTTATCATTGTCTGAGTCATAAAAGTTAACCCACTCAATGTATCAGTTACCTGCAATACCCATTTCATCTCCTCCGGAGCATCCAAAGGAATAATATATTCTATATTTTTTTCACGAGAAAACACAGAATCAAGTTCCACGGACCATTCGTACTTTAGCCCAACCTTCGTTTCGAAATCAAACACAATCTCTGGCTCAATAATCAACGTATCTCCAACAGACACACGATACGATCCGTTGACATTCCCAATTGTTCCCTCGGCCAAATTGCGATAATCATAGTCGCCTTTATCCTCGTAACATCCTGTTATGCTCCATGCAATCACAAGACACAATATTAATATCTTTCTCATAACATTCATTTTATCCGATTACCGTCACTGTTATTCTAGTTCCATCTTCTTCGTATTCAGGATGTGCCTCCAAATAACGTTTAAACTTCAAAGCATACTCCCGTATATATTTTTCCTCGACATCCGTCAAATCAGTCACCCCCACTTCCCGACAAAAAATCTCGTATTTCTTGGGAGTAAATTCACCTAAATAATATTTATCAATCGTCTCATCCCACCATTGAGGAATTGAAATCGCCGAAGTAAAATATATCTTTGCCTGACTATAAACAGTTTCACCTACTTCAAAAAATTCATTCGGCTCAATTTGCAATACAACCCGGCAATAAGCCTCCTCCAATTTGGACGTTTTTTTCAATATGACAAACGTCGAATCAACATTCACACCTTTATGAAAAATCATCGCATTCGAGAATGCAAAATCCGCATCTGAAAGCGGAGCTACCACTTTACCATCTTTCAACAATCCTGATAAAGAATCTACCACACTCAACTTAATCGGACAATCCTCGGTCAACAACTGACCTCCCAAATTAAATTTCACGGAAACTTCAATCGCATCCTTCCCCTGATGAAAGAAGAAGGTTTCCACGATACTATCCGTCGCCGGATTATTATAAAAACTCAGATAATTAACACTATTATATGTATCGAACTCATCTTCCTTACATCCGAAAACGGCCAAAAGAAGAAACAAAAAGATAAACTGCCTTTTCATAATCTCTATATTTTTAGTGACCATTATTTTCCTATTGATTTAAAGTTACATCTTCACTATCCGGTATCTCAAAAACAAATGCACCATCCTTCATGCCCGAATAAAATTCGGTTCCCAACTTTTTATACAGGAAAAACAACTGTCCCTCACCAATAAACGTACGATAAGCATCATTTATCCATGCTTTATGATAATCCTCAAGACTTTGTACTGTTACCGGAGTATAAGCACCCGATGCCTGCTTTACCAGCGTGATACGAGAAGCTGCCGTCGCATAATCTTTAATCGAGGCATAATACTCTCCTGCAATATACTGCATCTCACTTGTACGAATAAGCGGGATGATCTCATTCGGAATAGTTCCCTGATCAGAACTTACAGGAAGATACTTTTTACTCACTTTATTCGCTCCATCCAAATTTTGCAAATGATAGTACCCACGATAATCATAAGTATCAGACCCCAATATCTTATTTAACGCCGTGTTTGACACACACAACACTTTACTGGTTCCGGTATAATAAGCCTCAAAAAGTTCCGTCAATTTCCGATTACTCAATGCAAATATAACATCCTCATATTGCTTGGGTTTAGCATAATCTCCCTTAACTGGAAACGACCCGTTATCTATCACTTCCTGAGCTTGTTCCGCCGCTAATTGTAACTCTCCTTTATAATTATATACACGAGCCAACATTGCGGTTGCCGCATAGTAATTCATACGGAATCCCCGGAAACAATAGAACAAATCCTCTACTGCCCCAGCTGTTCCCAACAAACGATTAGTTGTTTTCAATTGATCCTTTCTTACCGATGAAACGGTATCGAACGTGGCCAATAAAGTTTTGGCATCTTTTAAATCCCGAATAACTTTATCCAAATAATCTTGCACATTCTCCCGTTTCTGGAACACGGCAGGATGAGTTTCACAATAAGGAAGATACTCGTTATTATCATCAACAGGCACGTATCCCGTTTTATCCCCATTTAATTCAACAGCCACGGGAGCAAACAAGCGTAGTAAATCAAAGTGCAAAAAAGCTCGTAAAGCCAAAGCTTCCCCCTTTAACATATTCTTTTCTCCTTCACGCCCCAGAAATTTCGTAACATCCTCCTTATCTATATTCTGAATCAAATTATTACAATTTGCTATTGACTTGTAAGCCCCCTGCCAAATATTCTCTAAAATCCCTTTCACCTCATTATTATCGTAATCACCTTTGTAAGCTTTAGGATAAGCCCCGTATTGATTCATCTTGTCAAAATTATAATACTGAGCCAGCACATCCATAAATCCCCAAGTCAATTGTTGAGCATACATATCCGATTCCGAAATCCGGGAATAAACACCGTTCAACGAATTACGATACCCATCCCCATCTGCAAAAAGGTCTTCTTCATCAACTTCCGATTGCGGAGTGACATTCAACCAACCATTGCATCCAAACAATAGCGGTAAAAACAATAGTAACAATATTTTGTTTTTCATACTCATCGCATTAATTGAAATTAATTTTAATAGAGAAATTATACGAGTGGGCATAAGGAAACTCCGTTCCCCGTTCTTGCTTGATCGTTGAGATTCGGAACAATTCATTTGCACCTAATTCAAAACGAACCAAGCCAAATTTATATTTTCGTAAGAATTTAGAATCCAAATCATAACCTAATGTAATAGAATTCAAACTAATCTCATTATCCTTCTGCATAAAACGAGAGGTTGGTTTTGTGTACCCATCCTGATTTTTAATATCCTTGTATTTAGCGTTATCTCCTGGTTTTTGCCATCTTTGTCTCAAAACACGTTTATCCACATTTTCCTCGTAAATCTTAGCATTCTCAACCTTCGTCACCAAAGTAGAATTATAAGCATCTCCCCCAAACTTATACATAAACGAAGCAAACAATGACAAATTCTTATAGCGTAAATTAAACCCGAAAGAACCTTGTGCATCCGGTTCTGTATCACCGATAATTACCATCTCGTCACCAGACCAAGTATAAGTAATAGTCCCATCTTTCTTTAAAAACATCTCTTTACCGTTTGCCGGATCAATTCCTAAAGACTTCATTCCATATTTGGCCGTATTAGAACCTCCTTCTTCATATTTTGTTAAAATTTCCGAAGATGATTTCAAACTCGAACTCCTTTGGTAATACTGATTTACCCGGTCATTATACCGTTTTAACGCCTCAGAGATTGCTAATATTTCATTTTCATTATGAGACAAATTTCCATACACGGAGAAATTCCAATCCTGACTTCTTACAATCTCGTATTTCACATCCAACTCAATACCTTTATTCAAAACATTACCCATGTTATCATAGTAATCATTGAAACCGGAAGATGTGGGAATAGCCACCGTGGTTATCAAACCTGTGGTTTTCTTGTGATACCAACTTCCCGTGATAAACAAACGGTCATTCATAAAACCTAATTGGAATCCGGCATCAAAAGTTTTCGTTTTCTCCCAAGATAAAGCCGGATTACCCAAAGCTTTCAGTAATGCACCAAATCCCGTACGATACCATTGATCTGTTAAGACCTCATAGGTTGTTTTCGCTACATACGGAGGGAAATTCACCTTACCCGTGGCTCCATAAGAAGCACGTAACTTCAATGTCGACAACACACCTTGTTGTTTCATAAATTCATAGTTATGAATATTAATACCGAGCCCAGCCGACCAGAAAGGAGCAAATTTTTTATCCTTACCAAAATCTGAAGAACAGTCAAAACGACAAGAAGCATCCAACAAATAAATATTATTATACGTGTAATTCAATCCAGCTAGGAAACCAACCATTCTACTCAAACGTTCATTAGCAGTTGGCTTTTCATATATTTCCTCTGCATAATTAATAGAGTTCAATGAACCGGACGGGAAGCCTTTATATTGACTGGAAGTCCCCTCGCTTTTATTTGCCATAATATTCATCCCGGCTGTCAAATTTATATTATGCCTATTCACCATTTGATTATATGCAAACAAAATATTGGTATTCCAACTAAGTTCCTCGCTCTTACTCAAATTATATGAACCGGAAGACATATTATTCACAGACAATGATTCATTCTTGTTTTGTAAAGACTTGGGATCGATAAAACGTTCTGTCGTAGAAAAACGGCGAGTCACACTAAAATCACCCTTTAATTGAAAATGCTCGGCAAACATCCAATTCACACCAAAGTTATCA
>ENA-UOOA01004949-UOOA01004949.1-human-gut-metagenome-genome-assembly--contig:-P61old-NODE-4949-length-14485-cov-4.248164_pt1 | contig 14485 bp, 10 predicted proteins | sample MGYA00242467_ERZ724014 | MGnify/ENA metagenome assembly ERZ724014
GATACGCACATTCTCGAGAGTCTGGACGCCATGGGCTGCACGCCGTTCCAGAAAATCCGCTACGGCGTTCTGCCGCAGCTGACGGCGAGCTTCATCTCCACGACGATCTACCGCTTCGACATCAACCTCAAGGACGCTACCACGCTCGGCATCGTCGGCGCAGGCGGCATCGGTGCTTCGCTGGTGCAGTGTCTCAACTCCCGCCGCTGGGGTATGGTCGGCTCGTTTGTCTGGGGTCTGATGGTGCTGGTTCTGATCATCGAACTCATTTCCACGCGCATCCGCAGAAAGCTTGCGCACGGCGAATAAAACCTGTTTGAGGGCGCTTATGCGCCCTCAAAATATCCTCTCAGAAAACGGAACGATATTCCATGGAACGACATCTTACGATTTATTATACCAGCGACATTCACGGCTGCTTCTCGCCGGTCCAGTATGCAACCGGAAAGCAGGCGCCGTCCGGGCTTGCCAACTGTCTGTCGCAATTTCAAAAAGACGGCAACACCTTGATCATTGACGGCGGAGACACCCTGCAGGGCAGTCCCCTCACCTACTATCTAAGCCACGAAGTACGCGACGTCACCACGCTTCCGGCGCAGCTTCTGAACCTCGGCGGCTATGATTTTGTGACGCTTGGAAACCACGACTTTGACTACGGCAAAGAGGTCATTGAGCGGTATCTGGACAGCCTGCATGCCGTCTGCCTGTGCGCGAACGTCGAAGGCATCCGCGGCGTGCAGAAAACCACCGTCGTCACGATGGAAAACGGGCTGCGTGTGGGCTTGACCGGCATCATCACGCCCTTTGTCACGCAGTTTGAAACACCGGAAAACATGGCAGGCATCACCGTGACGGACGCCTTTGCGGCGGCATGGCAGGCACTTTCCGAGCTGCGCCGCAAGCAGGTCGACCTCACCATCTGCATCTACCACGGCGGGTTTGAGGCAGATGTGAAAACCGGGAAAATTCTCTCGCAGACGGGGGAAAACCAGGGCTGGCGCATCTGCCGCGAGCTGGGCTTCGACGTTCTTCTCGCCGCGCACCAGCACATGGAGGCGGAAAACCTTCAAATCGGCGGCACCTACACCTGCCAGCCGCCGGAAAAAGCAGCGAAATTCATCCGCATGAACATAACCGCCGATCGCGGCAGCGTCCATGCCGTTTCCCGTCTGGTTCCGGCAGGAGATCAGCCGCTTCCTGCGGCAATGGAGGCAATCGCGCCTACGGAAAAGCAGCTGAACGAGTGGCTTGATACGCCCGTCGGTCGGTTGGATACACCGCTTCCCGGCGGAGCACCGCTTGCGCTGGCGGCAAGCGGATCGCTGCTTGCAAACTTCTTCAATCAGGTCCAGCTTGCCGTCTCCGGCGCGGACATCTCCGTGACGAGCCTTTCCAATCAGGTATCCGATTTCCCGCAGAACGTCACCATCCGCGCAATCATCTGCGCCTATGCCTTCCCGAACACACTCAAGACCATCCGTGTGACCAGAAAGGTCTTGATGTCCGCTTTGGAGCGGAGTATGGCGTATTTTGACTTTGCACCGGACGGCAGCCTCTGCGTAAGCCGGGCATTTCTGGAGCCGATTGTCCAGCATTTCAACTACGACTACTTTGCAAATCTTACCGTCACGGCAGATCTGAAGCAGCCGGCAGGCGCGCGCGTTGTATCGATCGTCTATCAGGGTTCGGAGCTGCCGGAGAACAGAGAACTGACGCTCTGCCTCAACAACTACCGCGCCTCCGGCGCAGGCGGCTACGAGGCATATAAAGCCTGTCCGCTTCTTGCCGAGCAGCCGACAGAAATCTCGGAGCTGATCATGCAGTACGTCGAGCGCGAACGGAAAATCACCGTCGACAAAACGCAGTGGCTCCATCTGATCCACGCATAAAAACGCCGCTTTCGCGGCACAGGAGGAAATAGTATGGAAAACAACGTATTCAAGGTCGTCTTACTGCAGGCGCTTCCTGCCTCGGGTAAATCGGAGGTCCGCAATTTCATGGCAAATATCGAGCCTGAGCGGCTGAAGCAGGAGTTCCACATCGGAGAAAATCTGCAGCTCGACGATTTCCCCTATGTCCATATGATGCGCCGCATTGACAACGAGCTGCAGGCGATGGGACACGCGCGCGTATTCTACCCCGGCGAGGAGCCGTTCATCGACGGGCGCGATTGGGGCACGCTCTGCTGCCTGCTGAACGAGGATTATCACGATCTTCTGAACCGCAATGTCCAGAAACCGGATTCCGCGGCGCAGCTGCTCTTCGACCGCTACGACCGCGCCGCGCAGATTGCGGGGCTTGCGCCCCGTCTCGGGCTTCTGCCGGAGGATGTGCGCAAAAAGCTTGCCGAAAAGTTGGAAGACGAAGCTGCCGCAATGCTCCGCGAAAAGCAGGCGGCTTACCCGGATTCCTTTGAGGGCAAGACCATCATCATCGAGTGCGCACGCGGCGGACCGGATGGCGCGTCGATGCCGCTGACAGGCTCGAACGGATATCAGTATTCGCTGCCGATGTTCTGCCCGGAGATTCTGGAAAACGCCGCAATTTTGTATATCTGGGTCACGCCTGAGGAATCGCGCCGCAAAAATGCCGACCGCGCCGACCCCAATGACCCCGGTTCGAACCTCCACCACGGTGTGCCGCTGGCAGTCATGCTCGGAGAATACGGCTGCGACGATATGGAGTATCTGGTGAAGACCAGCGATGTTCCGAACACCGTGCGAGTTCCCGCGCACGGCACGACCTATCATGTGCCGATCGGCATCTTCGACAACCGCGTGGATAAGACCTCGTTCCTGCGTGCCGAGCCGGACGCATGGGACGAAGCTAAGGTGCAGGAGGTTACAACTGCCATCCGCGAGGCGACCGACGCCATGTGGAGCCACTATCAGAAATAAGCACTTGGAAATCGAAAAGCCGGAGAGCGTTGCTCTCCGGCTTTTGTGCGATTTCTTATTTCGACTTTTTCCTGTAAACGGACAGCGCCGCCATCAGCGCGCCGTACAGAACGCCCGCAATCGCCCAGATAAACCAGCTATACTGCGGCTGACCGTTTCCTTTCGGACCAAACGTGTAAAACAGGAACGCCGCCGTAACCACCAGCCAGTATGCTGCGCTGACCGCGCCGACGAAGCGGCTTTTCGCTTTATTCTCGCGTGTGTAGTCGCCCTGTTCCAATAGCTTATCGACCGCGCCGCGCATGGAGCCCGTGCGCACCAGAAGCAGGCACGCAATGCCGACCAGAAGCAGCAGCGCGCAGACCGCGAGGCTGTAATACCCATCCGGAACCCCCGGCACACACATCAGCGCAAACAGCGGAAGCACCGACAAAATACAAAGAACGACGCCGATGGTATTGCGCTTTGCGCAGATGGGCAAAACTTCGCGCTGCATGGAAAGCGCCTGCTCCCGTGCGCCGTTGTCCGTCTCTATGGGCTCTCGCTCCAGGTATTCAAACTCACGCAGTTTACCGCTTGCCGTCAGCAGCAGCGCCACGCCTGCCGCGACCATCACCAGCAGCACGCAAAGCCCAATGCCTGTGCAGACTGCCTCCGAAAATCCCAGCTTAAAAATTGTGCTGCATGCCGGAAGCCCAATGAGCACAATCGAGGACCACACGCAAAGCGCCACACCCAGTGTCGTCTTCGGAATCGCTGCCGTCTGCAGCTGCAAATAGCGTCTGGCTTCTTACTGCGTCACGCGCCGCGGCTTTACCGTCTGCTCTGCTGTCGCGGGAACCGGCGCACTCTGCATCTGCTCATCCTTGAGAAGATAATCCGTGCTGACATCGAGCGCTTCGCTCAGCTGCACCAGCTTATCCAGATCCGGCATCGACTGCGCACTTTCCCATTTGGAAACCGCCTGCCGCGTCACCATCAGCTTCTCGGCAAGCTCCTCCTGCGACCAGCCCTTCTGCTTGCGAAGGGCTGATATTTTTTCTGAAAACGTCATGCTTTCCTCCTGCTGCCGGGATTGCCCGGCTGATTTGATGGCAATATCTTACCATACCGCGCGGTTGCGGGCAAGAAAAGAGCCTGCTCATTTGTCAACCAGCAGTTGCGTTTGCGTTTTTCCGGGCAGAATTTACAAAAGCGCCCCGCATTTTTGTGCAAGGCGCTTGTGTTTTAGAAGATATCGCCGAGCATGGATTTTTCAGCGAACAGAGCGGTCGCGCCGCCGGTATGCCAGAAGACGACGTTGCTGCCCGGCTCGACCTTGCCGGTGCGGATGTGGTCGATCAGACCGGCAAGCGCCTTTCCGGTGTAGACCGGGTCTACGAACAGACCCTCTAACCGTGCAAGCATCTTGATTGCCTCGCTTGCCTTTTCGTTCGGCTGCTCATAGCCGGGCAGATAGTAGCTGTTGTCCATGTGAAGGTCCGTGTCGCGGCTGACGCGCAGGTCGCTGCCGAGGTCCGCCAGGACCTGATTGGCAAGATTCTGCACCTTCGTCAGATACGCATCGTTCTTCGGGCTGACGGTGATCGAACGAATCTCCGCTTGAGAGCCGACAAGCTTTCTGCCCGCATGAAGACCTGCCATCGTGCCGCCGGTTCCGGTCGCATGGTAGACATAATCTGCCGTCAAGCCCATTGCGTCCATCTGCTCTGCCAGCTCAACAAAGCCGTTTGCAAAGCCGATCGAGCCGACGTGGCTCGCACCGCCCATCGGAACGTCGTAGCACGGCGTGCCGGAAGCGGTCAGTTCTGCCGCATGCTTTGCGCCCATGATGAACGAGCGCGCCTCGGCGTCATCTTCGGTCTCGCCGGGTTCAATGTCCACGATGTGAATTTCCGCACCCATGACCTGATCGAGCAGCAGGTTCGCGCGCACATCCTCCTTGTCAGGCTTTACAACCGCCGTTAGATACAAAATCGGCTCCAATCCGCAGCGGCGGCAGGCGGAGACGGTTTCCATCGCGTGGTTCGACTGTGTCGCGCCGTAGGTGACGACTGCCTTGCAGCCCTTGGCAATGGCATCTCCCAGCAGGAATTCGAGCTTGCGGATTTTATTGCCGCCAAACAGGTTCATGCCGGTAAAATCGTCGCGCTTGATATACAGATTCACGCCGAGCGCCTTGGACATGTTTTCCAGCTTATAAAACGGTGTTGGGAAAAAGCCCAGCTGCACGTGCGGGACGGGCGCAAAGAGCGCCTTTGCCTTCTGAATGCTTTCGTTCATAAAAATACGCTTCCTTTCAGGAGATCTTGGTTTGTCAGTTTTTGAGACTCTGCAGCGGCGCGGGGATTCTGCCGCCGCGGGCAATAATGTCCGCGCTGGACGCTGCATGGACCGGCATAACGGGCGCGGAGCCGAGGAGCCCTCCCATCTCGACCATGTCGCCGACGTTTTTGCCTTCGACGGGAATCACGCGCACGGCGGTCGTCTTGCTGTTGACCATGCCGATTGCCGCTTCGTCCGCAATGATGGCAGAGATGGTCTCTGCCGAGGTATCGCCCGGAACGGCAATCATGTCCAGCCCCACCGAGCAGACGCAGGTCATTGCCTCCAATTTGTCAATCGTCAGCGTGCCGTCGAGCGCCGCGGCGATCATGCCCTCGTCCTCCGAGACCGGAATGAACGCACCGGAAAGACCGCCCACATGACCGGACGCCATCACGCCGCCCTTTTTGACCGCGTCGTTGAGCATTGCCAGCGCGGCTGTCGTTCCATGCGTGCCGCAGACGGCAAGTCCCATTTCCTCCAGAATCCGCGCCACGCTGTCGCCGACCGCGGGCGTGGGGGCAAGGGACAGATCGACGATGCCAAACTCGGTGTTCAGACGTTTCGACGCCTCAGCAGCCACCATTTGTCCCATACGGGTAATCTGGAAGGCAGTCTTCTTGATCGTCTCGGCGACAACGTCAAACTTTTCACCCTTGCAGAACTGCAGCACATGATGAACCACGCCAGGTCCGGAAACGCCGACGCTCACGACACACTCCGCCTCGCCGACACCGTGGAATGCGCCAGCCATAAAGGGATTGTCCTCTACCGCATTGCAGAACACGACGAGCTTTGCGCAGCCCAGACCGTCCTGCTCGCGCGTCAGATGCGCCGTTTCCTTGATGATTCTGCCCATCCGCGCCACCGCGTCCATGTTGATGCCTGCTTTTGTCGAGCCGACGTTCACGCTCGAGCAGACCAGATCCGTCTGCGCCAGCGCCTGCGGAATCGCGCGCAGCAACTTTTTATCGCCCGAGGTGAAGCCCTTCTGCACCAGCGCGGAAAAGCCGCCGATGAAGTCGACGCCGCACGTTTTTGCAGCCCTGTCCATCGTGAGGGCAAAGGGCACAAAGTCCTCTGTCTGACAGCTTCCGGCGACAAGCGCCATCGGCGTGACGGAGATGCGCTTGTTGACAATCGGAATGCCGAACTCGCGCTCAATGGACTCGCCCGTCTGGACGAGATTTTCCGCCTTATGGCAGATCTTATCGTAAATCTTTTCGCAGCAGCGCCCGACGTCCTCGCTCGCGCAGTCGAGCAGCGAGATGCCCATCGTAATCGTGCGGATGTCGAGATGCTGCTTGTCGATCATATCGATCGCGTCAATGACCTTCTGTAAACTCGGCATGGCGGCACCTCAAAGCTTATACATCGCGTCGAACATGTCCTCGCGCTGGATGCGGATAGAAAGAGTCTTGCCCTCCGCGCAGGTTTTCAGAAGCTCCGAAACCTCATCGAGCGGCTGCTTGCAGCCGGACAGGTCCGTCACCAGCATCATGGTAAAAAAGCCGTCCATGATCTTCTGGCTGATTTCAAGAATGTTGATGTTGCAGGCGGCAAGCTGGCTGCACACGTTTGCAATAATACCAACCTGGTCCTTGCCGACAATGGTCACAATTGCTTTCATTTGTTTCCTCCGCTTTTCTTCGGCGGGCAGTATCTGCCCATTGCCGTAAAATCTGCCTCTATTATACTCATTTGCCTCCGGTCCGGCAAGACGCCGGAAACCGAAAATTTGCCGAATTTTACGCGCCGGTTCCGGTAATTTCTGAACGGTACACCAAATCGTCCGCCTTCTTTTCGCGTCTGCAAAATGTGAAAGCGCCCCCTCCGAAATGCTTCGGAGGGGGCGCTCTATTTGATGATTCTGTTTATCGGAGCGCACTTAAAACGCTGTCCGGCACCTCGGGCATTTCCGCGTCCACAAAGGTGATATCCGCCGCTACATCGGCGCTTGCGCTTGTGAACAGCACCTTCACGGAGCCGCCGCAGGAAATACGAAGGCTTACAACCGTGTCATCTTCAATCGTAACCTCTGCAAAGCTGTCGGTAAAGTCGATTTCGAGCTTCTCCGCCTCCGGTGCAACCGCCGCGAGCATGTCATCCATAGCGCGGCTGCTGAGCGCGACGCGATAGGTGTAGACACCGGCCTGCTCTTCGCTTGTAAAATCGCCCTCTAAACAGACGAGATAGACAATATCCAGCAGCTTTGCCGTTCCGGTCAGGCTGCGTGCATCACCGGACGCCTCCTCGCCGTCTGCCGTGACAGCGCTTCCCGTGTCGGAGAAGAAGATATTGAGCCCGCTTTTGTTGATGCAGTTGACCGTTACGCCGTCTATTGTGCCGCGGTAATAGCACAGCGCATTTTTTACGACGACCGGACCGCAGTCGACCGACACATCAAGATCTGCCGCAAGGGTCTGGCGGGAGAGCAGGTTCGACCAGCCGCTTATGAGCCGGAACAGATCGTCGGTAATGACCGGCAGCTCGCCGTCTGCATAGGTTTTATCAAGGCTCTCCAGCACCGCATCCGGCACAGAGAAATTCGCCGCCGCGTCAAACCCGTCGAGCGTCACGTACAGCTGGAACGGTGTCTGCGCCTGGTCCTTCAGTGTACCGGAGGCGGAGATTGTAACTTTCTCCACACTGCCGTTTTCCATATGGACCTCTGCCGAAAGCGTCTGCCCGTCCGGGAGTCTGCCGCCCGTTTCCGGCAGGAGAAGCCCCACAAGTGTCTCCGCGCCATCAGTGTCCACGCTCACGCCGTAGACGGTTTCGTCTCCGTTTTTGAGTGTTGTAAAGCTGGTCTGCTGATAAATCGACGTCAGATTCGACAGAATTGCGGAATAATCCGGGAATTCGGACGTGAGCTGATACGCCGTGCCGTTTTCCAGCACCACAAGGTTCTCCGCGTAATAAAGCGGCAGATCATCGAAGCCCACGCGCGTCACGCGGTGTCCGCCCGCCGTTTTCCGCTCGACACTTGCTGAAAGCTCAAAGGCTTCCTCGCCCATGTCTGCATCCAGCAGCAGATTCATCGAAAGCTCGGGCGACTGGTTCAGCTCCGCCAGCGCCTGATAGGGCGCGAATTTGCTGCGGATGACAAAAAAGTACACCGAAGCCGCCGCTGCCGCCAGCGCCAGCAGCATCAGAAGCACCGTCAGCCAGACCGGGAATTTTTTCTTTTTCGCCTGTCCGTCCGGGTTTTCCCCGCCTTCCGGCGCGGTCTGCGTCTTCCGGCGGCGCTTTGCCGCCTTCGAAAGCAGAACAATCAGCAGCGCGATGAGTCCCAGAATCAGAACCGCCAGAATCGTCCAGACCCACCAGATGTGCAGCACCGAAACGACTGCAATCTCCGCCTGCGAACCGGAAATATCGAAGGTCAGATAGCTGCCGAACGTATCTGCCTGCGCGCGCTTCCAGCCGCCGTCCTGCCGGACGAAGACCGCAAGGTGCCGCGTCGACTCGCTCGGCGAGAGGTAGTGCAGCGTGTGGACCGCCTCCCCGTCGTCTGGAATGCTCACGCTCCATTGCTCGACAATCTCCTTCGTGATAGGCGCGGAGAACCATGTGTACCACGGATTGACCGACATGTAATGGCTGACTGCCTCGGAAAGCCCCGCGCTGACCGGGCAAAGCCCGGAGTTGGACAGAGCCATCGTCTGCGTGGTCAACTGCGCGTCGGCATCATAGTCGCCGTCGACAAAGAACACCGCCCGCCCGCTGTCACGGCGCACCTCACCCGGAACCGTCGTCACATAGCGCGTATAGACTGCCGTCACGGTGGTGTCAAAGTGCAGGTCTGTAAGGTCCGTCACGTCCCACTGCCCGTAGTAGCCGTCCTTCTCCGGAATGTCCGGGTAGATCGTTTCGTCAAACGAGTCGCCGTATTGGAAGGTCTGTACCTTCAGCGTTTCCCCGTCTGCCACGAAGCGAAGCTCCAGCTGGCGCATGCCATCCGGAACGGTCGGAACATCGAGCAGCTCGTCATAGCTGATCGGCTCTGCCTTGCCGGTCCGGCTCACGGTATCCAGACCCGAGAGCGTATCGGAAACGAAATAGTTATCGGCAAACTCTCCCGCATCCGAGCCGGAAACTGCGCCGGAAAACTGCGCCGCATCCGTGATTTTTACCATGCTGTAGCAGCCCGTCACGGTGCTGGAGCTGCCTGAGACCGTCTGCGCGACGCCCGCGCCGACAATACCGCCGACATATCTGGAGCCGGACAGCGTGCATTTTGCGTAGCTTTGCCGCACGGTCGAGCCGGTCTGACCGGCAATGCCGCCGACATAATCGCCGGAATCGCTCGCAACGCTTCCGAAGCCGCAGCTGTCGGTGATGAGTCCCAGATCCATGCGTCCGCACACGCCGCCTGCGTAGCTGCGCTTTGCCTGGATTGCACCTTCGTTCGTGCATTCCTGAATGACTGCCTTCAATTCGTACTGCCGCTTGTATTCCGGCGACAGGTCGCTTGTCACATCGTCCTCGGGGTCGTAGCTGTATTCAATTGCCATCGAACCCGCGATGCCGCCGACGTTGATATCGCCGTCGACATACGCGCTGTTTTCGCAGCCGTGGACCTTGCCGAGGGTAATGAGGTCCACATCGATGGCAGAGGCATCTGTCACGACATCCTTTGCATTGCTTGCCGCATCGGACACTGCCGTTTGCAGCGTATCCGTGACCTCGCCGAACTTTTTGTTGATCTGGCGCACGTCGTCTGCCAGCTGCCCTGCCGCGCCGGAGAGCGCGCCGTTGAGGCGGCTCAGCTGCCCGGAAATGCCGCCGATGGCGGAGTTGAGGTCTCCAAGATCGGGCGCAGCGACAATCTGTGCGTTGCCGGCGAGAAGCCCGCCGGCATTCAGATCGCTTCCGACGTCGACACCGATCGGAGAATTGTCGACCGAAACGCCCGCGCCCACACCGGAGCCGTGGTCAATCGAAATAGAACCGGGCTCGACCGAAATATCAAGTCCTGATCCATGCCCCGCTTCGCCGTCTACGGAAACGCTCGGGGGCGTCACCGTAATACCGGCAGAGCCGTTTGCGCCGCCCTGCCCTGCCAGAGAGCCGTTGGCGTCGATGTTGACCTTGAGATCGCTTGCCGCGTCTGCCGCGTTTTTCACATAGTTGGACATGCCGCCGAGGCTTGAGGAAATGCTGCCTGCGCCGCCCTCAGCGTCGTCCGCCGCTTTGTCAACGAGACCGCTGAGTTCATCAAGCTGCGTCTGCAATTTGGAGAGCGTACTCTCGGACAGCTGCATCTCGATATAGGGTTCCATCTGTCCCGTGATGCCGCCGACGTCCTTACGTCCGTAGACCGCGCCTGCATTCTGGCAGACGGTAATATAGCCGCAGCTTCTTCCGGCGATGCCGCCGACATTGTAGCCCACGTGCTGATAACCGACAATCGCCCGGTTTTCGCAGGCACGGATGGTGCCCGCGTTGTAGCCCGTAATGCCGCCGGTATCATAGGATGATAACAGTGCGTCGCCGGTGGTGAGCTTTGTCATATCGAGCGAGAAGTCGAGATTCACATTTTCAAGCGAAATCGCCTGATCTCCGCTGACGGTATTGACATACGCGCCGTTGACGCAGTCGACGATCTTGCCGCGGCTGCTGCCCGCAATGCCGCCGGTCATTTTGCTGCCGGTAACTGCGCCGCCGGATTTTGACGCGCGAATGACGCCGCTTGCCGTGTTTTCGCCGACCAGTCCGCCGGTCGTGCTGCTGCCGGAAACGCTGCCGGAGAACGAGCAGTTTTCAATCTCGCCCTCGTTGCGCCCGGCAAGACCGCCTGCCGCTTCGCAGGCGCTCGATGCCTTCACACTGCCGCTGACGTTTAAGTCCTCAATGCGCGCGCCTTTCTGCACCCGCTGAAAAAGCCCTGCGACGGAGAGCCCTTCGGTCAGGCTCAAGCCGCTGATGGTATAGCCGTTACCATGGAAGGTGCCGCTGAAGCTCGCAATGGGCGTAAACGCGACGCCCTCCAGAGAAATGTCGTTTTCCAGCTCGACCGTCAGGTTCTCAGACCACGTATCAAGCCTGCAATTGGCGGAAAACTCGACCAGCTCCTCCGCCGTGGAGATGGAAATCGTTTCTTCGTCTGCTTCCACAGCAAACGCAGTTGCCGCAAGGCTCAGAAGAAGCCCCAACGTCAGCGCAAGCGCCAGTATTCTTTGGAAAAGCTTATACATGCTCCTGCGCCTCCTTTCCCGCGTCCTGCGCGCCGTCGGATGCGCTCACCGCTTCACCTGTTCCTTCGCCGCCGCCCGGCGGGGTATCACTCGGCGCGCCGTCCGTATCTTCTTCCGCAGCGCCGGAAATGACGTTCAGGTCAACGTCGCCGTCGACCATCGCGCAGATCTGACCGCGCACCGTGCCGTGAATCTGACCGCGGACCATGCCGTTGACGAAGACCTTACCGGAGAGCGCCTTGTGTTCGCCTACACCCACACCCGGCATGGAGAACGAAGTCCTGTCAATAAAGGCAGTTCCGACCAGCAGAATCTGCGGCAGCACGAACATGACCAGGAAAATGGAGATCACCGTGCCGCGTCCCAGGCTCTCACCGATACCGGCAATAACCGGCTCGGACGTGAGATTGCCGATCAAAAAGCCGCAGATGGCAAGAATCGAGCCGGAGGTGATGATCGTCGGGAAAGCAAAGTTGAGCGTCTCGATGATTGCCTCCCGGCGGGACATGCCCGCCTTCAGCTCCTGATAGCGGCTGGCGATGACGATGGCGTAGTCGATGTTCGCGCCCATCTGGATCGAGCTGACGATCAGGTAGCCCAGGAAGAAGAGGTATTTGCCCGAAATGGTCGGGAACGAGAAGTTGATCCAGATACTGCCCTCGATCACGAGAATCAGCAGCAGCGGCATACCGGCGGAGTTGAAGGTGAACAGCAGCACCACCAGCACGATCAGGACCGACACGATGCTCACGACCGTGTTATCCACCGCGAAGGACTTTTCAAAGTCATATTCGTTCGTCGAATCGCCGGCTAAGTACACATCCTCGTCCGGATAATAGCTTCTGGCTATTTCCAGAATCTTGTCGGTAAATTTGTAGGTCTCGTCGCCGCTTACCGGAAGCGTCAGATAAATGAGCATGCGGCTGTAGGTGTCGCCCTGCAGCTGGTTCCTGGCGCTCTGCATCTGCACCTGCGCCTCGTGGAGCATGTCGGTCTGCTCGTCACTGAGCGTCACGATGCCGGAATCGACCTTGTCGCAGACATACAGGAACATGTCGATGAGCGGCACTTTGTAGGTCGCGATGTTACCGACCAACTCGCCGTAGCTCTCGTTTTCTGCCGCATAAGCCGCATAGACAACCTGCGCCGCCTCATAATCCAGTCCTGCAAGCTCCGCAAACTGGCGCGGCGTCAGCTTGTCGGCAAGCTTATAGCCGTCGAGCGCGTCGACGTTTGCAAGCCCCATCGTGTAGTCGACCTCGTCGTAGCTTTCCAGTTCCTTGAGAAGCTGCGCCTCTTTTTCATAGTCGCCCTTCGGAACGACGAGCGCCATCATGTTGCTGCTTGAGAAATTGTCCTCAATCATGTTTTCGGCAATCTGCGTCTCGTTGAGCTTGGGCGTCGTTAAGACGCTGTAGCCGTAGGCGTACGGGCAGTTGTTCGACAGCCGGAACGCGAAAAACAGAACGACGACAAAAATAATCGGAACAATGTGCCGCGTCGCGTAATCATATGCGCCAACGAACGGAATCTTCGGCACGAAGCTCTTGTGCCCCGTCCTGTCAATCAGCGGTCCGAAGAGCATCAGAAGCCCCGGCATCACGACGAACGCCGACAAAAGCGCAAATCCGATCGATTTGATCAGGCAGATTGCCATATCGGGACCGAGCTTGAACTGCATGAACAGCATCGCGACCAGACCGCCGATGGTGGTAAGACTGCTCGCGCCAATCTCCGGAATCGCCTTGCTGAGCGCCAGAATGACCGCCTCGCGGATGGGAAGCGTCTTATGTTCTTCTTTAAAGCGGTTGCAGAAGATGATCGCGTAGTCGATGGAAAGACCCAGCTGCAAGATACATCTGACGGAGTTTGACACGAATGAAATCTTGCCGAGCAGGTAGTTCGTGCCCTGGTTGACAATCAGACCTACGCCGAACGTCAGAATCAGGACCGGCACCTCACCGAAGGTCTCGGAGGTAAACAGCAGCACTGCGACAATGACCACCGCGACATAGACCATGATCATATTGATCTCGCGCTCGATGGTCTCCGCCTGCGCGTTTCCGAGATCTGTCTTGACGTAGACATCCTGCCCGGATAGGTACTCCTTCACCTTGTCCAGCGATTCCAGGCACGCATCGTCCGTCTCGTCGTAGTCAAAGGTGATGCTGAACAGCGCCGAGGCGTTATTGTAGTGGTCGGTCGTATCATCGAAGCTGATCGACTGCACGCCGCGGATTTCCTTGAGATCGTCCAGCATGCTTTCCGCGTCGGCATAGGAGATATTTGCCACCATGACCTCTGCCGTGCCGTAGGTGATAAACTCCCCTTCCATGACGTTCAGCGCTTTCTTTGTCTCGGAGTCCTCCGGCAGATAGAACGTCAGATCATTCTCCACCTCGACCCAGCCGCGGGAGAACATGGAGAAAATGACCAGAATGATGGTAATCAGGAAAAACAGATTGCGTTTGTCCACGATAAACGTCGCGAGCTTGACCATAAAGCTCTCGCCGCCGGACGAAACGCTGTTCGGTTGTTTTGCCATGCACCAGGCTCCTTCCTATGGATTTTTCTCGACGCTGCCCGCGCTTCCATCACGCAAACAGCCGACCCACTCTTTCCCGTTTGCAAAGAGCGCGCCGCAAAAATCTCTATCTTAGTCTGGAATATACCACATTCTGTCTCAAAAAACAAGTAAAGAAAACCATTTCAATGAAAGTTCGGAATTTTGTAACTTTTCCGGTGCATTCACGCTTCAAATTTGGTGCAGATGTTCTGCTTTTCCCAAATGGTGACATAGCCCATGCGCGCCGTCTCCTTCCGCGCTCTGCCGTTTTTGCGCTCCAGCATGTTGACTGCAACGGCGGAGATTGCCATGTTGACCATGACCCACTTAAAAGCGAGCGCGTCGTTATCTGTGCGCCACATCTGGTAGACGGCTCATCGGCGCGTGGGTTTTGGAAACGTTCGGCATCAGGATGGTCATGACGTGGTGGTCTGCGATTTTTGCAACCATCGTGATCATTTTTCCGCTCATATACCGGACGGTGCGCGGTGCATTCG
>ENA-UOOA01004957-UOOA01004957.1-human-gut-metagenome-genome-assembly--contig:-P61old-NODE-4957-length-14476-cov-13.137438_pt1 | contig 14476 bp, 13 predicted proteins | sample MGYA00242467_ERZ724014 | MGnify/ENA metagenome assembly ERZ724014
TGCGCGCCTACCTGTCCCACACGGAAAAGCAGACCTGGCAAGACAGCGCTGCCGTGCGCGCCAGCCGTGAACGCTTCGTGCTGCCCCAGGATTTCCAATACGGCGAGCTGCTCATCCCAGCAGGCAGTCTCATCAACCGCACAGACCCCTTTGACCGGGGCGAGCCCCACCGCCCCCTGGCCCTGCATGGCCTGGACGCCGTTCGTTTTGCTCAGCCGGTGGAGGTGGCTGGCGTGCTGGCCACCGCCGTGCAGGTGGTGCCCATGCGGGTTGAGCTGGCCGACAACCAGCGCATCGGGCCGGTGCACCGCTATGACACGGCCACGCAGACCTGGGTGCCCAACAAGGTCATGCCCACGCTGCAGTGCCGCAAGGGCCAGATCGCCCTGTTCCAGGTGCCGCACATCCCCTACGACCTGCAAGCCGAAGTGGGCAAGCCGCCGCCAGATGGCCCGGACGCCCGTTTTGCGCCCAGCCAGTGGCTGTTTCGCGGTTGCGAGAATGGGCCCGTGGCCGTGCAACCGGCCCACAACGCCGCCCAAGCAGCGGCCACACCATGACCTTACGCGGCTGACAAACCAGGGCGCCAGCCGCGCGCCCGTTCAGCGATTGAGTTCGGCCAGGCGCTCGGGCGTGCCCACGTCCGTCCATCGCCCGGTGTAAATGGAAGCCCCCACGCGCCCCTGGTCCATGGCGCGGCGCAGCAAGGGGGCAAGCGGGGCGGCCACGCCCGCAGGGTTGCCCGGCGGAATATCGCACCAGGGGGCAGCAAACAAATCGGCGCGCAGCAGCGCGATGGTGCTGTAGGTGTAGCGCGGCGCGGGGTCGTCGGCCGGCAGGTTCAGCGCCAGGCCAGTGGCCGTGAGCCCGAAGTCACCGCGCGGGTTGTGGGCGGGGTTGGGCACCAGCCACAGGTGCGCGAGATGGCCGCTGGCCTTGAAGGCCTGCACGGCCTGGGCATCGAACACGAAATCGGGCGCGAACACATCGCCCGCGGCCAGCCAGAACACCGGCCCCAGCTGCGGCAGCGCGCGGGCAATGCCGCCTGCGGTTTCCAGCGCCCCGCCAAAGTCCACGCCCTCGTGCGAGTATGAAATTGATAGCTGATGGCGCTTATCCGGTGAGCCCTGCAGGCCAAAATGACTTGAAAAGTGCTCGCTGATCTGCTCCCCCAGCCAGGCTGTGTTGATCACGGCCCGATCCACCCCCGCCTGCGCCAGCGCCTGCAAATGCCACTGCAGCAACGGCAGGCCCTGCACCTCCAGCAGCGGCTTGGGGCAGGTGTCGGTCAGAGGGCGCATGCGCTCTCCACGGCCAGCGGCCAGCAGCATGGCGGGTACCTGGTGAACAGGGGCTGCGGTAAGGGTCGAACTCATGGAACAAGGCTTTCGGGCGCAGGGCGCAACTGGCCGCGTTGCAAGGCGTGGCGCTGCACGGTGGTGGCCTCCAGCAGCGCCAGCAGGGCATTCATCAGGGCATGGGCTTTGGCGCTGTGGTCGGCGCCAAAGTTGCACACATACACATCCAGCGTGACGGCGGCCTGCTCGGGCCAGGTGTGCACGCACAGGTGCGACTCGGCCAGCAGCACCGTGGCCGTCACGCCGCCAGGCCCGTGGGCCGTGGCAGGAAAGGTGTGAAAAACCTGCCCCACCGCCTGCAGGCCACTGGCGGCCACGGCATCCAGGCAGGCGCGGCCCAGGGCATCGGCATCGGTGAGCCAATGCGGCGCGCAGCGGCATCCGTGGAGGTCGGCAGTGAGGTGCAATCCATGCATGGGCATGCAATGTAGTGCATCACCCACCGGGCCTGCCATGCTGCCGCCGCGTGCCGGGCGAAGTGCCCACTGCGGCCCCGGTAAAATAAGCGGTTTCCCTGATCCCCACCCACCAGCACCCCCACAACCCATGGCCAACACCCAGCAATCCCAACAAATGGCCAATGCGATCCGCGCATTGGCCATGGACGCCGTTCAACAAGCCAACTCCGGCCACCCCGGCGCCCCCATGGGCATGGCCGACATGGCCGTGGGCCTGTGGGCTCACCACCTCAAGCACAACCCCACCAATCCCCAGTGGTTTGACCGCGACCGTTTTGTGCTGAGCAACGGCCACGGTTCGATGCTGATCTATTCGCTGCTGCACCTCACGGGCTACGACCTGCCCATGAGCGAGCTCAAGAACTTCCGCCAGCTGCACAGCAAGACCGCAGGCCACCCCGAGGTGGGCATCACCCCCGGCGTGGAAACCACCACCGGCCCGCTGGGCCAGGGCATCACCAACGCCGTGGGCTTTGCGCTGGCCGAAAAGCTGCTGGCCGCCGAATTCAACCGCGACGGCCATGCCATCGTTGACCACAACACCTACGCCTTCCTGGGCGACGGCTGCCTGATGGAAGGCATCAGCCAGGAAGCGATTTCGCTGGCAGGCGCCTGGAAGCTGAACAAACTTATCGCCCTGTACGACGACAACGGCATCTCCATCGACGGCCAGGTGGCCCCCTGGTTTGCAGACAACACCGCCCTGCGTTTCGTGTCCGCTGGCTGGAACGTGATTGGCCCCATTGACGGCCATGACGCCGACAAGGTGGCAGACGCCATTGCCGAAGCCAAGAAGCAGACCGAGCGTCCTTCGCTCATCATCTGCAAGACCCACATCGGCAAGGGCAGCCCTAACCGTGCAAACACCTCCAAGGCCCACGGCGAGCCCTTGGGCGCTGAAGAAATCAAGCTGACCCGCGAAACCCTGGGCTGGACGGCAGAGCCCTTCGTGATTCCTGAAGACGTGTACGCCGGCTGGGACGCCAAGGCCAGCGGCCAGAAGGCCGAAGCCGCCTGGAACGACCGCTTTGCTGCCTACAGCAAGGCTTTCCCCGAGTTGGCTGCCGAGTTCACCCGCCGCATGAAGGGCGACCTGCCTGCCCAGTTTGCCCAAGTGGCCGTGGACACCGTGGTGGCCGCGCACACCAAGGGCGAGACCGTGGCCAGCCGCAAGGCCAGCCAACTGGCGCTGGAAGCCTTCACCGCTGCTCTGCCCGAGCTGCTGGGCGGCTCGGCCGACCTGACCGGCTCCAACCTCACCAACACCAAGAGCACGCCCAACCTGCGCTTTGACGCGGCGGGCGCCGTGGTCAAGAACGAAGCTGGTGTTGGCGGCCGCCACATCAACTACGGCGTGCGCGAGTTCGGCATGGCCGCCATCATGAACGGCGTGGCGCTGCACGGTGGCTTCATCCCCTACGGCGGCACGTTCCTGACCTTCAGCGACTACAGCCGCAACGCCATCCGCATGGCTGCGCTGATGAAGCAGCGCGTGATCCACGTGTTCACGCACGACTCCATCGGCCTGGGCGAAGACGGCCCCACGCACCAGTCCATCGAGCATGTGGCCAGCCTGCGCCTGATCCCCAACCTGGACGTGTGGCGCCCTGCCGACACGGTGGAAACCGCCGTGGCCTGGAGCGTGGCCCTGTCCAACCGCACCAAGCCCACCGCGCTGGCCCTGTCGCGCCAGAACCTGCAACACCTCTCGGCCGCAGCGCCCAAGCGCGTGCTGGGCGACATCAGCCGTGGCGCGTATGTGCTCTCCGAACCCGCTGACGTGGGCATCAAGAAGAAGCCCCAGGCCGTGATCATTGCCACCGGCTCTGAAGTGCAGCTGGCCCTGAAGGCGCAGCGCCTGCTGGCCGACAAGAAGATCGCCGTGCGCGTGGTCTCCATGCCCAGCACCACCACGTTTGACCGCGAAGACGCCAAGTACAAAAGCAGCGTGCTGCCCGCTGGCGTGCCCCGCGTGGCCGTGGAAATGGGCGTGACCGACGGCTGGTGGAAATACGGCTGCGCCGCCGTGGTGGGCATCGACACCTACGGTGAATCGGCCCCCGCGCCTGTGCTGTTCAAGCACTTCGGCTTCACCGAAGAAAACGTGGCCGACACGGTGCTGGTCGCTATCGGCGCGGCACGCCTGAAGCCCGCCAAGAAGGCCCGCTGACACTCCTCCTGCCCGCTGTGCCCCGCTGCCAGCGGGTGCGTGGCGGCAGGTTCCTGATTTCGACTTTGCAACCTTGGAGAGACTACAAGCTATGACGATCAAGATTGGTATCAACGGTTTCGGCCGTATCGGCCGCAACGTGCTGCGCTCGGCCATCCAGAACTTCAGCGACATCGAAGTCGTTGGCATCAATGACCTGCTGGAGCCCGACTACCTGGCTTACATGCTGCAGTACGACTCGGTGCACGGCCGCTTCCAGGGCACCGTGGCCGTGGAAGGCAACACCCTCATCGTCAACGGCAAGAAGATTCGCCTGACGCAAGAGCGCGACCCCGCCAACCTGAAGTGGAACGAAGTCGGCGCTGACGTGGTGATCGAATCCACCGGCCTGTTCCTGGACAAGGCCTCGGCCCAGAAGCACATCGATGCAGGCGCCAAGAAGGTCATCCTGTCGGCTCCTTCCAAGGACGACACGCCCATGTTCGTGTTCGGCGTGAACCACGACACCTACGCTGGCCAGGCCATCGTCTCCAACGCCTCGTGCACCACCAACTGCCTGGCTCCCGTGGCCAAGGTGCTGAATGACAAGTGGGGCATCAAGCGCGGCCTGATGACCACCGTGCACGCTGCCACTGCCACGCAAAAGACCGTGGACGGCCCATCGAACAAGGACTGGCGCGGCGGCCGCGGCATTCTGGAAAACATCATCCCTTCCAGCACTGGCGCTGCCAAGGCCGTGGGCGTGGTGATTCCTGCGCTGAACAAGAAGCTGACCGGCATGTCCTTCCGCGTGCCCACCTCCGACGTGTCGGTGGTGGACCTGACGGTGGAGCTGGACAAGGCTGCCACCTACGACGAGATCAAGGCCGAAATGAAGGCCCAGTCCGAAGGCGCCCTGAAGGGCGTGCTGGGCTACACCGAAGACAAGGTGGTGGCCACCGACTTCCGTGGCGACACCCGCACTTCGATCTTCGACGCTGACGCCGGCATCGCGCTGGACGGCACCTTCGTGAAGGTCGTGAGCTGGTACGACAACGAGTGGGGCTACTCGAACAAGTGCCTGGAAATGGTGCGCGTGGTGACTGCCAAGTAAGGCACCCCAAGCTGCCTGCGAAACGCGCCCCGAGGGGCGCGTTTCTCTTTGGTAGGTCACCTTGGCAGGAATGCATCACGCAGCCCGCCTACGCAGCATCGGTGCGCGCGCCTACAGCCGCAAGGTGTGTTCAATGGCAGCATAGGGTCAGTTCTGTTCTCTTGTCGCCCATGAACCTACAACGCCTTTATCGCCTGGCCCGCAAAGCCGTCATGGCCTGGATGGATGACTTTGCCCCGAGCATGGGCGCTGCGATTGCGTACTACACCGTGTTTTCCATCGCACCCCTGCTGGTGATCGTGATTGCCGTGGCAGGCGCGCTGTTTGGGCGCGAGGCGGTCCAGGGCGAAATCGTGGGGCAATTGCAAGGGCTCATCGGCCAGGACGCTGCCGTGGCCGTGCAAGCGCTGGTGCGGGCTGCCAGCGAGCCCACGCGCGGCCTGGTGGCGGGTCTGATCAGTGGCGTGGTGCTGCTGGTGGGTGCCACCACCGTGTTTGCCGAATTGCAAAGCGCGCTCGACCGCATCTGGCATGTGCCGCAGCGGGCCAAGCCTTCGGGCCTATGGGCCGTGCTGCGCGCGCGGGTGCTGTCGTTCGGGCTGATCCTGGGGCTGGCCTTTCTGCTCATCGTGTCCCTGGTCATCAGCGCGGGGGTGGCGGCCCTGGGCGGCTGGGCCAGCGGCCTGTGGCCGGCCTGGGAGGTGACGCTGCAAGCCCTGAACACCCTCATTGCGGTGGGCGCCACCACCGTGCTGTTCGCGATGATTTTCAAGTTCATGCCCTCGGTGCCACTGCAGTGGCATGACGTGTGGGTGGGCGCTGCCGTGACGGCTGTGCTGTTCGAGCTGGGCAAATTCGCCATCGGCTACTACCTGGGCAAGAGCGGCGTGAACGAAACCTATGCAGCAGCCGGTTCGCTGGTGGTGGTGCTGGCCTGGGTGTACTACGCCGCGCAGATCTTTTTGCTGGGGGCCGAGTTCACCAAGGTGTATGCCGACGAGCGCGGCAGCGCAGTGGGCAAGCGTGCGGTGGCCGCCACGCAGACCGGCGCTTTGGTGGCGGCAGCAGGCTCAGACATCACCGCCGACATGCTGCCCGCCACACCTGCGGGCACTGCCTCGCCCGCAGCGCACAGCGACGTGCTGCAGGCGCAAGTGCAAATGTTGGAGCAGCGCACCGGCCAGCAGCGTGCGCAATTGTGGGCGCTGGCAGGGCTGGTGCTGGCACAGCAGGTGCGCTGGCATTGGCATCGCCGCAAAACGCGTCGCGCGCCACGCCCTTAGCAACATCAACCCATCAGGCCTGCAAAGGGGCCACGGGCAGGGGGTGGGGGGGCTCGGCAGGCATCTGGGCCACATGCACGGTGCGGGCGGGCAGGGCAAATTTCACGCCCATGGCAGCCAGCTCCCGCATCAAGCCCAGGTTCAGGGTCTGCTGCAGGTCCATATACAGATTGAAGCCCGGGTCCTTCACGATGTAGACCACCTCAAACTCCAGCGCGCTTTGCCCAAAGGCCTTGAAGTGCGCCCGGTCGAACTGCAGCTGCGGCTGGGCTTCTACCAGCCGCTGCACCACGCCAGGAATAGCCTCGACCTGTTCGATGGGGGTGTCGTAAGGCACGCCAAAGCCGAACACGATGCGGCGGCGCTGCATGGGGCGGTAGTTGCTGATGGTCTGCTTGAGCAGGTCGGTGTTGGACATCACCACCTCCTCGCCCTGCAGGCTGCGGATGCGGGTGGTCTTGAGGCCAATCATCTGCACCGTGCCCGCCACGTTGCCCACCACCACAAAGTCGCCCACCTGGAACGGCTTGTCCACCGCGATGGACAGCGATGCAAACAAATCCCCCAGGATGTTCTGCACCGCCAGGGCCACCGCAATGCCGCCCACCCCCAGGCTGGCAATGAAGGCCGTGATGTTCACCCCCAGGTTCGACAGGATGGCCAGCAGCACCACGCTCCACAGCAAGGTGCGCAGCCCCCACGACATAAGCGTGGCAGAGGCACTCACCTGCGTCATGCCCGAAGACGCGTGCTGCGCAAGGTAGTGCCGCACCCCGATGCCGATGGCGCGCATGCCCCACAAGCCCATCTGCAGCGCCACGGCCACAAACCACAGCTGGCTCAGCCGGTTTTCCCAGCGCCCGGGCAGATCGAGAAAACTGGCGCCCACCAGCAGCGCCGCCACCAGCATCAAGAAGCGGCTGGTGCCTTCCAGCACATCCACCAGCGCACGGGCCACCCCGCTGTGCGACTGGCTGGCCCACGCACGGGCACGGCCGGTCAACAGGCTCAGCGCCAGCAATATGCCCAGGTAGGTGGCCACCCCCGCCAGCACGGCGATCAGCAAGCTCCACAGCGGCACGCCCGCAAAAGTGGTCTCCTGAACCCAGGAAAGAAAGGCGGATGGTGGCATGCAGGGTTCTCCTTGTGTGTAGCGTTGGCAAAGACCACGCCCAGGAACCACGTGGTGCACCAGGGCAGGCAGCCTTTCAGCATGCCCGCGCATCGCGCACAACACCATCCGCCGTGCTTGCAAATGTTTGTAGGACATATCCCACAACCCAAGGCACAGGCGGCGCTGGCCTCGGTCTTTTCACCCATGCGATGGGCGGGGCGAAGCCCGGCCAACCGCGAAGGGGCAACACCCAATGGATGCTGTCTCAGACGCCTGTGCGCTCCGCGTAGGCCTCGGTCGGTATCCACTTCGCTGGCGTTCTGCGGGTTGTAGCGGTTGCCCACCACGGTGCGCTCGTTGATCAGCGCTTCCAGCCGCTCGATGACGGAGCTGCCGAGCTGCACCTGCACAGCCCCCAGGTCGTCGTGCAGATGCTCCACACTGGTAGTGCCGGGGATAGGGAGGATGTCCTGCCCCTTGTGCAGCAACCAGGCCAGCGCCAGCTGCGCGGGGGTGCAGCCCACTTCGGCCGCGATGGCACGGTAGCCTGCCAGCAATTGCAGGTTGGCGGCATACGCCTCGGGCGCAAAGCGTGGCATGCCACGGCGGATGTCCTTGGCGTCCAGCGTGCCCACATCGGTGAGGTCGCCACACAGAAAGCCCCGCCCCACCGGGCTGAAGGCCACAAACGCCACGCCCAGTTCACGGCAGGCGTCGAGCACAGCAATCTCGGGGTTACGCGTCCACAGCGAATACTCGGTTTGCAGGGCTGCAATGGGGTGCACGGCATGGGCGCGGCGCAGCGTGGCGGCAGACACTTCCGACAGGCCAATGCTGCGGATCTTGCCCGCGCGCACCAGGTCGACCAGCGCGCCCACGCTGTCTTCAATGGGCACGCTCTTGTCCCAACGGTGCAGGTAATACAGGTCGATCACATCGGTCTGCAGGCGGCGCAGACTGTCTTCGCAGGTCTGGCGCAGCGTGGCGGGGCGCCCGTCAATCACGCGCACCAGCTTGCCGTCGCCATTCACATCCACCCCCTGCATACCGCATTTGCTGGCCAGGGTGAAGCGGTGGCGGTGTGGCTTCATCACCCGGCCCACCAGGGTTTCGTTGGCGCCAAAGCCGTATAGCGCCGCCGTGTCGAACAAGGTCACGCCCGCATCCAGCGCGGCCAGCAGCACACGCTCACCCTGCTCAGCGCTGACCGGGGCGCCATAGGCGTGCGAGAGGTTCATGCAGCCCAGGCCAATGGCGCTGACCTGGAAAGGGCCCAAAGCACGTTGTTGCATCACATTTCCGATATCTAATGAAAAACGCCCGCAGCGCTTGATCTACGGGCGGTAGCAGCTACTGAATCAATAGCAATATCAAACCAGTTGCTGCTCCAGATCATGCAGCACCTGGTAACAAGGCAGCACCTGCGCCACGCTGGCGTTGGGCTCGCGGCCTTCGCGGATGGCGGCGAAGAACTCGCGGTCTTGCAGCTCAATGCCGTTCATGCTCACATCGACCTGGCTCACGTCGATCTTCTCTTCCTTGCCGTTCACCAGATCGTCGTAGCGGGCGATGTAGGTGGCGGTGTCGCCGATGTAGCGGAAGAAGGTGCCCAGCGGGCCGTCGTTGTTGAAGCTCAGGCTCAGCGTGCAGATCGCACCGTTGGCCGCCTTGAGCTGGATGCTCATGTCCATGGCAATGCCGAGCTGATTGTGGATGGGGCCCTGGATGGCGTTGGCTTTGACGATGGGGCTACCGGCCTGGTAGGCGAACAGGTCCACCGTGTGGGCAGCGTGGTGCCACAGCAGGTGGTCCGTCCAGCTGCGGGGCTGGCCCAGCGCGTTCATGTTGGTGCGGCGGAAGAAGTAGGTCTGCACATCCATCTGCTGGATGTTGAACTCGCCCGCCTTGATCTTGTGGTGCACGAACTGGTGGCTGGGGTTGAAGCGGCGGGTGTGGCCGCACATGGCCACCAGGCCCGTCTGCTTTTGCAGGTTCACCACCGCCTGGCCTTCGCTCAGGATGTCGCACAGCGGGATTTCCACCTGCACATGCTTACCCGCTTCCATGCAGGCAATCGACTGGCTGGCGTGCATCTGCGTGGGCGTGCACAGAATCACGGCGTCCACTTCCTTGATGGCCAGGCTGTCTTCCAGCCTGGTGGTGACGTGGGGGATGCCGTATTTGTCGGCCACTTCCTGGGTCTTGGCCAGGTCGCGGCTGATGAGGGAGACGACTTCCACATCGGGGATGTTTTGGATGCCGTCCAGGTGCTTGATGCCGAAGGCGCCCGCACCGGCGAGTGCGACTTTGATGGTCATGGGGTGATGTCCTTTGGGATTCGGTTCAGTTCTCAAGAATCAGGTGGCCCACGGCGGTGTTGGACGCGGGCACATGGTAGAAGCGGTGCGCCACTTTGGGGGCCGGGCCACCGGCCACATCCGCCATCGCACCACGGGCAATGAGCCACATCACCAGCTCGATGCCCTCGCTGCCGGCTTCGCGCACGTAGTCGATGTGCGGCACTTCCGAGCAAGCCGCAGGGTCGTTGATGAGCTGGTCGAGCCAGGCGTTGTCCCACTCGCGGTTGATGAGTCCGGCGCGGGCGCCTTGCAGCTGGTGGCTCATGCCCCCCGTGCCCCAGATGTGCACGTTCAGGTCTTCGTCAAAGCTCTCCACCGCGCGGCGAATGGCCTGCCCCAGCTGGAAGCAGCGGCGGCCGCTGGGCACGGGGTACTGCACCACGTTCACCGCAAACGGAATCACCGGGCAGGGCCAGGCACCGGTCTGCGGATGCTGCTCGCCGCACATCAGCGACAGCGGCACCGTCAGGCCATGGTCCACATCCATCTTGTTGACGATGGTGAGGTCAAAGTCCTGCTGGATCACGCTTTGCGCAATGTGGCTGGCCAGCTCGGGGTGGCCTTGCACCACAGGCACGGGGCGCGGGCCCCAGCCTTCGTCGGCGGGCTGGTACTGCGCTGCGGTGCCGATGGCGAATGTGGGAATCAAGTCCAGGCTGAAGGCCGTGGCGTGGTCGTTGTAGACGAGGAAGATGACATCGGGCTTGTGGTCCTTCATCCATTGTTTGGAGAAGTCGTAGCCTGCGAACAGCGGCTTCCAGCAGTCTTCTTGCGTTTTGCCCAGGTCCATGGCCGCGCCAATGGCGGGGACGTGCGATGTGTAAACGGATGCGGTAATGCGTGCCATGGTGTTCAGTCTTTCTGGGCCTGCCCGGCCTTGCCTTGCGGCTGGCGGTGCGCCTGGGCATCGCCGTCTTCGCCGATGTAGCGGTTGCCTTCGGCACTGCGGCCACCGCCGATCATCATGGCGCGGTATTCCTCTTCGGTCATGCCGGTCATGGAGCCCGCCATTTGCTGGAAGCTCTTGCCATCGGTCGCACCGATCTTGGCCAAAAAGTAGATATTCCCGCCCGTGCGCATGCACCAGTTGAGGTCGCGGGCCAGCACGGCCTGCTTCTGCTCTTCGGTCATCGCCCACTCGTCCAGATAGGCGCGCTCGTTGGCCTTGAAGCGTTCGCGGTTCTCCGCCTTCATCAGGCTCATGCAGAACTGGTTGAGCCAGTAGCCTTTGCGGCTTTGCTCCGCATCAAAGATGATGGTGCCAGGCACGTCCTGGTAGGGTTTTTCGAGTGCCATCTCAGACCTCCTCAGGCCAGTAAAGCTTCATGGGGTTGGTCACGAGCAGCTTTTGCTGCAGCTCGGCCGTGGGGGCAATGTGCGGGATGAAGTCCACCAGCAAACCATCGTCAGGCATGTGGTCCTTGAGGTTGGGGTGCGGCCAGTCGGTGCCCCACAGCACGCGGTCAGGAAACTCCTGCACCACGCGGCGGGCGAAGGGAACGACGTCCTGGTACGCGGCCTGCTCGCCGTTCAGGGCCTTGGGGCCGGTCACGCTGAGGCGCTCAGGGCAGCTCACCTTGCTCCACACATTCTTGTGCTCGCGCATGAACTTGAGGAACAGCGCGAACTCTTCGCTGTCCACGCCCTTGCTCACATCCGGGCGACCCATGTGGTCCACCACCACGGTGGTGGGCAGGCTGCTGAAGAAGTCCCACAGCTCGGGCAGGTCCACCGCCTCAAAGTAGATCACCACATGCCAGCCCAGCTGGGCGATGCGGCCGGCAATCTCCATCAGCTCGTCCTTGGGCGTGAAGTCCACCAGGCGCTTGACGAAGTTGAAGCGCACACCGCGCACGCCCGCCGCGTGCAGGGCCTGCAGCTCTTCATCCGTCACGCTGCGCTTGACTGTTGCCACGCCACGCGCCTTACCGCCGCTGGCCAGGCAGGCATCCGCCATGGCGCGGTTGTCTGCGCCGTGGCAGGTGGCCTGCACGATCACGTTGCGGGCAAAGCCCAGGTGGTCGCGCAGCGCAAACAGCTCGTGCTTGCTGGCATCGCAAGGCGTGTACTTGCGCTCGGGCGCGTACGGAAACTCCGCGCCGGGGCCGAACACATGGCAGTGGGCGTCCACCGCGCCTGCGGGCAACTGAAAGCGGGGCTTGGCAGGGCCGGTGTACCAATCCAGCCACCCGGGGGTTTTGGTGAAGCCTTCGGCTTGGGGGAAGACCTCCGCTCTGGTGAATTCGCTCATTCGCGTGCTCCTTGGATTCTTGCCGGCTCGCAGGTCAGTCGAGCGAGACGTTGGCTTGGCGGATCACATCGCCAAAGCGCTTGGCTTCGTCCTTGACGAACTGGTCAAACTGCGCACGCGTGGTGGGGAAGGGTTCGTAGCCAAAGGTCTTGAACTTCTCGGTCACATCGGGGCCGGTCAGCGCCTGCTCGATGTCGCGCTTGATCTTGTCGGTGACGGCCGCGGGCAGGCCGGGCGGCACGGCAATGGCGTTCCAGCCGGTCACGGCAAAGTCCTTGGGGCCGCCGGATTCGGCCACGGTGGGCACGTCGGGGAACTCAGGCGAGCGCTGGGGCGCGGCCAGGGCCAGCAGGCGCAGCTTGCCAGCGCGGTACAGCGGGCCTGCGGTGGCGGCGCTGCCCATCGCAAAGTTGATGTCGCCTGTGGAAACCGAGGTGTAGAGCTGTGTGGTTTCCTTGAAGATCACATGCTCCATCTGCGTGCCAGTCATGCTCTCGAACAGCTCCGAGCCCAGGTGCACCGGGTTGCCCACCGACCACGAGCCGTAGTTGAGTTTGCCGGGGCGCGCCTTGGCGTCGGCCACCACATCGGCCACGGTCTTGTAGGGGCTGTTGGTACCCACGGTGAAGAAGAAGTAGGTGCGGAACAGCGGCAGCAGAGGGTCGAAATCCTTGGCTGTGTCGTAGGGCAGCTTCTTGAACAGGCTGGGGTAGGCGGCCAGGTGCACGTTGTCGAGCACGATGAGGTCATGCCCATCCTTGGCGCCGCGCTTGAAGGCATCGATCGCAATGAAGCCGTTGCCACCGGGGCGGTTTTCCACTACCACCGACTGGCCCCAGGTTTTGGAGAGCTTGTCGGCCACCAGGCGCGCCACGCCATCGGGGCCGCCCCCCACCGGGAAGGGGGTGATGATGCGCACAGGCTTGGTGGGGAACTGCTGTGCGGCGGCCCACTGGGGCGCCAGCCCCAGGGTGGCGGCCAGGCCCACAGCCAGGGCAGCGGTGCGGCGGTTCAGGTTTGCGAAAGTTGCCACGGGATGTCTCCTTGATGCAATTACTATTAATTTGATAGCTGCTTGCGCTTTATTCATAAGCGCTACAGGCCTTTTTTAGTTGAAATTGCTTGCAGACAGACAGGTCAGTCGATGTAGCGCAGGCCCTTCTTTTCCAGTGGCTCGCGCATCTTGTACATGTCCAGCCCCAGCACGCCACTGGCCAGCTTGGCGCGCTTTTCGCCTTCCAAGCTCTCGCGCTTCTGCGCAGCTTCCAGCGTCTGTACCGCCCGGGCAGCGGGCACGCAGACCACGCCGTCATCGTCTGCCACGATCACATCGCCCGGCGTGACCAGCATGCCGGCGCACACCACAGGGATGTTCACCGAGCCCAGCGTTTCCTTGATGCAGCCCTTGCTGGAGATGCACTTGCTCCACACGGGGAAGTTCATCTCCTGCAGCGTTTTCACATCGCGCACACCCGCGTCGATGATCAGCGCCCGTGCGCCGCGGGCCTGGAAGGACGTGGCCAGCAGGTCGCCAAAGTAGCCGTCCGTGCACTCCGAGGTGACAGCCGCCACCACGATGTCGCCGGGCTGAATCTGCTCGGCGACCACATGCAGCATCCAGTTGTCGCCCGGGTGCAGCAGCGCGGTGACGGCGGTGCCGCTGACCTGCACGCCGCTCTGGATGGGGCGCATGTACGGCTTGAGCAGGCCCACGCGGCCCATGGCCTCGTGCACGGTGGCCGAACCCAGGGCGGCCAGGCCATCGGCGGCTGCGCGGTCGGCGCGGGTGATGTTGCGGTAGACAACGCCTAGTTCGTACATGTCAGAGCCCCTTTGTCTTCAGGCGGGTGTCGAGTCGGGAGAACACGCGGCGCGTATTGGCTTCATAGATCTGGTGCTTGTCTTCGGCGCTCAGAATGGTGCTGGCCTCGATGTAGCGCTTGGTGTCGTCGTAGTAGTGGCCGGTGGTGGGGTCGATGCCGCGCACCGCGCCAATCATTTCGCTGGCAAACAGCACGTTCTTCACCGGGATCACGGTGTTGAGCAGGTCGATGCCCGGCTGGTGGTACACGCAGGTGTCGAAGTACACGTTGTTCAGCAGGTGCTCGTCCAAGAGCGGCTTTTTCATCTCTTGCGCCAGGCCCCGGAAGCGGCCCCAGTGGTAAGGCACCGCGCCGCCGCCGTGCGGAATCAAAAACTTGAGCGTGGGGAAATCCTTGAACAGATCGCCCTGGATGAGCTGCATGAAGGCCGTGGTGTCGGCATTGAGGTAGTGCGCACCGGTGGTGTGGAAGCACGCGTTGCAGCTGGTGCTCACGTGGATCATGGCGGGCAGGTCGTACTCCACCATCTTTTCGTAGATGGGGTACCAGTGCTTGTCGGTGAGCGG
>ENA-UOOA01004966-UOOA01004966.1-human-gut-metagenome-genome-assembly--contig:-P61old-NODE-4966-length-14454-cov-33.066324_pt1 | contig 14454 bp, 20 predicted proteins | sample MGYA00242467_ERZ724014 | MGnify/ENA metagenome assembly ERZ724014
GAACACCGGGGACTGGAACACCGGGGACAGGAACACCGGGGACTGGAACACCGGGGACTGGAACACCGGGGACTGGAACAAATCTTCTTTCAATACTGGTTGTTTTAATACAGAAGAACAGAAGATCATGCTGTTCAATAAGCCGTCAAATATGACTTACAGTGAATGGTTAGATTCAGATGCAAGATATTTACTGAATCAGATACCAAAGGATGTTGTTGAATGGGTATATGAAGAAGATATGACTGATGAAGAAAAGGCAGCACATCCAACCTATGAAACAACAGGCGGTTATCTCAAAGTGCTTGATGAATCTGAATGTGGTCAGTTGTGGTGGGGCAGCCTGTCAGATCGCAGAAAGGAAATCATCAAGGCAATACCAAACTTTGATGCTGAAATATTCTTCCAGTGTACGGGTGTCAGGGTAGATGAATGATCTGCACCTTATGCCCCATCAGGAAGATGCACTGAACAGAACTGAACAGTTCAACCGTTGTGCTTATTATCTTGATATGGGACTGGGTAAGACCTTTGTGGGTGCTGAAAAAATGTATCTGCTGAATAATGCTGTGAACTTGGTCATCTGTCAGAAATCCAAGATTGATGACTGGGTTCAGCACTTCAAAGAATATTACCCAAGTGACCGTGTGATGAACCTGACCAAGAAAAGTGAAGCAATCAATTTCAGGACACTTGTTGATACCAAAGAATTATATAACAAGGATGTTCAGATTATAGGCGTTATCAACTATGAAACTGCTTTCCGGCGGGATTGGTTGCTGAAACTCAAAGGGTTCAACCAAGCGTGAGGGAATGGAAGATCTGATTGCATACATGGAAGAAATCGGATTCTTTGAAGCACCTTGCAGTGGTGGAAATCACCTTGCTTGTCAGTTCGGTCTTGTTCATCACAGCAGAAATGTAATGATGGCAGCAGAAAATATTGGTTATGCACTTCTTGGTAAGGTCAAGTATACAGAAATCCGTGATTCAGTCATCATTGCAGCAGCATTACATGATCTTGGTAAGTGTGGGGACTTTGGCAAGCAGATGTATGTGCCTAACATCCTGAAATCAGGTAAGGCATCAGAAGCTAAACCGTTTAAGCGTAACCCGGCACTTCTTCCACTTGACCACGCAACCCGCAGCATCAAGTTAGCAACCCTTTTCATTGACCTGACGGAAGAAGAAGAATTTGCTATCAGATACCATGATGGTCTGTATGAATCAGCAAACTATGGTGTCAAAGGCAACGAAACAGCACTGTACTTGATTCTGCATTATGCTGATTTATGGTCAAGCCGTATCACAGAAGGTAGCACTGATGAAGGTGGTGATGAATAATGGAAGATATTTCAAAGGCAATAGAACTTGCGATTGCAGCCTTCAAAGAAAAATTCGGTGAAGATGCCAAACTTGAAGAAGGTGATGAAGTTGTCTTTCAGTTGAATAATTGTGTGTTAATTATCAGCATTGAAGATAACACAATGAAACAGAAATTCATTGGTGGTCAACCTGTTAAGATTGACCATACTTTGAAAATTTATGAAAGTGAGGAATAAAACTATGGCACAGATGCTTTTGATTATGGGTGAATCAGGTACAGGAAAAAGTACCAGTATGAGAAATTGCGATCCGGCAACAACTGCCGTTGTGAACCCGGTTGGTAAGCCGTTACCGTTCAAGGGTAAATTCACAATGCTGAACAGTGAGGTTGAATCCCGCAAAATCTGCAAGTTTATGAAGGAACAGGCAGCAGCCGGGAAGAAGTTATTGGTGGTTGATGACTTCCAGTATATTCTTTCAGTCCCTTACATGAACCGTATCAAAGAAAACGGTTGGGACAAGTGGAATGATTTTGGTGCAAACTACTTTGAAATCATTGAGGTATGCAAGGAACTTCCTGATGATGTGGTAGTTGCTTATATGACCCACACAGAAACACTTGAAAATGGTGTTACTACTATTAAGCTGATCGGAAAGTTACTTCGTGAGAAGATCACCATTGAAGGACTTTTCACCATTGTACTTAGAACAGGCGTGAATGAAGGAAAATATTATTTTTACACACAGAACAGTGGCAAGGACACAGTGAAGTCACCTATGGGAATGTTCCCGGCATACGCCATTGACAATGACCTGAATTATGTGGCTGATAAAATCCGCAACTTCTATGAAGTCGGTGAGTATAAGACAGATGCAGAAATGGGTCAGGCTGATGCACAGGCTGCATCCGATCTTGAAAAGCCGGATGCAAACGGTAGACGGGCAAGGGGTGGAAAAAAGACCACAGCCACAGCAACACCGCCTACTACAACAGAAGATGCAGCACCAAAGACAGGCAGAACCGCCCGCAAGACACATGATGAAGTGGTGGCTGAAAATAATCAGAAAATGGCTGATTATATGGCAGAGCGTGACAAGGCTATTGATGCGGTTGCTGATGGGCGTGAAGAAATCCCGTTTGATGAAGCGTGTGCAGCAGCGGATTCTGTACCGCAGCCGGAACTTGAAACACCGCCAAGAAGAACCCGCAAGGAAAGAAAGTCTGCTGAACAGTCTGAACCTGTTCAGGACGGTACAACAAATACTGATTCTGAATCTGTCACACTGGATGCAGACACATTGCTTGGCTATATCCATACTACAATGAACGGGGTGAATTTGCTTTCAGGCTTTTCCCCGCTTATGAGATTTTGCCATTTTGGAAAGATTCTGAACATACTGAACTTGATTTCTTCATCCGGCATTATGTGACGGTTGCCTATGACGGCAATCAAAGGAAGTTCATTGAAAAGGTTGAATTGTATGATCTGAATGGCGTTCACCTGTTCATTCTTGATGGCGGGAAACTGATTCCTGACATTGTGAACAATGAAACCGCAGACTTCCCACACGTTACAATGACGGATGCTGCCGGAAATGTTCAAGTGTTCAACTGGCAGCGTGTTCCCCTGATTCCATTGAAAGCCAATGAACAGGAAACACCGCTGATTAAGAAAGTCAAGTCATTACAGGATGGCATCAATGTGATGCTGTCTGACTTTGAAAATAATATGCAAGAAGATGCCCGGAACACCATTTTGGTATTGAAGAACTATGACGGTACTAATTTAGGTGAGTTTAGGAAGAACCTTGCAACCTATGGTGCAGTAAAGGTCAGATATGACGGTGACACCAAGGGCGGGGTTGAAACCCTTGAAATCACAGTCAATGCAGAGAATTACAAGACCATTGTGGAAATTTTCAAGAAAGCCTTGATTGAGAACGCAATGGGTTATGATGCCAAGGATGACAGACTTTCCGGCAACCCTAATCAGATGAACATTCAGTCAATGTACTCTGACATTGATACAGATGCCAATGATACGGAATCAGAAGCACAGGCAACAATGGATGATGTACTTTGGTTTGTCAACTGCCACCTTGCCAATACGGGACAGGGTGATTTTGAAGGTGAAGAAGATGGGGTTGATGTGGTATTCAACCGTGATATGCTGATGAATGAATCAGATATTATTGATAACTGTCAGAAGTCACAGGGAATCATTTCTGATGAAACAATCATCAGTATGCACCCTTGGGTAGATGACCCGCAACTTGAAATGGAACGCCTGAAAAAGCAGAAGGAAGAAGCACAGAAAGAAATGCTTGCACAGTATGACCCATTTGGTACACAGAACCAAAACGGTGACGGTGCAGATGATGACCCTGACAATAAAGGTGACCCGTCACAGGGAAGTCAGGGCGGTGAAGTAGATGAATAACGGTGAATACTGGCAGAAGCGTTTTGAACTGCTTGAACAGGCAGCACACCAACAGGGGGTTCAGTGTTATGCGGATATTGAAAAACAGTACCAACAGGCACAGAAGCAACTTGAAGGTCAGATTGCTGCATGGTATCAGCGTTTTGCATCTAACAATGGGGTGACCCTTGCAGAAGCAAAGCGGATGTTGAACGCAAAGGAACTTGCTGAACTGAAATGGGATGTGAACCAGTACATTCAGTACGGTCAGGAAAATGCGATCAACGGTACTTGGGTCAAGCAGCTTGAAAACGCATCTGCAAGATTCCATATCAGCAGACTTGAAGCCTTGAAGTTGCAGACCCAACAGAGCATTGAAGTCATGTTTGGAAACCAACTTGACAGCATTGACAGCACAATGCGGAATGTTTACAAGTCCGGCTATTATCACACAGCCTATGAAATTCAGAAGGGTGTGGGTGTTGGTTGGGACTTTTCTGCACTGGATGACAAGCAGATCAGCAAGGTCATCAACAAGCCTTGGGCGGTTGACGGCAAGAATTTCAGTGAAAGGATATGGGGCAACCGTCAGAAGTTGGTCAATGAACTGAACAACACCCTGACACAGAACATCATCTTGGGAAAAGACCCACAGAAAGCCATTGATGAAATTGCCCGGAAGATGAACACTTCCAAGACCAACGCCGGGCGGTTGGTAATGACAGAAGAAGCCTTTTTCAGTTCCGCAGCACAAAAGGATTGCTTCACTGAACTGGATGTTGAACAATTTGAGATTGTGGCAACACTGGATTCCCACACTTCGGATATATGCCGGGGTATGGATGGCAAGCATTTCCCTATGTCTGAATGGAAGGTTGGTGTGACTGCACCGCCGTTTCATGTTCATTGCCGTTCAACCACAGTACCATATTTTGATGATGAATTTGATGCTGTTGGTGAACGTGCTGCACGGGATGAAGAAACAGGCAAGACCTACTTTGTACCGGGCAACATGACCTACAAGGAATGGGAAAAGGCATTTGTCAACGGTGGTGATAAGTCAGGTTTGCAAGAAGCGTTGCCGGATGATACAATCAAGACAGAAGAAAAGAAAACCGTTGATGATTGTGAAACTGTTGAACAAGTTTAGGATTTGATGAAAGATCAGCAATGGTTTAGGGTTGCGGAAATCAACGGTCATGTGTATGACACCAATGAAAGAATAGGTCTGAAAGGCTTAGATTTGGGTTGTGCAAAGTCCATTTACAAGACCCATGAACAACTATTTGATAAATTCCCGCAGTTGAAGGGAAAATTGAACGCAGTTGGAAGTACACAGTTGGGCGGTATGACATACGCACAATGTTCTTTTGGTCTTGGTCACGGTGGTGTTACGGTCAATACAAAGTATTTTTCTGATATGGAAAAACTTGCAAAGTCCTATGAAAAAGACTTGCAAGCAGGTTTTCATCCAAAGGGTACAGATTTCAGTGCTATTGTTATGCACGAACTGGGACACGCTATTGATGATTACCTGTCATATACTGAAATGGTATGTGGGTTACTGAATAATTACAGACCGAAAATTGTATCTGCTGATCTAAGACCAAAGGTAATGAGATCATGCGGGTTGAAAGTTTCTGACATACGCAATGAAGTCAGTGGATATGCAACCAAAGATGCACAGGAATGGTTTGCTGAATACATGGTATCGGATGAACCAAGACCTGTTGCAGCAAAGTTTGGTGAAATGTTGGAAGAACTGTTGAAAGGGGTGAAGTAATATGTCACAATCAATGCCGTCATTTTGGGATAGTCCTTTTTTTGTCCCTGAACCTGACAACTGGCATCTGACAGAGGATGCCCCGGAAGAATTAAAGAAAGAATTTGCAGAGTATATGAAAGAATCTGCTGATGAAAGCACGGTCAAATAACCGTGCTTTTTTCATACCTTAACAAGTTATCAATAGACCTGTAATAACTGCTATATGGCGGTTATATGAGGTCAGAAAGGGGGATAAAAGGCACATGAAAACGTACACAATGAGAAAGGCATGGTGATCCTGATTATCTCCCGGCTACTGGGTCAAGTAGCACATAGAAAAGGCATCCGGCAACGGGTGTCTTTTTTCTTGCGGGTTGTCAAGCGTAAACCGAACAAAACCAATCAATCATGTGGGAGTAACCCCGTATAAAAACGTATTTGAAAGGATGGTATAGAAATGACAAGAAAACAGTTAGAGGATTTAGGACTTACCAAGGAACAGGCTGATTCAGTAATGAAAATCAATGGTGATGACATTGAGAACGCAAAGGGTACTGCTTCAACAGAAATCAAGAACTTGCAGACAGAGGTTGAAGGACTGAAAACACAGGTCGGTGACCGTGACAAGCAGTTAGAAACCCTGAAAGCATCTGCCGGGGACAACGCTGATCTGAAAAAGAAGATTGAGGACTTACAGACTGAAAATGCCACTGCCAAGGCAACCCATGAATCTGAACTGAACCAGTTGAAAATTGATTTTGCTGTTGAAAAAGCACTGACAGGTGCAAAGGCAAAGAACATCAAAGCGGTCAAAGCCTTACTTGAACTTGGAGAAGCCAAACTTGACAAGGACGGAAATGTCAAGGGACTGGATGAACAGATCGAGAAGTTAAGAAGTGGTGATGACACCAAGTTCCTGTTTGAAGCACAGAAGCAGCAGAAACAGCAGCAGAATTTCAAAGGTTTTCAGCCGGGAGCATCAGGGGAACAGAAACCGGGTGAGGGTGAAAAGGTCGATTTCTCAAAAATGAGTTATGACGAACTTACCGCTTACATGGAAGCAAACCCGGATGCACAGATTTAATTTGATGAAAGGAAGGTAATTGAAACATGGCAAAATTTGATGCTAAAAGTTTTAACGAAAAGGCGTTCGGTAAGTACATGAGTGCTATTAAGAACGTAAAACTGAACAAGTTGCGTGAATCTCGTGCAATCGTTGGTGATGCAAGATTGCGTGATACTTTTGTGAATAACTCACAGACTGGCACTGTTTATGCAGTGTTACCGTATTTTGGTCTGCTTTCCGGCACACCGCAGAACTATGACGGTGTTGACAATGTTACACCGGGCAAGACTGACACCTATGAACAGGGTGTTTTCACCTATGGCAGAATGAACGGTTGGACAGAAGCAGATTTCAGTTATGATGTAACTGGTGGTACTGACTTCATGGCAAACGTAAGAAATCAGATCAATGACTACTGGAACGGTGTGGATCAGGATGTTATCCTTGCAATCTTAGAAGGTGTCTTTGGAATGAAGGACACTGGCACGGGTGACATTAAGAAAGCCAATGCAGCGTTTGTTGAAGCACACACCTATGATATTGCACATGCGGGTGCTGAACATACTGATGACAGTATGAAGATGGATGCAACAACCCTGAACAGTGCAATTCAGAAGGCTTGCGGTGATAACAAGCAGAAGTTCAAGCTGGTTTACTGTCACAGTGCAGTTGCTACCAACCTTGAAAACCTGAAACTGCTTGCATACTTAAAGTACACAGATGCACAGGGCATTGAGCGTGATCTTGAAATGGGTACTTGGAACGGCAGACTGGTCATCATTGATGATTCTTTACCTACTAAGGTTGTTGAAGCCGTTGCAGAGGACACAGGCAAGGGAATCAAGGCACAGGATGCATACACAGAGTACACAACCTATATCCTTGGTGAAGGTGCTATTGGTTTTGAGGATGTTGGTGCAAAAGTACCGTATGAAATGGTTCGTGATGCGAAACTTCACGGCGGTGAAGATACACTGATTTCCCGTAAGCGTCACGCCGTTTCTGTTGGTGGTATTTCCTACACTAAGGCATCACAGGCAACAAATTCCCCTACCAATGCGGAATTAAAGACTGGCAAGAACTGGTCACTGGTTGCATCTGATACCAAGACTATTGAGCATAAGGCAGTACCTATTGCCCGTATCATTTCCCGTGGATAATTTCTGATCTGAAAGGGTGGTTGCAATGTTTGATACTGATACAGTAAAAGAACGGTTGAAATCATTCGGTTATGAGGTCAAGGCAGATGATGAATTTGCCTTGACCTTTTGCGTTGAGAAAGTACGCAGCACAATCAAAAATGAAATCAACTGGAATGATGTGCCGGAAGGACTGGAACACATTGCCGTTGATATGGCGGTGGGTGAATTTCTTCTTTCCAAGAAAACCTTTGCACCTGATGATCTTACCGGGTTTGATTTAGAATATGCTGTCAAGCAGATTCAGACAGGGGACACCAACACGGTTTTTGCAACTGGTGAAGGTTCAATGACCCCTGAACAAAGACTGACTTCTTTCATCAATTATCTTTTATCTTATGGAAAGGCTGAATTTAATTCATTCAGGCGTATCAGATGGTAAAGCAGATTCAGGCAGCACAGAAGGCTGCAAGGAAAGCCATTGAAGCAACTTATTTTGGTACTTTGACGGTGACAGAACTGCAAAAGGTAAAAAATGAGAAGTCAAAACTTATGGAAGAATCAGAAGTTGTGGTCTTACAAGACCAACCGTGCAGATTATCTTTTGAAAAACTGCAAACAGCAATTCAGTCAGAATCAGCAGCAACGATCACACAAAGCACAAAGTTGTTTGTTTCCCCGGATGTAACCATCAAAGCGGGGTCAAAACTGACAGTAACACAGGACAATGTGACCACGGACTACACCCGCAGCGGTGTCCCTTCCACATATCCAACGCATCAGGAAATTACACTTGAACTGTTCAAGGAATATGCGTAAATGGGTAGAATGGGAAGATTTGACTGCAAAGGTCTGAAAGACTTTCAGCAGCAGTTGGAAAAGTTGCAAAATCCTGATGACTTTGTGGAATCGTGTGCAAAAGAACTTGCTGCCCGGTTGCTTCGCATGGTGGTCAAAAGAACACCTGTCGGACAGTACCCGGCAAGTTCAGGAAAAAAGGGCGGTACATTAAGGCGTGGTTGGACTGGTGAAAAACGTGCATCCGCACAAGGGTATGCAGACAGCCTGACGGTGAACCATTTTGGTGACACCTATGTCATTGAAATTGTGAACCCGGTTGAATACGCATCCTATGTTGAATACGGACACAGGACAGCCAATCATTCAGGATGGGTCAAGGGTCAGTTTATGATGACCATATCTGAACAGGAATTACAGAAAATTGCCCCAAAGGTGCTTGAAAACAAAATCAAGAAATATTTAGGGGGACTTGGTAAATGATAAATTCAATAGTTGAAGCAATCAGTTGTTCCCTGAACAAAGAATTTGGGGATGATTATGAAATCCACAATGAAGAAATTAAGCAAGGTTTGAAAGAGCCTTGTTTTTTTATTGCTTGCTTGAACCCAAACAACAACCTTTTCCTTGGCAAACGGTATGAACGTACCAATCAGTTCTGCATCCAGTATTTCCCACAGTCTGCAAAGAAGCAGCGGGAATGTGCTGATGTGGCTGAAAGAATGTATGACTGTTTGGAGTATGTCACAACAGACGGTGATACCAAGCCAATCAGGGGTTCAAAAATGAATCATCAGGTGGTTGACGGTGTTCTGAATTTTTTTGTCAATTATGACTTTTTCACGGTCAAGACGGAAGATCAGACACCAATGGAAACTATGACGGCAAGCACGGATGTGAAGGAAGGTGGTTGATTATGGCAGCAAAAAAGACAACAACGGGAACTGCTACAAGGTCTGAACAGACTGAACCAATGTTCAGCAAGGAACAGATTCTTGCATCTGCCCGTTTTGCAAACAGAAGGGACTTGGTGGATGCCCTTCTTGATGAAGATAAAAGTTACACCATGAAAACTGTTAACAATTTAGTTGAAAAATACATGAAAGGACAGGTGAAATAGTATGGCTTTAGGTGGTGGTACATTTACCTCACAGAACAAAGAACTTCCCGGTGCTTATATCAACTTTGTATCGGCTGCATCCGCATCTGCTGCACTGTCTGATAGAGGTATTGCAACAATGCCCCTTGAACTTGACTGGGGTGTTGAAGGGGAAGTTTTTGAAGTAACCAATGAAGATTTTCAGAAGAACAGCCTGAAACTTTTTGGTTATGCCTTTGACAGTCCTAAGATGCTTGGTCTTAATGATCTGTTCATGGGTGCAAAGACCTTATACGCATACCGTCTGAACGGCGGTGGTGATAAGGCAGCGAACACATGGTAAGCCGCCTTGAGACGATGGTGCTAATGGGAATGGATATGCCGCTGGCAGCAATCCAGAGTCAGATAGCATCGGCCATTGATATTATCATACAACTTGGCAGAATCCGGGATGGCAGCAGAAAATTGCTGCAGGTTGTGGAAGTGAAGGGGGTAGAAAATGGCAAGGTATGTTTACACGAGCTCTTCCGGTTCCGGGAGAAAAAAGAACAGGGAAGCATCGGCGGAATCTGGGAGAAGAAAGGAGAACTTCTCTATCAGGAAAAATTACAGGCTGCTGGATTATCGTAAATATCATTTTAGGAAAAAACAGTTTTTATTATATGTTGGAGAATTTCTGCTGCTGGATATTCTGATAGGCTGGCTGTTTTATCAGTCCACTCTGGCAATTCTTACAGGATTTGGTTTATGTCCAGTATTTCTTCGAAACAAAAGGAATTCTGCTAAGATACAGCGCCAGAATGATTTAAAGCTTCAGTTTAAGGATGCACTGCTATCGGCAGCAGGAGCAATGCGGGCAGGATATTCCATTGAAAATGCGTGGCGGGAAGCAAAAAAAGATGTGATACAGCAGTATGGCATGGAAAGTGATATGGCGGTGGAAATGCGCCAGATGATACACCAGATGGACTGTAATGTGCCATTGGAGCAGCTGTTAGAGGATTTTGCAGAGCGGAGCCGGATAGAGGATATAGAGCAGTTTACGGGAATTTTTTCTTATGCCAAGCGGAGCGGCGGGGATTTTACTGCAATTATGGGAAATACAGTTCGGCAGATGGCAGACCGGATGGAATTGCAGGAAACCATAGAGACAGCATTGACAGCAAGAAAGATGGAACAGAAGGTAATGAATGTAATTCCCCTATTTATACTGGCATTTGTCAATGTGACATCGGGAAGCTTTTTGGAAGCATTGTATGGGAATGTGGCGGGGGTGCTGATTATGACAGGGTGTCTTATTCTCTATGGACTGGCATATCTTTGGTCAGAGAAAATCGTAAGACGTATTGGAGAAAGTATATGTTAAAGCAAATGAAGAAGCAAAAGAAAAAGCTGGCAATTCTGGTACTTCTGGCAGCAGTTTTACTGGGAATTGCAGCGGAGTGGATGCAAAAGCAGGAATCTCATTTTAAGGAGAACCGTTTAATAAGAAATGAACCGGGGGAAGGAGACTATCAGGAATCCTTAAATTATATAGAAGAAGATAGTGGGGAAAAAGGGCAGATTGTATTAAATCTGCAGGAACGTACTTTAACAACAGCGGAATGGAAAGAGATATTGCCGGAGGCAGAAAAAGAAGCAGAAGAAGTATTTCGAAACGGGCAGCAGGCAGACCATGTCAGTGGACAGGTGGTTTTATGCGAACGTGTTAAAAATGGTCTCATTTCTGTGGAATGGAAGTTAGAACCGGATATCTGGATTGATTTACAGGGAAATATAGAGGAAGAAAATCTTTTTCCGGGGCAGGTGGTGAATGCTACCGCAATTTTGTCGAATGGAAAAAATCAGGCAGAGTATTCCTTTCCCATCTGTCTTTATCCTTCAGAAAACCAGAATGAAACCAATCTGGGGAAAAAGATAGAACAATATCTTTATAATCAAAATGCAGAAGAAAAAGAAGTGGAGCTGCCACAGAATATGGATGGTGTAGCACTTCGCTGGGAAGAAGAAACCGAGAAGCCGTTGGTTATTTTTCTCTTCCTGGGGATATTTGCAGCAGTAGTGATTCTATGGAGTGGGAAAAAGGAACAGCAGGATGCAAAAAAACGTTGGGAAGAGGAATTGGTAAAAGATTATCCGGAAATGGTTAGTCGATTGGGATTATTATTAGAAGCCGGTATGTCATTGCGTCAGGCGTGGAAGAAGCTGACAGATACATATGAGAGTAAACGGAAGAAGCAAAGACTACCCAAACGTGCCGGTTACGAGGAAATGCTGCTTACCAGAAGAGAGTTAGAGGATGGAATGGGGGAAAGCCTGGCATATGAGCGGTTTGGAGAACGATGCGGGCTGGCATCCTATCGCAGGTTTGCATCTATTCTGACACAGAATCTCAAGAAGGGAACGGTAGGAATCGGCAGAATTCTTGCAAAAGAATCAGAGGATGCATTTTCCCAGCGAAAGACTATGGCGCAGCGACTGGGAGAGGAAGCAGGAACAAAATTATTGTTTCCCATGCTAATGATGATGGTGGTGATTATGGTCATTCTTGTTGTGCCTGCATGTATGACCATGCACATATAAGTTACCAGGCAGCTGTAAGAAGCTGTCGGTGGCAGGCTTCGGCTGTAAGCAGATAATAGGTAACTAAAACAATAGGTAAATAAAGGAGGAAAGAACATGAAAGGTGTAGTAAATGTAAAACGGACAAATCCAATGAACGTTGTAAAAAGAATAAAAGGAAGTCTGACCCGGTTTTTAAAAGAGGAAGATGGAGTAGGTGTTGTGGAAGTGGTTCTGATTCTGGTGGTTCTGATTGGACTGATTGTTATTTTTAAATCAAAACTGACGGTTCTTTTAAACAGTATCTTTTCGACAATTACCCAGCGGACCGGTTCTTTGTAGAAAAATGGAAAGAGCAAGGGAAAAAGGGAGTATTACATTGTTTTTAAGCCTTGCATTGACGATGATTTTAAGTCTGGTATTTACTCTGCTGGAATCTGCACGCCTCTATGGATTAGAGGCGCAGAGCAAAATGGAAACGGAGCTTTTGCTGGAATCCAAAATGGCAGAGTATGATACCGCACTTCTTGAGCAGTATCATCTCTATTTTCTGGAGGCAGGCAGGAAAGGAGAGCCGGAACTTAGCAGTCTGGAACAGTCATTGCAGGAACTTGGAGAAGAGAACCTTAGGGCGAAGCCGGGATTCTTAAAAATGTCATATACCAATCTTTATGAGATGCAGTTAGAGAACTGCTATATTACGAATTATACGATGGCAACCGATGATGCGGGAGCTGAATTTCGAAGGCAGGCCGCAGATTATGTAAAGCGTACCATGGGAATTGCGGCCATTGAAAAATTATATGAAAAGGCAACAGAAGCAAAGGAACTGACGGAAGACAATAAAGACATCGAGAAGAAGTTCGAAGCTGCTATTCAGGAGACCGATACACAGAGTGGGCTGGAAAGAAACACAAAACGGAATAGCGCAAATCAGAAGAATGAGAATCCACTGGATTATGTAAAAGAACTCAAGAATAAAAGTATCCTGTCACTGGTGGTAGAAGATGTATCAGCGGTATCGACACAGACCATTGATTTATCCGATGATATTGCAAAGAGAACCTGTTTTACAGGAAATGGAGAGACACAACAGGAGGATATGACAACGGGACTTTTCTTCCGGGAATATTTATTGAAGCAGTTTAGTGATTACCGAAATCAGAGTGAGTCGGAAGTGTTGCAATATGAGATGGAATATCTCATTGCAGGGAAAGATTCTGATGTGGCAAACCTTGCTGGCGTTGCAGAACGCATGCTGGCGATTCGTGAGGTGGCAAACTATATTTATTTGAAAGGGGATGCCGAGAAAACGGCATTGGCGAATACCATAGCACTTGTAACTGCGGGCTGGACAGCTAATCCGGCGGTAGTCAAGGTGGTAGAAGAAGGAATTCTTGTGGCATGGGCATTTTCAGAAAGCATAAAAGATGTAAAAACGCTTTTAAAGGGTGGCAAGGTTCCTTTTTTAAAAGGAAATGCCGAGTGGACATTAGACGTTGGAGCATTGTCGGAATCCTTTGCAAAAGAAGAGGAAAGTAAGACCAGTGAAAGTGGTTTAAGTTATGGGGATTATTTAAGAATTTTATTATATCTTACCGGACAGGAGAAGCTTACCTATCGGGCAATGAATCTGATGGAGCAGAATATCAGGCGGCTGCCGGACCGGGAGAATTTTCGGATGGACTGCATGATTGGTAGTATGGAAATACAGTGCAGTTATCTGTCAAAACCATTGTTCTTCGGGTGGTTTGGAAGTGGCGAAAGCTTCAAAGGAGATTATCATTTTCAGGAAAAAAATTCATTTTCCTATGTTTATTAACAAAAGAAGAAAGGGGGTGCATAAAGGTGTCTCTTCTCAGAATTCAAATAAAAAATCAATATAAAAAAACTCTCTCTAACCCAGATAATACAAATCTATTGTATAGCAATTCTACAAACAGAAAAGAGACACCTTTATGTGCCTCCACAACGGCGTCTATGACAATAGAGGCAGCTATCGCATTGCCACTGTTTGTAATCTGTATACTATCGGTAATCTTTCTTTTCCGGGTATTGGAATTACAGCAGGATGTGGAATATGCCTTACAATATGCCGCCAGAAAAAGTGCCATTCATGCACATATGACACATGAAAGCGGGCTGGATTCCGTTGTGCCAATTGCAGAAGCAAAAATCCTGTTTCAAAGAAAATTAGAGGAACTGAAAGCACCGGTAATTTATGTGATATGTACCCAGAATCCTGGACACATATTTACGAACTAGGCTGAACACATGGA
>ENA-UOOA01004981-UOOA01004981.1-human-gut-metagenome-genome-assembly--contig:-P61old-NODE-4981-length-14405-cov-12.320279_pt1 | contig 14405 bp, 10 predicted proteins | sample MGYA00242467_ERZ724014 | MGnify/ENA metagenome assembly ERZ724014
CCGTGGCCGCCGCAACGAACGCGGCACTGAAGGGCGCGCACCCCGCGATGGCGACCGCCGCCCCGAAGGAGAAAACCGCAACGGTGAGGCGCGTGAAGGCCGCAATGGCCGTGGCCGCCGCGACGCCGAAAACCGCAGCAATGCGGCGCTGAACGGCGATGCCAACGCAGCACCCGCAGAAGCACTGGCCAACGTGAGCGCCGCCGCACCGGATGCGAATGGCGCGGCCCAGCCACGCAGTGAGCGTGCACCCCGCCGCGAACGCGGTGAACGCGGTGAGCGCGCCGAGGGTGGCCGCCGCGAGCGCAGCCCACGCAACGGCGAAGGCCAGGAGCGCAATGCCACCCCCATGGACTTTGCGGACACATCGCCCATGGCATCGCTGCCCGACCTGGACCTGACCGGCAACGAAGTCACAGAGCAAACGGCCGCACCTGCCACCGAAGAGCGCCGTGAACGTCGCTCACGCGACCGTTACGGCCGCGACCGACGCGAGCGCGGCGAACGTGCTCCGCGCGAGGGCGCCGACACCAACGCTGACGTTGCACCGCAAGACAACGCAGTCGCTGCGCCAGCAGCCGAGGTGGTACAGGACGAAGCCCCACGCCGCAGCTACTTTGCAGCGCCCGCAGCAGAAGCCCAGGCACCGGTCGCTGTTGCCGCAGCCGAGCAGGCGCCCGCACCGGTGGCAGCACCGGTGGCAGCACCGGTGGCAGCACCGGTGGCAGCACCTGTTGAAGCGCCCGTGGCGGCACAACCTGTGGCGCAGCCCGCCCCCGTGGTGGCGGCTCCGGTGGCAAAGCCTGTCGCGGCAGCCCCTGAAGCTGCACCCGCAGGCATGCCCCGCGTGCAACCCTTCACGCTGCCGGTGGAAGCCCTGCAGGCAGTGGCCGCAGCCTCTGGCCTGCAGTGGGTGAATTCCGACAGCGAGAAGATCGCTGCCGTGCAAGCCGCGATTGCGGCAGAACCCAAGCCCGTGCACGTGCCACGCGAACGCCCCCCCGTGGTGGTGCTGGACGAAGGCCCGCTGGTGCTGGTGGAAACCCGCCGCGACCTGGCCGCCATGACGCTGCCATTTGAGCAGACACCTTCTGCCTGACAGCAGAAGTGAGCGTGTGCCCCGCTGGGGCCATCCACAAAGGCGGCCCTGGCCGCCTTTGTGCTTTATGGGTGGCGCGAACACACCCTTGGCAAAGCAAGTGCCTTGCACTGAACCGCACGTGCTGACCCTGGTGGCAATTCGCATCGAGGGTCAGGGCCTCTGGTGCGCCCAGGGGCAGTGCCCGAGTGCATCGCTCAAAATAGAGCCGCCCTGTGCGATGCGCTGACGAGTGTTCAACACCACCGCACAACCCCGCCGCTTTTCCAATTGAAAACCCCATGCTGTTTCTGCTGTCCCCCGCCAAATCGCTGGATTACGACACCCCTGTGCCTGAGAGCCTGCCGCACACCCGGCCGCAGTTTGTGCCCCAGTCCACCGCCTTGATCGAGGTGCTGCGCGAAAAGTCTGTGCAGGAGATCGCCTCCCTCATGGCCTTGAGCGACACCCTGGCGGCACTGAACGTGGCCCGTTACCAGGTCTGGAAGCCGCAATTCACCGCCAGCAACTCGCGCCAGGCGGTGCTGGCCTTCAATGGCGATGTGTACGAAGGCCTGCAGGCACGCAGCCTGAGCGCGGAAGACCTGGAGTGGGCCCAGCGCCACATCGCCATTTTGAGTGGCCTGTACGGCGTGCTGCGGCCGCTGGACCGCATGCAGCCCTACCGCCTGGAAATGGGTACGCGGCTGGCCACCACAGCGGGCAACACCCTGTACCAGTACTGGGGCAGCCAGATTGCCGAGTACCTCAACACCCAGCTGCGCTCAGACACCACGCCCGTGATCGTGAACCTGGCCTCGCAGGAATACTTCAAGGCGGTAGACCGCAAGGCCCTCAAGGCGCGTGTCATTGAATGCGTGTTTGAAGACTGGAAAGGTGGCGCCTACAAGATCATCAGCTTCCACGCCAAGCGCGCGCGGGGGCTGATGGCGCGCTATGCCATCACCCACCGGGTCACCACGCCGCACCAGCTCGAAGGCTTTGACCTGGAAGGCTATGCGTATGACAAGCTAGCATCCGAGCCCGAGCGCCTGGTATTCCGGCGCAAGCCCGACTGATGTCTTCCCCTCTGTCCACACCTGCACACGTTTGAGGTTTTGAACATGGCCCTGTCTCCCACCCAGCAAAGCGCCACCAGCACCCGCAAGCCTTCGGCCCAGTCCATCACGCCCGAGCTGCGCCGCTGGATCATCGAGCAAGCCCAGGCGGGCTTTTCGGCCCCGGTGGTGCTGCAGTCCATGCGCGACGCGGGCTGGGACGAAGACGTGGCCGCCGACGCCATGGAGACCACGCTGCAGGAGCACTTGAACGAGCTGGCCGTGCAAAAGGGCGAACCCAGTGCGGTGCCTGTGCCCGAGCCCTTGCTGGGCGATTCGCCCGCCCTGCTGAACGCAGGCGACCGCCAGGTGCAGGTGCTGATGCAGCTCGCCAAACCCCGCGTGGTGGTGTTTGGCAACTTCCTCTCGCCCGAGGAATGCGATGCCCTGATTGCCGCCGCACGCCCGCGCATGGCCCGTTCGCTCACCGTGGCCACGCAAACCGGCGGCGAAGAGGTGAACGATGACCGCACCAGCGACGGCATGTTCTTCCAGCGCGGCGAAAGCGCTTTGGTGCAGACCATTGAAGAGCGCATTGCCAAGCTGCTGCAATGGCCCATCGAAAACGGCGAAGGCCTGCAGGTGCTGCACTACCGCCCTGGCGCCGAATACAAGCCGCATTACGACTACTTTGACCCCCACGAACCCGGCACGCCCACCATCGTCAAGCGCGGCGGGCAGCGCGTGGGCACGCTGGTGATGTACCTCAACACCCCCGAAAAAGGCGGCGGTACCACCTTCCCTGATGTGTTCCTGGAAGTGGCGCCCCAGCGCGGCAATGCGGTGTTTTTCAGCTACGAGCGCCCCCACCCTTCCACCCAGACGCTGCACGGCGGCGCACCGGTGATTGCGGGCGAGAAATGGATCGCCACCAAGTGGCTGCGCGAGCGGGAATTCAAATAAGCATCAAATCATGCTCTAGCGCTTGATTAGTAAGCGCTAGCAGCTACTAGTTTTATAGCAAATGACCAATACCCCTGAACAATCGCAGCTGGGCAAAGCCTCGGCCTACACGGACCAATACGACCCGACGCTGCTCTTCCCCATCCCGCGCGCGGGCAAGCGTGCCGAGATCGGCATTGCCGATGTTCCGCCCTTTTTCGGGGCCGATCTGTGGACGGCGTTTGAGGTGTCTTGGCTCAACCTGCGCGGCAAGCCCCAGGTGGCGCTGGTGCACTTCACCATCCCGTGCGAGTCGCCCAACATCGTTGAGAGCAAGTCGTTCAAGCTCTACCTCAACAGCTTCAACAACACCCGCTTTGGCGATGCCAGCGAGGTGCAGTCCCGCCTGCGTGCCGACATCAGCGAGGCCGTGTGGCGCGGCGCGCCCCACCCCGCCACGGTGGGGGTCAAGCTGATTGCACCCGAGCTGTTTGACCAGGAACCCGTGCACGAACTGGACGGCCTGAGCCTGGACCGCCTGGACGTGGAATGCACCCGCTACCAGCCTGCGCCCGATCTGCTCAAAGCCCAGTTTGACGAAGCCCCGGTGACCGAGGTGCTGACCAGCAACCTGCTCAAAAGCAACTGCCTGGTGACCGGCCAGCCCGACTGGGGCAGCGTGCAGATTCGCTACACCGGCCCGCAGATCGACCAGGAAGGGCTGCTGCAGTACATCGTGAGTTTTCGCAACCACAACGAATTCCACGAGCAGTGTGTGGAACGCATCTTCATGGACCTGTGGACGCGCTGCAAGCCCATCAAGCTGGAGGTGTATGCACGCTACACGCGCCGGGGCGGGCTGGACATCAACCCCTGGCGCACCAGCCACCCGCAGGCGATGCCGAAGAACGTGCGTACCGCGCGGCAGTGAGGGTGGGTTGCGCTGTCAGGAACGGCGCAGATCGAGCCAGTCGCAGCGCAGCTTATGGCGCCGGTGCTCGCTACCGCGCCAGGTGACATAGAGGCTGGGGAACAGCATGCCCACACAACACAGGGGTGCGCCCCACCACTGGTCAAACAGGTAGGTGGGAAACCAACCCACCCAACCCCTGAGCCAGAAGGTCAGGACCGCATCCCACAAGTGGTATTCCAAGGGGTGGTCGGCCTTGTGATCCACATGCCATTGCTTGATGCGTTGCAGTTCTTCGAGGGTCATTGGAATCTCCCGGCGCGACGGGGACTCCAATGAAAGTCTGACGTAAGTTTTCGTCAAGATGCCGGTGTGCCACCCGGCACACCGTATCGGGATGACACCACCCTCAACGCACGCGGAACACTTCCAGCGTGCGGCCCAGCACGGCCGCGCTGTCACTCATGACGCGGGATGCTGCGGCCGATTGCTCCGCCAACGCGGCGTTCTGCTGGGTATCCCGATCGAGCAAGGTGACGGCCTCGTTGACCTGTGAGATGCCCTCTGCCTGCTCGCGCGCTGCGACACCCATCTGGCCCATCAGGGTATTGACGTGCGCCACCGACTGCACCACCTGTTCGATGGTTTTGCTGGCCGACTGCATCAGGCCCGCACCGCGGCCAATGTTGCTGGCCGACTCGTTGATGAGCGCCTGGATTTCCTTGGCAGCCTCGGACGAGCGCTGCGCCAGGCTGCGCACCTCCCCTGCCACCACAGCAAAGCCACGCCCCTGCTCACCCGCACGCGCGGCCTCGACGGCTGCATTGAGCGCCAGGATGTTGGTCTGAAAGGCGATGCCCTCGATGGTGGAGATGATCTGCCCCATCTTGCGCGAAGACTGCTCGATGGCACCAACCACCTGGCTGACCTGAGCCACCGCCTGCCCGCCCTGGGTCGCCAGTTCGGCACTGTGGTGGCTTTCACGCACCACCTTCTGGGCGGCCTCGCTGGAGTTTTCCACCGTGGCAGAGAGTTGCTCCATGGCCGCGGCAGATTCTTCCAGGCTGCTGGCCTGGGATTCGGCACGGCCGGACAAATCCAGCGCGCTCTGCGCCATCTCGGCAGACACCGCACTGAACTTTTCCATCTCCTCCATCGCATCGCCCACCACGGCCCGGATGTTGAGTTGCAACCGCTGCACGCGCGCCATGACCTTGCCCAGCACATGGGTCATGGGCAGCTCGGGCTCGCGGTGCGTGAGGTCGCCAGCGGCCATGCCGTTGAGCAGGCGGCGCAGGCTGCGGATGGGCAGGGTCATGCCCACGTGGTAGCGCGCCAGCACCAGGCCCGCCACCACCAACCAGGCGAGGGTTTGCAAGGCCACGGCCATGCCGTCGTTCCAGCCCATCCAGCCCGGCACCAGGGACACCAGCATGAGCGGCAGCATCATGGCCGCCAGGCGCAGCGTGGGGCCCGAGCGATACGCCCTGCGAACGTTGTCCCACACACTGGTGCTGCGCACGCCGCCCGCATGGATACGGATGGTCTGGCGCCCGGACCCGCGCTCCTGCTTGACGCGCGCATACAAGGCCTCTGCCGCCTGAACCTGCTCGCGCGTGGGCTTGGTGCGCACCGACAGGTAGCCCACCGGTTTGCCCTGGCGCATGATGGGGGTGACGTGGGCCTGCGTCCAGTAGAAGTCGCCATTCTTGCGCCGGTTCTTCACAAAACCCGTCCAGCTGCGCCCGCGGCCTATGGTGGACCACATGTCCTTGTAGGCCTCGGGCGGCATGTCCGGGTGGCGGATCATGTTGTGCGGCTGGCCCATGAGTTCTTCCATGGTGAAGCCACTGACCCGGGCAAAGGCTGCATTGCAGTGCGTCAACACCCCTTTGGTGTCGGTGGTGGACATCAGCAGCTCGTCGGCCGGGAAGTCGTATTCGTTGTTGGTGACGGGAAGGTTGACGCGCATAGGTAAGTCCTGCCGAAAGGTTTCGCACGGAAACGGTGCAAACCATTGTGCCGCGGTTTGCTGATACAAAAATTTACGTGATTTCCCTGATGGTCAGAAAAGCCCCAGCGTCTCTCCCTGCGCCGGGCCGGGGGAGTGCGCAGCGGCAGGGTGCAAAGCCGCCTCGGCCACCGGCACCAGCGAGGCCACACGCACACCCAGCAGGCGCAAGCGCTGTTGCAGCGGCACGCGCTTGAGGCACTGGCCCGCCACGCGGCGCAGCATGGCGGCGTCCTGCGTGGCCTGGGCAATGGTCTGGTCGCGCGTGGCGCCGCGAAAGTCCGCATAGCGCAGCTTGATGCCGATGGTGCGGCCCGCATAGCCCTTGCGCTGCAGGTCCTGCGCCACCTGCTCGCACAAGGCCGTGAAGATGCGGCCCAGCTCGGCGCGGTCGTGCACGGCGTGCAGGTCGCGCTCGAAGGTGGTTTCGCGGCTCATGCTCACCGGCTCGCTCTCGGTCACCACCGGGCTGTCGTCTCGGCCCCAGGCCGAGCGGTGCATCCAGGCGCCGGTGGATTTTCCAAAGTGGCTGATGAGCCAGCGCTCATCCTGCGCGGCCAGTTGCCCAATGGTTTCAATGCCCAGCCGCGCCAGCTTTTCGCCCGCCTTGGGGCCAATGCCATTGATCTTGCGCACATGCAGCGGCCAGATCGTGCTCTGCAGGTCTTCCTCGTAAACGATGGAGATGCCGTTGGGCTTGTTGAACTCACTCGCCATCTTGGCCAGCAGCCGGTTCGGTGCCACACCAATGGAGCAAGTCAGCCCCGTCTTTTCAAAAATGCTCTTCTGGATGAGCCGCGCCAGCACCCGCCCCCCTTCTCGCTGGCCGCCGGGCACATCGGTGAAGTCGATGTAAACCTCGTCCACCCCCCGGTCCTGCATCACAGGCGCGATCTCGGTGATGGCGTTCTTGAACATGCGCGAATACTTGCGCACCTCTTCAAAATCCACCGGCAGCACAATCGCCTGCGGGCACAGCTTGGCCGCTTTCATCATGCCCATGGCCGAGCCCACACCAAACTGCCGTGCTGGGTAGGTGGCCGTGGTAATCACGCCCCGGCCCACGTAGTCCTTGAGCAAGGGAAATTCCGACACAGGAATGAAGCAAGGCTCCCGCGGCCCTGAGCCATCGGGGTGCTGCAACAAGGCATCGTCCACCTTGCGCCGGCCACCACCAATCACCACGGGCAAGCCCTTGAGCTGCGGGTAGCGCAGCAGCTCCACAGAAGCGTAGAACGCATCCATGTCCAGATGCGCAATGCGGCGCTGCTTGCTACCGCAAGCAGGCGCATTTGCTAACGCAGGGTCGGTTGGATCAGTCTCGGTAACGGCCACACCCTGTATTGTGCGTGGTCATCCCGCCATTAGGACAAAGGAACGCTGCCCTTTGCGCCGGGTTCTGACACCGCCAACAACTCCTGCTCTGAGGCAGGCGCATCAAGACCAGTGAGCAGCCTGCGAACGCGGCAGATACCAACCTTCGGCCAATCAGGCGGTACCATGGCACCGCCTGAGCAGACGCAACGTTTTACTTCCTGGCCAGCGCTGCGCTGCGAATGCCCTGCAACGTGCCCGTAGGCGTGATGGCCTCGGGGTCGATCAGGCAGTGCAACACGCTGGGCAGGCCACTGGCGCGGGCGCGGGCCAGGGCGGGGGCGAAGTCTTCGGTGCGCTCCACGCGCTCGCCGTGGCCGCCAAAGGCCTGGGCGTAGGCCTTGAAGTCGGGGTTCTTGAGCTGCGTGGCACTGACACGGCCGGGGTACTCGCGCTCCTGGTGCATGCGGATGGTGCCGTACATGGCGTTGTCCAGGATCACCACGATGATGGGCACGCCGTACTGCACGGCGGTCGCAAACTCCTGGCCGTGCATGAGGAAGTCGCCGTCGCCCGCAAAGACCATCACTTCACGCCGGGGCCACAGGCGCTTGCCGCCCACACCTGCAGGCAGGCCGTAGCCCATCGACCCACTGGTGGGTGCCAGCTGGCTCGCGTAGTGAGTGAAAGGCCAGAAGCGGTGAATCCAGGTGGCAAAGTTGCCAGCGCCGTTGCAGAAAATGGTGTCGGCGGGCATCACTTCCTTGAGGTGCTGCATCACCTGACCCATTTGCAGATCACCGGGGATGCGGATGGGCGCCGGGTCACTCCAGGCCAGGTACTCGGCATGCGCTGCCTCGGTGTGCGCCTTCCAGGGTACAGCGGTCGTGGGGCGCACCGTATTGAGCGCTGCAGCAAACGCCTGTGGCGTGGCGTGGATGGACAGTGTGGGGCGATACAGCTTGCCCAGTTCATCCGCATCGGCATGCACATGCACCAGGGGCTGCGCAGGCGTGGGGATGTTGAACAGCTCATAGCCCTGCGACGGCACTTCAGACAGCCGCCCGCCCACCACCAGCACCAGATCCGACGCCTTGATGCGCGCCAGCAGCTTGGGGTTCACGCCCAAGCCCAAGTCGCCGCCGTAGCAAGCGTGCGTGGCCGGGAACAGCATCTGGCGGCGGAACGAGCAGTACACGGGAATGGACCACGCTTCGGCAAACGCGGTGAACTCGCGCACCGCCTGCTCAGACCAGCGGCTGCCGCCCAGGATGGCCACAGGGTTCTTTGCGGCTTGCAGGCGCTGGGCCAGCTCGGCCATTTGCGCAGCGCCGGGGTGCGTTTCCGTCACCTGGTAGGGCAAGGCATCGGCCACCGTGGCGGCCTCGGTCAGCATGTCTTCGGGCAGCGCCACCACCACAGGGCCAGGGCGGCCGGAGGTGGCGACGTGAAAGGCGCGCGAGATCAGCTCGGGCACACGGGCCGGGTCGTCAATCTGGACCACCCACTTGGCCATGGTTCCGAAGACGGCGCTGTAATCCAGCTCCTGAAACGCCTCGCGCCCCATGGCGTTGCGGGCCACCTGACCCACGAACAGGATCATGGGCGTCGAATCCTGGTGCGCGATGTGAATACCGGCGGAAGCGTTGGTCGCACCAGGCCCACGCGTCACCAAGCAGATGCCGGGCTGGCCCGTGAGCTTGCCCTGCGCTTCGGCCATCATGGCCGCACCACCCTCTTGGCGGCACACCGTCACGCCGATGTCGGCATCATGCAGCGCATCGAGCACGGCCAGGTAGCTTTCGCCAGGCACGCAAAAAAGCTGTTTCACGCCATGGGTGATGAGCTGCTGCACCAGGATCTGGCCGCCGGTGCGGGGGGTGAGGGTGATCGTTTTCATATCAACGGTATCGGTTCAAAAATTCAAAACAGGGCCTGGCAGGCGCGCTGGATGCGTGCGCAGGCTTCCTGCAAATCGGCGGTAGAGGCGGCGTACGAAATGCGGAAGTACGGTGCCAGCCCCAGTACACCACCGGGCACCACCGCCACATGGTGCTCGCGCAGCAGGTAGGCGCAGAAGTCGGCATCGGTGCGCAGCAGCAAGCCGCCCGGCGTGGTGCGGCCCAGCACGCCTCCGCAACTGGCAAAGGTATAGAACGCGCCCTCGGGCACACGGCAGTGCAGGCCGGGTGAGGCGTTGAGCGCAGCCACCACCAGATCGCGCCGGGCCTGGAACTGCTGGCAGCGCTCGCGCACCACGTCTTGCGGCCCGGTCAGCGCCGCCACGGCCGCCGCCTGGCTGATGGACGAGGGGCACGACGTGGCCTGGCTCTGCACCACGGCCATGGCCGCAATGAGCGCCTTAGGGCCTGCACCATAGCCCAGGCGCCAGCCCGTCATGGCGTAGGCCTTGGAGACACCGTTCACCGTCAGCGTGCGGTCGCGCAGTGACGGCAGCACGGCTGCAGGCGTGGCAAACGCGCGGCCGTCGTACAGGATGTGTTCGTAGATATCGTCCGCCAGCAGCCACACCTGCGGGTGGCGCTCCACCACCTCCAGCACCGGGCGCAGTTGCTCGGCGCTGTAGGCCGCGCCACTGGGGTTGGAGGGCGAGTTGATGAACAACCAGCGCGTGCGGGGCGTGATGGCCGCCTCCAGCTGCTCGGGCGTGATGCGAAAGCCGTTGGCCTCGGTGCAGGGCACCACCACGGGCACGCCACCCGCGATCAGCACCATGTCGGCGTATGACGTCCAGTACGGCGCGGGCAGGATCACTTCGTCGCCCGGGTTCACCGACGCCATCAGCGCGTTGTAGAGGATCTGCTTGGCCCCGGCACCTGCAGTGATTTCGTTGAGCTGAAAGTCCAGTCCGTTGTCGTGCTGGAACTTGTGCTGGTTGGCGGCCTTGAGTTCGGCCGTGCCATCCAGCACCGTGTAGTGCGTCTCCCCCCCGCGCCATGGCTTTTTGCGCGGCCTCCAGGATGTGCGCGGGCGTGTCGAAGTCCGGCTCGCCCAGGCCCAGCACGATCACGGGCTGGCCCTGGTGCTTGAGCTGGTTGGCCTCTTGCGTCAGGCGCACGATTTCAGAGACGCCGATGGCGCCCAGGCGGTCGGCCGCGCGGAAGGCCGTGGCGGGGATGGGAGCGTTCATTGCTGGTAGGTCTCCGGGGGCTTATCGTTGGGCACAGACAGACGGACAAATGGGTCAACAAACTTCAACGGCCGCTTTCAAATCACGTTCCTTTCGAGCAGCGGTGCGTTGCGTGCAATGCGCTCGATGGACAGCGGCGACAGGTCCAGGCTTTGGTAGCTGCCCGTAAGCAACAGCTCGGCCACGCCTCGGCCCACGGCAGGGCACTGCTGCAGCCCGTGACCCGAAAAGCCGTTGGCAAACACCAGGTTGTCGCACGCCGGGTGCAGGCCCACGATGGCGTTGTGGTCGAAGGTGTTCATCTCGTAGTAGCCCGCCCAGGCGCCCTGCATGCGCAGTGCTTCAAAGCCAGGGATGCGCTCGGCAAGCAGGGGCCAGATGTGCTCCTCAAACGCTGCGTACTCGGGCTCCAGCGGGGCAAAGTCGGCGTCGTTGTCCGCATCGGGCGCAAACCCGCAGATAAAGCCTTGGCCCTCAGGCCGCAGCCAAATGCCGCTGGTGTCGATGAGCAGTGGGCAACCCGGCAGCGCCGCAGGGCTGGCAAGGTTGAACACCGTGCGGCGCTTGCCCACCACGGGCAGGTCAATGCCCGCCCAGCCCGCAATAGCAGCGGCCCACGGGCCACCGGCATTCACCGCATAACGGCATGGCAGCACAGCGCCGCTGTGCAGGCGCACCGCGTTCACGTGCAGCACGCCATCGCTGATCGCTGTGTCGAACCCCACGGCCTCATCGGCCACATAGCGCACACCCTGGCTCTGCGCCTTTTTGCGCAAGGCAGTGAGCAACAGGTAGCCGTCAAACCACCCCTCGCCAGACAAACCCAGCGAGCCCAGCACCACGTCCTGCAGAGCCAGCCACGGAAATCGCTCGGCCAGTTGCTGCGGGCTCAGCAGCGCCACATCGGCACCGTGCTGCTTTTGCAGCGCATGGTTCTCGCGCAGCGTGGCCTCGCCCGCCTGGGTGGCCAGGTACAGGTAGCCGCCTTCGTGCAGGCCGATATCAGGCACATCGCCATGGCAGGCCAGCAGCGTGCCCACGTTGCGCAAAAAGCCAATGCCGTAGGCCGATATCTGGATGTTGATGTCGGTAGAAAACTGCTGACGGATGGAACTGGCCGACAGCGCCGACGAGGCCCGCGCATAGGTCGGGTCCCGCTCCACCACCACGACATCGCAGCCCGGTTGCTGCAGGGTGAGAAAGTAGGCAATGGCGCTGCCGATGACGCCACCGCCGATGATGACGATGGGCATCACACGTCAAACTTCACGCCTTGCGCCAGCGGCAGCGCGGTCGAATAGTTCACCGTGTTGGTTGCGCGGCGCATGTAGGCCTTCCAGCTGTCGGAGCCCGCCTCGCGGCCACCGCCAGTTTCCTTCTCGCCACCAAACGCGCCGCCAATTTCTGCGCCGCTTGGGCCAATGTTCACGTTGGCAATGCCGCAGTCCGAGCCAGAGGCAGACATGAACTGCTCGGCCTCGCGCATGTTCAGCGTGAAGATGGACGACGACAGGCCCGCACCCACGGCGTTGTTCATGGCAATGGCCTCATCCAGCGTGCTGTAACGGGTGACGTACAGGATGGGCGCAAAGGTTTCATGCAGCGCGGGGCCTTCGTGCTTTTGCAGCTCCACCAGCGCGGGGCGCACGTAGTACGCATCAGGGCCGCCCAGGCCTTCGACACGGGCGCCGCCGTGCACCTTGGCACCCAGGGCGCGGCTTTGCTCCAGCGCCTTTTGCATGCCGTCAAACGCCATGCGGTCGATCAGCGGGCCCACCAGCGTGCCTTCGGTGCGCGGGTCGCCCACCTGAACGTTGCCGTACACCTTGATGAGCTGGGGTACGAGTTGGTCGTACACGCTTTCATGCACAAACAGGCGGCGCAGCGTAGTGCAGCGCTGGCCTGCCGTGCCCATGGCCGCAAAGGCGATGCCGCGCAGCGCCAGGTCCAGATCGGCCGACGGGGCGACGATGGCGGCGTTGTTGCCACCCAGCTCCAAAATGGCGCGGGCAAAGCGGGCTGCCAGGCGCGGGCCCACGGCGCGGCCCATGGCGGTGGAGCCGGTGGCCGACAGCACGGGCACGCGGGCATCCTGAACCAGCACCTCGCCAATGTCGCGCTGGCCAATGATCAGCTCCAGCAGGCCCGCGGGCGCGTCGCTGCCAAAGCGGGCCAGTGCGCGCTGGGCGATGGCGTGCGTGGCCAGGGCCGTCAGCGGGGTTTTCTCAGACGGCTTCCACACCACCGGGTCGCCACACACCACCGCCAGCGCAGCGTTCCACGACCACACGGCCACGGGGAAGTTGAAGGCCGAGATGACGCCGCACACACCCAGCGGGTGCCAGGTTTCCATCATGCGGTGGCCGGGGCGCTCGGTGGCAATGGTCAGGCCGTAGAGCTGGCGCGACAGGCCCACGGCAAAGTCGCAGATGTCGATCATCTCCTGCACTTCGCCCAGGCCTTCGGACGGGATCTTGCCCGCCTCCAACGTCACCAGGCGGCCCAGGTCAGCCTTGGCGGCGCGCAGCTCTTCGCCCAGCAGGCGAATCAGTTCACCCCTGCGCGGTGCAGGCACGGTGCGCCAGGTAGCGAAGGCTGCGTGTGCGCGGCCAATGGAGTCGCTGGCCTGCGCAGGCGTGTGCTGAGGCACATGGGCCACCACTTCGCCGGTGAGGGGTGAGCGCACAGCCAAGTCGCCCCCCTGGTAAGCAGACGCGGGCACGCCCAGGCGCTGCAGCAGGGCATGGACTTCAGAAACGACGCTGGAAGCAACAGAGGTGTCAGACATGGCAATCAACCGGTGAGAGGTTCAATGGAAAAGCTGGGGCAGGCAGGCCAACAGCCCAGGCGCCCCGGCACAAGCATTTCTGCAGCAAAGATGGTGCCACTATCCACCCTGCACCGGGCTGTGCATAGCAAAAAATTGGAACAACTTCATACCCGATCAGAATGAAGTACCGCAAAATGGGATGCAAATTCAGGAGTAGCTGGCGCTCAATTAGCAAGCGCTAGAGCACCAAAACGGTGAGCACGCAGCGCTACCAGCTCATTCCCTCTCATCATTAACCCCAGTGCTGCACCGCCATGTTCCGCAAGACCTTTTTGCCGCCGATTGCCGACTTGCTGGCCTTTGAGGCGGCTGCCCGGCACACCAGCATCTCGCGGGCGGCTGAAGAGTTGCACCTGACGCAAAGCGCGGTATCGCGCCAGATTCGCCAGCTGGAGGAGCAACTGGGCACCGCCCTCTTTCACCGCGTGCGCCAGCGCGTGGTGCTGACCGACGCAGGCCGCATCTACGCGGCCGATGTGCAGGCCGTGCTGCAGCAACTGTCGGCCAGCACGCAAAAGACCATGGCGTTTGCCAGCACCGACGGCCTGCTCAACCTGGCCGTGCTGCCCACGCTGGGCACCCGCTGGCTCATTCCACGCCTGGGGGGCTTCATGGCGCTGCACCCTGAGGCCATGGTCAACTTCTCAGCACGCACCGAGCCCTTTGACTTTGCTGGCACGCCGTTTGACGCAGCCATCCACTTCGGTGCACCGCACTGGGCCGGGGCGGTGTGCGAATACCTGATGCACGAAGAAACCGTGCCCGTGTGCAGCCCCACCTACCGCGACCGCCACAATATCCGCACGCCACAAGATCTGACCCGCGTGGCGCTGTTGCAGCAAAGCACCCGCCCCACGCAGTGGGCTGAATGGTTTGAACTGGCGGGCGCCCCCACGGCGCTGGCCTTGCGTGGCCCCCAGTCGGAGCACTTCGCCATGATTGCGCAAGCTGCGGTGTCGCACCTGGGTGCAGCGCTGCTGCCGCGTTTTCTGATCGAGCAGGAACTGGCCGCAGGCAGCCTGGTGGAGCTGTCTGACCTGGTGCTCACCAGCACCGATGCGTATTACTTGGTGTACCCCGAGGCGCGCGCGCAGTCGCCTCTGGTCAAGGC
>ENA-UOOA01005005-UOOA01005005.1-human-gut-metagenome-genome-assembly--contig:-P61old-NODE-5005-length-14337-cov-6.961630_pt1 | contig 14337 bp, 15 predicted proteins | sample MGYA00242467_ERZ724014 | MGnify/ENA metagenome assembly ERZ724014
TGCATGGTATCGGCAACGATTATGTATATGTGAACTGTTTTAAAGAAACTGTGAAAGATCCATCAGCAGTTGCCAAATTTGTGAGTGACAGACATTTTGGAATTGGCTCAGACGGACTGATTCTGATTAAGCCGTCTGACATTGCAGACTGTGAGATGGATATGTACAACCTGGATGGTTCCCAGGGTGCTATGTGCGGCAATGGCATCCGCTGTGTAGCCAAGTATGCTTACGATTACGGCATTGTAAACAAGACCAGTATCAGCGTAGCGACCAAAAGCGGCGTGAAATATCTGGATCTTTCTATCCGTGACGGAAAAGTCAGTATGGTAAAGGTCAATATGGGCGCCCCTATTCTTCAGGCTTCTCTGATTCCAGTTGTATCTGAGTCTGAGCAGGTCGTAAATTCCCCTATTGAAGTAGACGGACAGATTTATCACTTTACAGCTGTTTCCATGGGAAATCCTCACGCCATCGTATACATGGATGACGTAGACGGACTGGAAATCGAAAAGATCGGTCCATCTTTTGAAAACCATATAAATTTCCCTGACCGCGTCAATACCGAATTCGTAAAAGTCATCGACCGACACACTGTCCAGATGAGAGTCTGGGAGCGCGGTTCCGGTGAGACTCTGGCTTGTGGAACAGGTGCCTGCGCAGTTGCAGTTGCTTCTATTTTGAACGGGCTGGTTGACCGTGATCAGCCGGTTACCGTGAAGCTTCTTGGTGGCGATCTTAATATTTTCTGGGACGAAAATGACGATCAGGTTTATATGACTGGTCCGGCGACTACTGTATTTGATGGGGAAATTGATCTGGGATTTCTTGGAGAATGACTCAATAAAAAGGCCCTTGCGGACTGTAGGCATTTTGTAATGCTTACACCGCAAAGGCCATTATTCTTTCTACAATAAATACTGCACCACAGGCAAGAAGCGCCACAGTCAGCAGACTCTTCTCTTTGTACGCTGCAATCAGCGCCACTACAAATCCCACTACAGCTGAAATTACACTTGCCGTTGCCGACAAAATCGCCGGAAACGTCATAGCTGCCAGACAGGCATAGGGCACATAAAACAGAAATGATTTTATAAAAGGATTGGTAATCTCCTTCTTCGCCAGTGCCAATGGCAGCATACGGATCAAATATGTAACGCCAGCCATAACCAGGATATAAATATAAACATTAGGCTTCATGAGCTTCCTCCTTGGCATTTTCTTCATCAACCGGGCAAAGCCATGCTGCCAGTCCGGCTACCAGAATTGTAGTAATAATAATCACAAATCCGGATGAGACTTTCGATAATACAGGAACCCAGGCAAATAATGCGCTCACTGCCATTGCTCCAAGAACAACCAGAAGCACTGCTTTGTTTTTCTTGGATGGCGGAATAATGACAGCCAAAAACATTCCATAAATGGCAACTCCAAGTGCACTCATAATAAAATTAGGAAGAATACTTCCTGAAATAGCTCCAAGCAGGGTTCCAATGGTCCATCCCGGGATTGCTACACTCATTACACCATAATTATAAAACGCACTGACTTTCCCCGGTTTACTGGCACTGACTCCGAATATCTCATCTGTTACGCCAAATGCAACTCCGTAACGATGCCCCCAAGTTTCATCACGTCTTAGCTTCTGTGAAAGGGAAAACGACATCAGACAGTATCTCAGATTGATAATCAGCTGAGTAAGTGCCATTTCCCATAAGGAACCTCCTGCTATGATAATATCAAGACCTGCAAATTGTCCCGCTGACGTAAGATTCGTCAAAGAAATCAAGACCGCCTGCCAGATAGACAGTCCGCCCTGCACCGCCATCATACCAAACGTAAAGGAAACAGCCAGATACCCCAGGGCAATGGGGATTCCATCTGTAATTCCTTGTTTAAAGCTCTCTTTTTTCATGAGAGATTTCCTCCGGTTTCTTCTGTAGTCACGCAAAGAGCCTGGGAAACAGTTTTGGCCTCCCAGGCTCTCTCATTGTAGCACTTTACACTAATAAATTCAACTATTATCCCTTGTATTCTCACTTTCTCTCTACAATCTTGTAATAAACCTTCGCTGTCAGCCCATAAATCACGCCATAAACCAAAGCAAATACCAATAATGTCACCACCGTGCATCTGGCAAACAAACCGCTGTTTGTCATGCTAAACAGCGCCAGCAGTCTCTTTACCATAGGAAATGCCATAGCAATATGCAGTGCTGCCATTCCAAGAGGAAGGAAAAATACCATAAGGATCTGTCTGTGAATGGAAGATTTCACCTCTTTATGAGTCATGCCCACCTTCTGCATGATCTCGAACCGTTCCTTATCCTCATAGCCCTCTGAAACCTGCTTGTAGTAAATGATCATAGCCGCCCCCATCAGAAACAGCAGTCCAAGGAAAATTCCAAGGAACAAAATTCCACCGAACATACTGTAAAAACTGTTATACAGTTCCTGTTTTATAGTACTGTAGTTCATTCCCACTTCTATAGTTCCAGCTGCTTTTTCGGAATCCAGAAGCTCCGATGCAAGATCGCTTACTTTGATGGCAGATGCATATTTTTCTTCTTCACTTCCAGACAGATACACATCCGTTTCCAGTTCCATCAGAGACATTGCACTTTGATAAACTTCCTCCTGCTGCAAAAACAAAGCAAAAAAGTCTTCGTCATTTACAACCAGCTTCAAAGAATCCATAGAAGAAAAATTATCTCCCACATACTGGTAATTTTTCAGCCATTCTTTCACCTGGTAAACCTTGTTATGAATCTCCAGAGTCTCACCGTCTGTTTTTCCATTGTGGTAAGCAAGAACTTCACCTGGCGCAAGGGAAATCTCTTCTCCCGTAACCCTGGCATACTCTTCCTGTGGAACCACGGTAAGGGTTTCCAATGAGGCTGGCATTGCCATAAGGGAACTCCCATCAACATTTGCAAATTTCCAGCTCCCATCTTCGCTTCCCACAAGCGTAGAGGAAAAAGCAATTTCGGTGTTAATTTTCTCATAAGAAACCTGGTTTTCAATTTTTCCCAGTAATTTCTCTCTCATTTTTTCCAGATCTTCATAAGAATTTCCCCGGTACAGCACATTCACATCCGCCGGACAGCGTTTGTTCATAATATCATCCAGTCCGGAATTCAGGCACACCGTAGAAGAGATCATCAGAAGTACGCCTGTGCTCAGAATGCAGATACTTGCAAGTCCAACTGCATTTTGTTTCATGCGGTACAGCATACCGGAAACAGCAGTAAAATTCTTGGTTTTATAATAAAATTTCTTATTCCAGCGCAGAACTTTGAGCACCACAATGCTTCCTGCTGTAAAAAGAAGATACGTTCCTGCCATTACCAGAACCACTGCCACAAAGAACAGCGCCAGCGCCGAAAGAGGTGACTCTGTGGTAATGGCAATATAATATCCGATAAACAGACAGATAAAACCAGCAACCGCCATCAGCCATTTTGCTTTTGGTTCCTTTTCCCCTGCATTTTGTGCCTGAAGAAGCTGAATCGGGTTTGTTTTGTAAACCTTCCTGATATTTACCAGAAGGATCAAAACAAAAATAGCTCCAAACACTTCCAGGCATATTCTGATTGCCGGAACGCTGACTTCGAACCCAAAGGACGCCGGAACCTTGATCAGTTTCAAGAGCAGCAGAAGCGCCAGCTTGCTTCCCAGAATTCCCACAAGGATTCCGCCAACAAAACTGATCAAGGCACTAAACAGATTCTCCAGCATCATAACCCTGCTGATATGCTTCTTTTCCAAACCGAGAATGTTGTAAAGTCCCAGTTCCTTTTGTCTTCTTTTCATGAGGAAACTGTTGCTGTACAACAGGAAAATAAAGGAGAAAATAACAATAACGCCAACTCCCATAGTCGTGATCATCAACACGTCACCACTGTGACGGATCGTTTTCATTCCTGCATTATGATTGATAAAAAGCATCATATACAGCATTGCCACATTGAACAGACACGCCAGAATATAGGGCACATAGATCTGTTTGTTTTTTCGGATGTTTACAACTGCCAGCCTGGCAAAAAATCCCTTACGCATGATACTCACCGCCCGTCATCAAAATAGTTAAGGTATCGGAAATCATCTGATACATCTCCTCTTTTGTTTTCTCGCCGCGATAGATCTGGTGGAAAACTTCACCATCTTTTATGAACAGAACCCTGGATGCCCGGCTAGCTGCCTGGGCGCTGTGAGTAACCATGAGAATGGTCTGTCCCTGTCTGTTTATCTCTCCGAAAACGTCCAGAAGAGCATTTGCAGCCTTGGAATCGAGAGCCCCTGTGGGTTCATCCGCAAGGACCAGGCGCGGCTGTGTAATCAGAGCCCTGGCAACTGCACATCTTTGTTTCTGTCCTCCAGAGACCTCATAAGGATATTTTTCCAGCAGCTCATAAATATGAAGAGCCTGTGCAATAGGGCGGATTTTCTGCCCCATTTCCCGGTAATCTTCACCAGCCAGCACCAGCGGCAGATAAATATTATCCCTCAGGCTGAAGGTATCAAGAAGATTAAAATCCTGGAACACAAAGCCCAGATTTTTTCTTCGAAATGTAGAAATCTCCTTATCAGAAAGGTGTCCCAGGCTTTTTCCATCCAGAAGTACGTCTCCGGAAGTAGGTTTATCCAGTGTTGCAAGAATATTCAGAAGTGTAGTTTTTCCGGAACCGCTTTCTCCCATAATTGCAACAAATTCACCTTTTTCCACAGAAAAATTCACATTGTTCAATGCCTGCACCTTATTTCCGCCAAAACGGGTGGTATATATTTTTTTCAGATTTGTAACTTCAAGTAATGACATTTTTTACTCCTCTCCTTTATCAATGAGCTTTTTCATACGCTTCCTTGCAAAAAACAGTATACTTAAAAAAGTCACTTGCTGCCATCGAATCAGATTACAAAATGCAGGCAGAATCTTACAATGTTGTAAGGTTGTCACATAAAGTTTGCAAGAAAAAAATTTCATCTGGCAAAACTCTTTATGATATAGAAGATTTGGTCAGTATTTTTTGCAATATAAAAAGGCCGCTGACATATACGACCTTTTTTATATTATAATCCCCTATTGGGCATATATCTTCTCTGGCGTCATTCCGGCAGCCAATGTAAGATAATACACCGCGTCCGCCGCCACACACACTACGTTTTCCTCATGCATGAACTCTGTGATTTCCGAATCAAAAAGCATGTTTGCCTGTGCTTCAAATTCCTCATCCTTATCCCAGAACAAAACTGCAATATTCAAAAAAGGAAATACCGGAAGCACATACCCCACATCTCCCTGAGGAAGCAAAGTTCCCCCAAGAACCTCACAGGCTTTTCTTAATTCTTCTGTTTTCCCGGCGAAAAGCTCCTGCAGCCTGGAAATAATCGTCCTTCTGTAAGCAGCCTCAAAAGGATACACTCTCTTCACCTGGCGAAAAGCCACCAGATTGCCCGATGCCACAGGATGAGCTGCTGAATAGTAAAACGTATTATAAATATTCATCACCGTATCAAATCCAGGGCTTTTCCCATCTTCTGTAATGAATCCGTTTTTTCGGTCAATTCGAAATCTTTTTGAAAAGTAGATGATATAAAGAAACTCCTCATCAGCTTCCAGCTGAAATTTGCGAATCAGTTCCTCCTGATCCATTTCCAGGAATTTCAATCTCCAGTTCTCGATTACCTGGTCATAATTAGACTGCCTGTTTTCTGGCATAATACATTCTCCTCTTATCCGCTATTTACCTTTAGCTATGCCATATAACTTGAAAGCTTCCTGTTTCAAGTATTTTTACCAGCTGCTCCACTTCATCGGAGTTCCAGTTTTGCGCAGTCTGTGCTTCCCCTGTGAATTTCACGCAGGTTCCGCAGGAAGAGCTTAAATTCCTTGGCACCGGCATGATCGTAGCCGGATATCCCTCTTTCTCACATTTTTTCTTGAAAGACATAGCTCCAAAATGGGAAAAAAATGTGGCTATGTAATCTCCCATTATTTCTCAAGAGTGAGGACAAAGTCTTCCCCATCCTCTTTTACAGACACCTTATATCCCTGATGCAGGGCGAAACGGGATACGTTTTCTTTGGCTGTTACGTTATCTACCATTACCGTATATGCCTTCTCACCGGATGCCAGCGCATTCTTAGTACGGATCACAGGTTCCGGGCAGGAAAGCCCTCTTGCATCTATTGTTTTCATACACTTAATCTCCTTAGATTTTTCATTATTTCAACTAAACGGAATTGTCTGTTTACACAGATATACTATAAATGAGCGTCCTTAATCAACTTCACGCTTCATTCTTACGCATGGAATTTACTGTCGCAATCACGATCAGAACCACAAAACCGATCACAACAGCGATCTTGCCATTTGCAGTCGGGCCTTCTCCAGAAGATGCCAGTCCGAAATTATGTGCTACAGCTGCACCAGCCATCAGACCAAATACTGTGATGGCGGAGTCTGTGTTTCCTTCACCAGCCAGAACCAGCTGACGAAGCGGGCAGCCTCCAAGAAGGACACAGCCAAATCCTGCAAGCGCCATTCCAAGTGCATTCCAAAGACCATCTGTATGTGCGACAGGTTGTCCTGCAAATCCTGGATTAAAATATCCCAGGATCATGTTTCCGATCAACGCACTTACCAGAATTGCAATAAATCCAAGAAGCAGCTTCCACTCTCCAAACAGTACCACGTCACGGATTCCTCCAACCATACACAGGCGGGTTCTCTGTGCAAGTGCACCTACCAGAAGCCCTGCGATCAGGGAGATTGCAATTGCAGCATGCTTTGCTCCAGGACCACCGTCAGCTTCTGTGAAGTGGATGAATGCAGGTGCTGCAATGAGAAGCAGAAGAATTCCGATTTCCACTACTGGGAAAATGCCGCCTTCAACCGGCTGCATTTTATAGGAACGTTTCAGAGTATAGCCTTTTTTCAGGAAAAATACTCCGGCAAGGATTCCAGCAATAAATCCGATCAAACCAAAGATGGCGTTGAAATCGCCGCCAGCCAGACGAAGGATCATGCGGAATGGGCAGCCAAGGAACATCAGGCAGCCGATCATAACGAACATTCCGATCACAAAACGGGTAACAGGTGCGGAGCCGCCTCTTGGCTTAAATTCTTTGGTTGCAAGAGCAAGAATGCAGGAGCCAAGTACCAGTCCTACAATTTCCGGGCGGATGTACTGAACCGCAGCTGCACTGTGGAATCCCAGTGCTCCTGAAGTATCACGCAGGAAGCAGGCAATGCAGAAGCCCATATTTGCAGGGTTTCCGAAATATACCAGAGCCACTGCAATGATTCCGATGATGACACCGGCTCCGATGATTATGGGTGTTTCTTTCTTTGACAATGTTTCTTTCATACTCTTTCCTCCTTAGATAACTGTCAAATCTTTCCTCTATTTTAGCATTTTTTGTCAGAAAACTCTAATTGATTATGTGGGATTATTTTAAGTATTTATAGATATTGTCGATAAATCGTGGTATTATAGATATATTAAATAACCATTTTCCAAGCGAAAGGATATAATCATGAACCGAATTTACCTCGACCAGGCCAGCACCTCTTTTCCAAAGGCTCCAGGTGTGGCACAAGCTATGATGGATTACCTGACTATGAACGGAGTTAACGTGAACCGCGGCTGCTACTCCAGTGCTTACTCAGCAGAAGAAGTTATTTATGAGACACGCCAGCTGCTGGCAGAACTTTTCCACTTTTCCAAATGCAAAAATGTAATTTTTACACCGAATGTCACCACCAGTCTCAATTTTATTTTAAAAGGATTCTTAAAACCAGGAGACCATATTCTGGTATCCGCCATGGAGCACAATGCAGTTATGAGACCTGTAGTACAGCTGGCTTCCTCAGGGATTTCCTTTGACCGGATTCCTTGCAGAACGGACGGCTCTATGATTCTGGAAAAAGTAGAAGAACTGATCCGCCCTGAGACGAAAGCTATTGTCACTTTACATGCTTCCAATGTATGCGGAACCAGGATGCCCCTTGATGCCCTTGGGGAAATCTGTCAGAGGCACCAGCTTTATTTTGTTGTGGATTCTGCACAGACGGCTGGGATCGTACCAATTAATATGGACAAAATGCATATTGACGCGTTAGCTTTTACCGGACATAAAGGACTTCGGGGACCACAAGGGACAGGTGGTTTCCTGGTTTCCCAGGAATTGGCAGAACAAATGGAACCACTGATTTCCGGCGGTACCGGAAGTGTATCTCATACGGAAGAAATTCCGGATTTTATGCCGGATCGCTTTGAATCCGGGACACCTAATCTGCCTGGAATTTATGGACTGCATGAAGCACTTTTGTACTTGAAAACGCATTCTTTGCAGGCGATAAATGAAAAAGAATTGTCTCTCACTGGTTATTTTCTGGAACAGCTGCAGGCACTGGACGATACTGGCAGACATATCCGTATTATTGGAAAAAAAGATCTCACTGACCGAAATGCAGTTGTTTCGATCCAGACACCAGAAATCGACATGTCACAGGTGGCGTGGCAGCTGGACAATGAGTATGGTGTTATGACCAGAGTCGGACTCCACTGCGCTCCAAACGCCCACAAGACGCTTGGTACTTATCCTGCCGGAACTATCCGGTTCTCCTTTGGACCGGAAAATACAAAGAATGAGCTGGATTTTGCCATCCAGGGATTAAAGAAAATTTTAGACTTATAAATTCAGCATTAGTAACACTTAATTAGTCTTTGAGAAAGGAACCAGTATTTTTATCCTATGGAATTTAAACAATTAGAGGCCTTCGTAGCCGTAGTCGAAAATAAAAGCTTCTCCGAAGCCGCCCGCCAGCTGAACCTGACCCAGCCCACCATCAGTGCCCACATCAATTCTCTGGAACAGGAATTGAACTCGCGGCTGCTGATCCGCACCACCAAGAAGCTGAACATCACCCAGCGCGGTCTTCTGCTCTATGACTGCGCCTCCAATATGCTGAACATGCGCAGCAACATTATAGAAGAGTTCACCGGACAAAATAAAAAGATCATTGACCTGGCTGTTTCCACCATTCCTTCCTCCTACCTTCTGCCAGGTATTCTCAGTGCCTTCACCTGCCAGATTCCAGACGTATATTTTCACTCCTGGCAATCCGACAGTCTCGGCGCTGTGGCAAGAGTTCTAGATGGCAGCGTGGATCTGGCTCTGGTGGGAAATACCTTTGACGAACCAGACTGCTGTTTTATCCCTTTTTGCAAAGATAAACTTGTAATTGCCACCCCGGTCAACCAGCATTACCTGCAATATCAGCAAAAAATGGATTCCGGTACCCTTGATTTCTCTGATTTTCTAAGAGAACCCTTTATTATGCGCGAAACTGGTTCTGGAACCAAAAAGGAAATTGACCGCTATCTGGAAAAACGAAATATCCCGGCTTCTTCCCTGCACATTGTAGCCCGCATGAACGATCTGGAGGCCATCCGCAAGTCTGTAGCCGGCGGCCTTGGAATCTCCATCCTCTCTGCCTGCTCTGCCAAAGATCTGGCCGACACCCACCAGATTCTCATGTTTCCCCTGAATCACGAATCCGCCATGCGAACCTTCTACATTGTGTACAGTAAGAACCGGATTCTGAAGCCACATGTGAAGCAGTTTTTAAAATTCGTAACAAATTTTTATTAGAGCGTGTTTAAAAAAGGCTTTCTGCAAGATGTGCGTCACAATTTATGGGAGATTTTTCAAACACACTCTAATAACCGCCTTTTAGAAATACCAGACAAAAGGAAGCTGCCCACCAATTTCCCAGTGAACAGCTTCCCATTTCATTCCCACATATTCAAAATTCAATTTCAGCAACTGCCGCCAGCTTATTTCTCCTCAGCAGTCTCTTCAGCCTCTGTCTCAGTCTCCGGAACTACGTTGTGAACTGGTGTTACAGTTGCGACAACTGCTTCCGGATCAGTTGTGATGTGGATATTCTTATTCTTGGCGATTTCAAGGTCTTTCACACGAAGCGTATCACCAATCTTCATACCAGCCACATCAACCTTGATCTTGTCAACCAGATCTGCCGGAAGTGCTTTGTATGCAACCTCTTTCAACTCATCCTGCAGAACACCGGACATAACCTTCTCTTCATTTTCCAGAATGATCTCAGCAGTGGAATGAACCATCTCATTGCTTACCAGTGCCTGGAAATCAACTTCCTCTACTGTATGTGCAAGTGGATTATAATCAACTTCCTTGATCAGCGCATCATAGGTTTTACCATCCAGTTCCAGCATTACCTGGCTTCCTTTATTGTTGTTCTTCAACAGAACTTCAATTTCTTTCTTAGTAAACTTAAGGGGAATGGAACCTTCAATTTCTCTGCCGAACAGGTTACCTGTTACAAATCCTTCTCTTCTTAATTTCTTTGCTTTGACATCCATGCTTCTTTTTTCAGCTTTTAAAGTATTCATTTATCTTTTCCTCCAAAATTCTGAAACGCTTAGCAGCCTTCAACAAAGAGGTTTTGTTAAGTACTTCTTTTTTCTTTTTACGTCCCTTATTATAGTCACTTGTTTCAATTATGATTAACCAAACATAACTTTTTTTTAAGGGATTTTTTTGTTAAAATCTGCTCTTGTTTTTCTTGGAAAATGGAAGTATAAAATAAATGAATCACTCAAAATTTTCAGGCAGTTGTCTTCTCTGCCGTAAAAGGCAGTTTTCGCTCTGCAACCTGCTTCAATAATGCCTCACTATGAGATACCACGATCAACCCGATTTCCCGCCTTTTTACTTCATCCAGCAGAAAATTCCAGATCTGGCTCTGCGTGATGAGATCCAGCATGGTACTGATCTCGTCTGCAATCAGAAACCTTGTCTCTTTTCCCAATGCTCTTGCAATACAGAAACGCTGCAATTCCCCACCAGATAATTCCTGAGGATACCGGTTCAGCCAATCTTCTTCTATCCCCAGCCCCTCTATGATCCGATCTTCAACCTGCCCTCCATCAGACAAAATTTTCTCCATTTTCAGTCTGGGATTCACAGCCCTTTCCGGATGCTGCCAGATCATCTGCACCGGACAATACCCTTTCTTCGGCAAAGGCTTTCCATCCAGCAAAACCTGTCCTTTGCTGGGTTCCAGATAACCAGCCAGAATTTTACACAATGTGGTTTTTCCATAGCCACTTGGTCCTGGCACCCACACTCTTTCGTTGTTTTCCACTTTAAAATTTATATTTGAAAAAAGTTCTGCACCTTTTCTCTCATAAGAAAATGAAATATCTCGTGCTTCCAGAATCATTTTATATCTCCTGTTATAACTATTCAGTAGGCAATATACATTAAAGTCATCCCATATCTGACTTTACTATGAAAGTCCCGGATTACGAATGCTGTCGGCAGCTGTGGGAGTGCCACAGGCACACAACAGCTGACTCTCCTATATAGTGATATCGCGGATAGGTGGTATTTCCGTTTTACATACAATACCGGATACACCTGACACTTCCGCATCCAGCCTCCACCATGGGTATTTCCCCTTTGCATTCTTCCCGATACCAGCTGCACCTTGGTCCAAAAGGACATCCCTGCGGCATATCTTTCACATAAGGCTGGGTTCCGTCAAGAGGGGTAAAGCCATTCTGTGGAAGTGCCCGCCACAATGCTTTCGTATAAGGATGACGCAAGGTCTCTTCTGAACAAAAATCCGAAACCGGGGCCTCTTCCACTGTTTTTCCTGCATAAAAAACAACGATCCTGTCAGCAACTTCCAGTGCCAGCTCAATATCATGAGTAATCAGAAGAACTCCATTTCCTTCATCTGCAAATTTTCTGAAATCCTCCATAGACTTTTTCGCAAGTGTCAGGTCCATGCCAGGCGTAGGTTCATCCGCAATAATAAGCTTTGGATTTTCCATTAATGCAGTAGACAGCAAAATTCTTCTGGTCATTCCTCCAGAACACTCGAAAGGATATTTCGTTTCCGTTTCCTCAGGCAGACCATACCTGCGGAACAATTCCGATTGCTTTTCTGCCCCCTTTTTCCCTCTTTTTCCACAGACCTGTTTTCCCACTTTCATAAGCGGATCCAGATATAAAGTGCTCTGAGGCACAAAAGCAATTTCCTTTCCACGAAGTTCACTGATCTTCTTTTCATCCATCAATTCACCCTGGAACTTCATAGTTCCGGATACTTTTGCATTATAAGGCAGAATTCCCAAAATCGCATGTGCCAGAAGACTTTTTCCGGAACCGCTGGAGCCGACTACAGCCACCAGTTCCCCTTCCCTCACTGCAACAGATAGGCCTGAAATCACGGGAAGCCAGCTCTGTCTGCTGGTTTTTCCTTTATATTGGAGAAAGGAAACGGAAAGCTCTTCTATTTCCAGTATTTTTTTCTTATTTGTACAACTCATATTTTTTCATACGCAGCTGTCTCTTACCGGACAGCCCCTCCTGCTATTCTCTATTTGTGCACACTTCCCGGATCCAGAAGCTGACGAATAGCTGTACCGCCTTTTTCAAACAGCACAACCGTAAGAACCAGCATCATTCCAGGAAATACAGCCAGCCACCATTTGCCCATGATCAGATAGCGCATACTTTCTGATAAAATAACTCCAATCGCCGGCTGCTCTGTGGAAAGCCCAAAGCCCAGAAATGTAATACTGGACTCATGAAGAATTGCATGCGGGAAAAGCAATACCAATCCAACAATAAACTGGGGCAGAACATGGGGAACTATGTGTTTTTTCGCAATCTCCCATTTGCCCAGCCCAAGCTTTCCTGCGATCTGAATATATTCACTTTCCCGAAGCTGCATAACCTCGCCTCGGATCAGCCTTGCCAGAGATGTCCAGTGCGTCAGCGCCACACCTGCGATCACTCCCTTCAGCCCTTTTCCCATAGCATAGGAAATCAGGATCAACAGCAGAATATGCGGAATTCCCATAACAGTGTCAATTGCAAAAGAGATGGCAGAGTCCACCTTTTTTCCAAGAGTTGCTGCACAAATTCCAAGAATCAGTGCCATAATTGCGCTTACACCTGCTGCCAGCACGCCAATAAGAATACTCATAGATAGACCAGTAAGAGTACGATAAAACATATTTCTGCCCAGCCAGTCCGTACCAAAAGGATATTTCAGACAGGGAGCAATATTTTTTCTGGAAAAATCAGTCACCATAGCAGCATCATGAAGCACCACTCCAAATATGGCTGTCGCCGCCAGAAAAGCCACAGAAAAAATCAGCAAAAGCCTTGCTTTCTGCCGCTGGTTCAGCCTTTTCCTCTGCTTTTCCACGGCTCCCGGGCTGCCCTTTGAACAATTGTTTTTCATTACACCTTCGCTCATAGTCCCAGCCCTCCCTTCCGGATTCTGGGATCAACAACTCCATACAGTACATTTGCCAGGAAATTTCCCAGAAAAACAATGGCTGCTGTTATCAATGTAATTCCCATAAGAAGAGGCACATCACTGCCAGTTCCCGCCGCTACAGCCGCCTGTCCCAGTCCAGGATAGGAAAATACATGCTCCACAAGAACGGAACCTCCTATGATCTCACTGACAGATGCAAACTGCAGGGTCATGGCCGGAAGCAGCACATTACGAATGCCATGGTGAAAAATGATGCTTCCGGTTTTCTCTCCCCGCGCCTTTGCAAAAAGGATGTAATCGCTTTCCATTATATCAATCATTTTTTCCCTGGTATGTAATGTGATATTCGAAATTCCGGTTATGCTTAAAGTGACTGCCGGAAGAATGGCATGACGCACTCTGTCCAAAAAGGTAACACCGCTGGCTTCTACTCCAATAGGAACACTAAGTCCAATGGGAAGGATTTTCATCCAGACTCCAAAAATGATCAACAGCAAAAGTGCCAGCCAGAAAGAAGGAGTGCTGGCAATCACCAGTGAATAGCCTTTTATGATCTTATCTGGCAGCCTGCCCTGAAACACCCCTGCAAGTACTCCCAGAAGGAAGCCCACAAGTCCGGAAACCACCCACGCCAGTCCCATAAGAAAAAGAGAATTTCCCAGCTTCACTGCAATGACCTTTGTCACCGGCTGCCGGTATAACAGAGAAATTCCCCCATCTCCCTTTATAAATGCATTCAGCCAGTTCAGATATCTCTGCACTGGCGGTTCATCCACGCCCCAGTAGGAGCGCAGCTTTTCTTTTTGTTCTTCACTCATACTGCCCAGGGCAGCCTGCCCCACATTGGCCTGTAACGGGTCAATGGGGGAAGCTGATACAAGGGCAAAGGTAAGAATGCTTACTGCAAAAAGCAGTAATATGATTCGTAGCAGGTTCTTTCCTGCGTAAATACCTATGCGTTTCATCTTAATTTATCCGTTTCGTTTTTTC
>ENA-UOOA01005023-UOOA01005023.1-human-gut-metagenome-genome-assembly--contig:-P61old-NODE-5023-length-14285-cov-86.015320_pt1 | contig 14285 bp, 27 predicted proteins | sample MGYA00242467_ERZ724014 | MGnify/ENA metagenome assembly ERZ724014
TAGAGTAAAAGTAGAGAGTGAGAGAAAAAAAACTGAGGAAAACAATAAATAAAATAAATTAAACTAAACTTAAAGTAAGAAAAGAAATATTAAACTAAACTTAAATAAGAAAAGTAAATATTGATTTTATATTGTATCAATATATCTTTATAACAAAAGAAGTATTATAAACTTTAATAGTAGAGTTTATAATACAACTACTTTATATACTATTGATAAAGTAGTTATTAATTCCTTAATTCCTTAACCCTTTATCCGAACTCTTATCTTATCCCTTTACCCTCTCTGTAGAAAAAGAAAAATATATAAAAAGAAAAAGAAATACTCTCCCTAATGGTCTTCTCTTTTCTCTTCCCTTAATAGTCTAATGGTTTTAATAGTTTATTAAGAATTGTAAAGAATTGAATAACAATATGTTATAAAGTAATATGTTTGTGGAATAATAATAATATAAGGATAAGTTAATAAATTAATGGAGGATTAAACTATGTACAAAATAACTTATTATATCGGTTGTAACGATAAGGATACTTTAAAGCAAGAATTATCTTATAATGATTTTATAATTGTATTTCAAACCTTGTTTAAAGATTTTACTTTGCAAAAGGGTAAAGAATATTTTACTAATGCTAATGGTTATAAAACTATTGAGCAATGTTTTGTTATTACTTTAATAACTGATAATATAAAAGAGTTTAATGACAATATAATAAAAATAAATTGCGATAAATTAAAAACAAGACTTAATCAAGAGAGTATTCTTGTTACTAAAGAATTAATACAAGCTAGTTTTATGTAAAGATATATTACAAATATGTTAGATAAGTATAATAAATGGGTATAAGAATAATATGAAAGGTAAAAGTTATGGCTGTATATATAATTAATAATGTAATACCTGATTATGTAAATAAAACAATATGTAAGTATCTGAAAGTTATAAGAGTAACATATACTTATTCAGATTGGTTGGAGGATTTTAGATTCATTACTGGTAATAAAATAATTCCATCGTGGAAAAAGAGAATAATATTTAAGTATCTTTGGCACAAGCTTAAAAATTGCAGTATAAAGACATTCATTGAATGTAGGGAAAAATAATAAGAGGTATAACAATGGCATTAGAAGATAACTTTTTAAAACTTGATTGCAATAATTATGATAGTGAAATAAAATATAGACTAGACAACAAAGACATATTGATAGAGGATTTATTTCAATTGTTTCTTGACGGTTATGTACCAATGGAAACGGTAATCGAAGCCTTAGGATATACGCAAGACTAAAGGATTACAAGGATATAACCAAAATATAAATCAATATAAATGGAAACATAATGGAGGTACAATGAGAAGTTTGTTAGTTATTTATAATAAAGATATGCAAGCGATTAAATATATGTTAGATTGCGGAGCTACTATGGAAGGTATAACTAGATTTAATGGTGAAATGATTGACATAGGTTTGTTTGAAGATAAACAATATTGGGAATTAGTTAAGCTATTAAGGATAAGCAGCGCACAAGAATTAGTTTGTAACAATATGTAAAGATATAAATTGAAAGTTGTTATAATATATTCTGTTTAGGGTATAATATAAATATGGAGTTATTAATGAATAATACAATTAAAGAACGTAATACAGAAGTATTAAAGATATTAAAAAATGAAAAAGGATTTATTTACAAGGTATTAAAAAGTGTAAGAAATTTTTCAGGATTATCTTTTGAAGATAAACAGAGTATATTATATGAGTTGTTATTAATTGAAACTCAAAGATGGATTACATCAGATAAACCTTGTAAGTTAACTACATATCTATTCCCTAGATTAAAAAGAGAATTAAAAAGAAAATTAAACAAAGAACAATTACTTATTAATTCTTCCCTTAATGTAGATGAGATTGAATTAAGTCTTGAAGATACTACTCAATTAAAAGATGTTGATTATATTAAGAAGCTAGTATTAGAATTGATTGATAGTGAATATATATCTAGTGAAGATGAAAAAGAATTATTAAAGATGAATTTTGTTGAAGGATATACTCCAAAAGAAATAGAACAACGCACAGAATTTACTACAAGAGAATTTGATTATATTAGAAAACAGTTTATTAATTCTGTTAAGAGAAGTATTAAGAATAGAAATTTTAAACCAAAGAAAACTCCTAATGTAATTCTAAGGAAGGTAGGATAAAATGAATTATAATTCACCAGTATTAATAATAGACTTTGATAGTTATATCTATAAAGCTATGACAGCAAGTAAGGTTTTATTTCCTATTGAAAAAAATATCTATACAGAAGTATTTGACTTAGATAAGAGTTTAGACTTTCTTAATGGTGAGATAGATAGATTATGTAGTACGCTACTAACTAATAACTTTTATCTAGTAGTATCAGATAAAGATAATTTCAGGAAGCAATTATATCCAGATTATAAATCTAATAGACCTGCTAAACCTGATATATGGTACAAGCTAAAAGAGTTAGTAGAAAAGAACTTTGATTTGATATCACTACCTAACCTTGAAGGTGATGATACTTGCAGGGTAATGTTTGAAGACCCAGAATTCCATCAAGGACAAAAGAAAATACTTGTAACAGTCGATAAAGACTTTTATTCATTCCCTTGTAATGTGTTTAGAGATTTGAATAACAATAACGATTATGAAGTTATATCGCCAGAAGAAGCACAACTATTCTTATTTAAACAGATACTAACAGGTGATACTTGTGATGGATATAAAGGTATTCCTAACTTTGGAGAAAAGAAGTTTGATAAAGTATGTGAGGAAAAGATATTAACCTACCAATCAGTAAAGCAATTATATCTTGATAATGGATTGGAAGAAACAGACTTTGAAAAGAATAGAATACTTGCAACTATTATAGGGTATAATAAATACAATCAACAAACAGGAGTAGTAAACTATAAAGAATATCAGGAGCTATCTAATGGCTAAGGAAGAAAAGAGTTACGAATATAATATAGGAACTTATGAACTTACTTATAGAGAATTTATATTAAGTCTTTTAAAAGAATATCATATAGACTTTCAAGAGGAATGGGTTAGTAAATATGATGACTATATAAGACTACATTATGAACCTATATCTACAGTAGGGTTTATGTATAATGTACAAGTCAATGGTGAACCTAATGTGGTAAACTTTATAGATTACTTAATCAAACAGCACATAAAGAATATAGAGAAGTTAAACAAACTAATTAAAAAAACAAAGGAGGACAAGTAATGGCATACGGTTACAAAAAAAACAATCAAGGTTATCAACAACCACAAGCAGGTTATCAACAACCACAAGTAGGTTATCAACAACCACAAGCAGGTTATCAACAACCACAAGCAGGTTATCAACAACCACAAGCAGGTTATCAACAACCACAAGGTGGATACCAACAACAAACTCCACCACCTCCACTACCTACTCCAGAAGAATTTATTAATGATAGGATAGATATATACCTAATGTTTACAGAAGCTATTAAGGCTAGAGGCTTAGACCCTGCTAACTTTGCATATGCGATGGGTGGGTGGGTAACAAGCTTTGCTATGACTAGAAAAGGAAAGTAATAGATGGAAAGTTTAATAACAGAATATACGGTAGTACCTATTAAATGGGATAGAGCTTATCAAACAGAGATAGAAGCTATCTACAATATATATAATGAACAAAGAAATAAGATACTAGATTTGACTTGTCAGGATAGCGGAGTAACACTAGGAAATTACCTTGAAGATTTAATACGTTCTACTAATGTATTCGTTGTAATAGATAAAGATAATAATATATGTGGGGTATTCTCACTAGGTGATATGTGGAAATACAAAGGTCAGGTAATAACTTGCAAAGTACACGCTATAATACCTAAACAATTTTGGGGTAAACAATCAAGAGAAATAATGAAATACTTTAAAGATTATGCAGTTATTAATTTTAATATCAGGAAGTTTATTGCAACAGTACCTCAATGTGGATATGGTATAATTAAACTACTTAAAGACTTAGGATTTCAACACGAAGGTACAATGAAAGAAAACTTAGTTTACTTAGATAAGAATAATAATCCGAAGTTGTATGATGAGTTAGTGTATGGATTGATAATTAAATAAGAGGGAGGAAGTTAAGGGCTGGAAGGAAACAGTCCATAAGACCAGCCTATTTTCTTTTACCGCTCGGTAATAAAAGAGCATCAAGGGTAACAATCTGATACAAAGTTTACCGTACAGTAAAAAGGAGGAAACTTTAAATGAGATTTAATTTATACGGAAGAAGTGATATAGACTTTTATACAACTTGTTGGATGGCTAATGATTATAAGTTACTAAAATATGATACCTATACAAAAGTATTTTCATTAATAAGAGACTATAAGCCTACAATATATATAGAAGTATCAGAAGATAGAGCAAAAGAGTTTATACAAAAAGTAGGAAGGAAAATATTATGTACAGTGCAATAGAGTTACCAATACTAAAGTTTATAGAACTAACTAAACGACCTAGATTATTAAGGTTATATGAGCAACTCTTATCAGAGTTTATAGATGTGTACTATGGGGTAATAGATTATGTAGCATTTACAGGTTACTCAACAGACTATGATTACTTTGGATATGAAAGTAAATCAGGATTATGGAAAGCATTAAATAAACTACAGAAGATGGGATTGATAGAGATACAAAAAAAAGAAGGCAAGATAATAGTTAAAGGAACAAAGGTTGTATTAGATGAGTAATGGATATAAAGAACTATATACTAGAATAAACATCGTACACGAACTCCTAGTTAATAGATATATGTTGATGATTGTGTTTAATAATCTTAATGAGATACTTAACCATCTTGAAAGAAAAGAAAAGATAGCAATTAAGTCACTAACTAAAGAGCAACTAAAAGAATACAAGCAAATAAAACTTACAACAGGATATACGAAGTTTGAAAACTTTATGATTACTAATAAACAATATAATGGTTTGATTAAAGAATATGGATTTGAGATTACAAGTAATGCTTGCGTATTGTTGGATAAACTTATAGCTAAGACAGGTAGAACATTCAAGAACCCATATAAAAAACTAAAAGAATGGGGTATCAACCTAGCTATGAAGGAAAGGATATCTGAATATACTGATAACATTATCAGAGCTGCAACACAAGTAGACTATAAGATAATAGAAGATAGACAAAAAGCAATTCAATACATAATGGGTACTCCGTATTATTTACGGAGTGTAGATGAAGGATGCAAGTACCTTAGAGATAAGTTTAATATACAGGAGATATAACAATGAAGGATATTTGCTATACTTGTAATAAAAGAGTTATTGTTGGTGGTATTTCAATGTGTATATACGATATAGAGGAGGATGAATATAATGTACATAAGTCAAGGGAGCAACGAATACCTCCATTTAACTGTAAAAGAAATAACAGACTTTTCAATGAATGAGAGACCTTTTATGATTATCACTGGTAAAACAAAGATAATGGTACGTCATACTACAAGTCCATCAGGAATTAAACTAACAGACGCAACAGTAAGATGTTTTATTAAAGGACAACTAATTAATTATGTACTAGCTGAAATAGATGTAGGTGATAATATATTTATAGTAGGTAGAACAGATAGTATATATAATAAGAAATATAATTGTAGTGAAAGAATAACACAAGTAGATTTAATTTATAAAGAAGATTGGATGAAGTATTACAAGAATGGGAATGGTTTAAACCCAGTAGATACAGAGGATATGTTATGATAAGTAGATTATTAAAAGCATTATTAATAGGATTTATATTATCTTTTTCTGTTACACTAACAGCATTCAGTGCTACAGAAGAAGAACAAATAGAAGTATTAAAGGATGTTAGTAATACTTGTATAGAAAATCAAAGAGTATGTTTATTTAAAACAATAAAAGGAAATGAACTTAATGCTTATACAGATGGAGTAACTATCTTTATCTATACAGGAATACTTGAAAGATTATCTAAGGATGAATTAAGAAGTATCTTATATCACGAACTAGCACATATACTACTTCAACATCCTCAACGTACAAGAGAGTTATTAAATAAAAGATTACCTATATCTATGTGGGAATTTAAAAATCATAAGGTATATAATGAGATAGAAGCAGATACATTAGCAACACATCTTTTATTATCAAAAGGTCATCCTAGTAAATTAGATGAAGGGTTATTAAGAATAGTACCTGAAAAATTTATAGGTAAACAAACACTAACCCATCCTAGTACAATTAGTAGAGTAAAGAATATTAGAAAGATAGAGGTGATGTATGACAGATGAAGAATTTATGATTGGCGTTTGTGAAAGGTTATTGAATGATAAACAAATACTAATTGCAACCTGTAACGAATTTGCAAATATAAATATCGAAGATTTAGAGGACGGAATTGAAATAAAGAAGGAACATTTGAGGTTTTTGATATGACAGAAAAACAAGAAATCACTACCGCAAGGCTTTGGATGAGATTGAGAGAATTTGTTTAGAGGATACCTATACGTTTGCAGACGGAATACAAGTACGTTATGATACACTTGATGATATTCTCAACATCATTGATAAAGTGAAAAGGAAAGAATAATGAATAATAAATCAAAATCCATTTGGGAAGACATTTGTGATATGTGTGATAAAATGTATCAGGAAAATTTAAAAGTATTAAATTATTATTATTCCACCACAAAACTAAAAAGACACTTCTTTAATATTCCATTTATTACTTTTAATATATGTAAGGAAGAGGATGATGAACATAAGCAAATAGTCTATACCATTGAGTCATATGCTAGAAAAAAGGGATGCAAAACACATAAAGATATATACAAATTCTATGCTAGTTTTTGGACAGACGTTTTGGTAGATGAAAGGTACGAGTCGGAGCGCAGTGTTATGAGAGATTATTATTACGTACAAAAGTGTTTCATCCCAAGATGTCGCAGTGTATAATTATGTATATAAACCAAACATCAAATGAATATCATCATCTTAAAGTTAGTTGGATAGATGATTATAATAATGACTTACAACGTAACTATATCCGTATGCGCTGCATAGGAAAGGTAATGTACAGAAACTATGAAGCAAAGAACGATTACAAGGTTTATCAATATCAAATATATATTTATGTGAATGGACGACTTATGGATTATGTAAAGAGTGAGCTACAAAATGGAGATAATATATTTGTTATCGGTAGAACTGTAATGAGAAAACCAAACCGGTATAATATACAGCGTTCATTAATTGCTGAATGTATATATAAAGAAGATTGGTTAAACTTCTACAGAGCAGGTGGAAATACTAATCCTATAGATTATGCGGATGTGTATAAGGAATTATATGAGGACTATGATGAGTAAAAAGAAATTACCTAAGTTACAAAACCTTACAGCTAAAGAAACATTAATAGCTTATGTAAGTACACTATCAGAAAAGAATGCTAAAGAAGCATACCAGATATTACTAGAAAGATTTGATATCCATAGAGCTAGATGTTTAAAGTTTAATCGACAAGGTATTCAGGATGTGAATGGGAAGGTAAGACTTACTTCTAAGGAATATCAAAGGATATTAGAAGAACTAGGTGATTTATATTTCCACCGCACAATAGAGATACTGTATGATTATATAGTTTACCTAGAAGAAAAAGCTCCGTATGAATTAGTAGCTAGACAAAGATTAAAAGAATATAATAAAATTTCTCATTACTATAGACTAACTAAAGGTTGGGTTGCTAAAAGATTTGAAGAAGAAAATCCTCAGGCTACTACAAGCCCCGTAAACAAGACTTTATGCTTTCAGGATATAAGTAATGAGGAGCAAGCACAAAGATACATTAATGAGCTTCCTAGCCCCCTTAGAATAAACAATCCAGAAGTAGAGTTCTTATTAGTACAGTACCCTAATTTAATATTGTAAGGAATATTAATATGGAGATAGATACATTATATAACAAAGAAGCAGAAGAAAATATAATAGCTATATGTTTAACTTCACAAGAGAAGTTAGGTATAATAGTTAATGAGTTATCTCCACAAGACTTCTTTGATAGACAACTAAGAACTATATTTGAAAACATTCAAGTCCTTGCAAAGAAGGGTAAGCAAGTAGATATAGTTACTCTTACTGAACAATTAAGATTTTCCGAACAGTTGGAACAATCAGGCGGTAAGGAAAAGTTACAAGAATTAATTGATAACCTAATTACTGTAGCTAACTATAAACAATTAATTAAGATTATAATTAAGTACAGCAAGAAAAGATTTCTTAGTTCTATCTTAAAGGAATGTGAAGGATTATTAGAAAAACAAGAAGACGTAGATGATGTATTGAAATATATAGAAAATACTATCACTACTAAACTATTATCTAAAACTACTACTAATCTTAATAGTTTAGCGTCAGGATTTATGGATGTTATAGATGAGGTTGAGAAGGTTGTATACTCTAAAGATAAAATCTTTGGTCTCTCTACCGGATTTCCTAAGCTAGACAAAACCATTTCAGGATTATGCAAGGGTAGACTGTACATTATAGGAGCAAGAAGTCGTGTTGGGAAGTCTGCAATAGCTCAACAGATTGCAGAATATGTGGCACAAGACCATAATGTATTATTCCATTCCTTAGAGATGAAGGTATCACAATATACTAAGCGTAGTGTATTCAGAAGGGCTAAGATTAATAACGATATGATTAGTAATGCTAACGTTAAAGATGATGTATTGTTTGATAAAATAGCTAGTGTTGGTGATAGTATAACCAATTTAAATTTATTTATAGATGATAATACTAAGTGTACTTTGTCAACAGTAGAGAAGAATATAATTAAAATGCAGCAAGATAAAGGAAGTTGTGACTTGGTAGTTATAGATTACATCCAGTTGATGCAATCCGATAATAAATACCAACAAGACAGGAGAGAAAAAATAGGGGATATATCAACAGGTTTAAAACGTTTAGCTTTAAAGTACGATGTACCTATTATAGCACTAGCACAATTATCCCGAGCATTAGAAGCTAGACCAAATAAGAGACCTATCCTATCTGATTTAAAGGAGAGTGGAGACTTAGAACAAGACGCAGATGTAGTAATAGGATTATATAGAGATGAGATATATAACCCACATAACAAAGGTACAGCAGAAGTCATTGTACTAAAGAATAGAGAAGGCGCTTGTAGAGTTATACCCTATTACTTTAATGGTAGCGTTACAGAGTTTATGGAGGTTAAGGAATGAGACGTTGTAAACATTTTAGAAGAATAACGTGGATGTATAAAAGTCATCCTGATGGAACAATGGAATATGGTTCGTGTATAGATTGTGAAATAAATAAACTAATTGTTACGTGGGGAGGTATTGGTAAGTCAAAATGTAATAAAGGGATTTATTCTTGTTATACCCCAGTAGAAATAGACCCTTATTGGAAAGATATAGTAGATGAAACTAATAGGAGATTGAATAATGAAAAATAAATTTGTAGTTCTGAGTGATATACACTTTCCTTATCAAGATGATAAAGCTATAAAGGCAGTATATAAATTCTTAGAACAGCACCCAGTTGATACAATTATTCTCAATGGAGATATCTTAGATTTCTATGATGTAAGTTCTTTTGACAAAGACCCAGAAAGAGTTAATTCTATCCAGAAAGAAATAGACTTAGCTCAAAAGTTCTTTAAGAAACTACGCCAACTTGCTCCAAATGCACGTATAGTCTTTATTAAAGGCAATCATTGCTTAGATAAAAGAACTGATGTATTAACAACTGACGGGTGGATTAATGTTAAGGATATTGTAGAACAGCGAAGGAAAGTTACTTTATTAAATTACGATATACAAAGAGATTGTGTAGTTACTGATACTATTCAGGACTATATTAAATCATATCAAAAAGAGATGATTGAAATAGAAACTAGAATGAGTAAACAAATAGTTTCTGATAAACATCAAGTCTTATTGGGAGATGAAAAAGTATTAGCTAAGGATATATACAATGAGCAAACAAAACATCTTTCCCATTTAATAAGACCTTGTTCAAATACTTTAATTCCTTACAATGGTAAGCTCTCTGTCAATGAAGTCCGATTATTAACTTGGGTTGTAACAGATGGATGTATTGTAAGTTGTAGCGATAAGAAAAAGAGAATACAATTTAAACTAAGCAAACCTAGGAAAATAGAAGCGCTCAAGGAATTACTTGAAGAGATGAATATTAAATACACGTTCAGGCTTTGTAAAAAATGTGGTGTCAATAAATTACAACCCTATTACATTAGAATTTACGGAGAGGAAGCAAGAGTAATATTCAATCTATTAAATGGTAAGAAACAATTTCCGCAAGAATTTAAGAACCTAACAGGCGAACATTTTGAAGCATTTATTAATACTATTGTAATAACTGATGGTTGTCAAAAAGATGCTAGAAATTATTTCTATAGTGTAAACGATAATGACTTAGATATTCTTCAAGAGGCTTGTATTAAAAATGGTTATGCAACTAAAATTAAAATAGAATCTACAAGTGGCTTTAATGGTAAAAATAGAACTAAAACGTTAATGTTTCAAACTAATTACAAATACGGAAGACAACAACAATCAATAAAGAAGATTAGTTATAACGATTACAGCTATTGTTTAACTACAAAAAATGGAACATTAATAACTAGGATAGATGGAAAGGTGGCTATAACGGGTAACTGTGCAAGACTAGAACGCTACCTTAAGAAACATCCTGAACTGTATAGTCTTGACGCACTAAAGTTACCAAACCTTTTAGGGTTAGATAAATTTAATATCGAATATAAAGATAAAGGTTTTAAACTAGGAAGTCTTAAGATAATCCACGGAGATATGGTTAGGAAGTTTTCAGCATATACAGCACGTGGAGAGTTAGAGAAACACGACAGTAGTGGTATTAGTTCGCATTGTTTTTCAGAGGATGTTGAGGTATTAACACCAACTGGGTGGGTGCCTATTATTGATGTTAATATCGGAGACACTGTAGGGACTATCAATAAAGATACTCAAGCCTTTGAATTTAACAAAGTAAACGACAAGTTTGTTTATGATAATTATAAAGAACTGTACCATATAAAATCTACAGTTGTCGATATAATGGTTACCGATAAGCACGGATTGTTAGGCTTTAATAAGGATAGTAATAAACTAGAAGAATTTGATGCTAAGTATCTTGCAACTACTAGTAAGCGTTACAAGTTTATGTGTGGGGCATTGAATAATGAGTCAAAAGGAATAGATTTATCAGAAGCTTTTATACGTTTATTGGTTAACATCTCAGCAGATGGTAGTTTAGAGGACTATGGAGTAAAATTTCATTTAAAAAAGGAAAGAAAAATAACCCACCTAAAAGCGTTATTAAATGAGTTGGGGTATGATTATAGTGAGGCAAAAACAAAATTTGGAACTACTAAAATCAGAATTAAGACTAGATATGCAAAGCCTATTATAAACACTTACTTCCCTACTGGTAAACATTTGCCAACTATTCTAAAGGATGCTAATAAGGAACAAGCATTAATTATTCTTGATGAATATTCTCTTACTGATGGTAATAAAAATAAAGACGCTAAGAATAGCTATCAAATAAGTAGCAAGAAAACTACTAAACTAGATTTATTGCAAGAAATATTTAGTAAAAACGGTATTAGAAGCAGTCAACTTAAAAGATTAAACCATTCAATACTAACAGTAAACACTAATCCATTAACTTGTATCACTAGGGACAACGTTACAGTAGTACCATATAACGGACGAGTAAGTTGTGTATCAGTAGATAATGGGACTTTAATAGTCAGAAGTAAGGGGAAAACATTAGTAACTCAAAATACCCATAGAGGTGGGGCATACTATTACCGTACTCCTGAGAGATATCTAGCTTGGTTTGAGAGCTTCTGTCTTTGTGATTTAAACCCAGAGTATATAGACGACCCCAACTGGCAGACTGGGATATTATATGGATATGTTGAAAAGGATAGCTTTGCAGTAACACCAATACCAATTGTTGATGGTAAAATTAAATGTGTATTGTTAGAGGAGTAGATATGTTAGAGAATATTAAATCATTATTCAAGAAAGAAACTAAAGATGTTGTAGTTCCTAAGTTAAGTAAAGAGTTTATAATACTAAAACAGATGGTGTATTCTCAATTATGTAGATGTGAGGACTATAGATTAAGGGGAGCTATGGTTGACTACTATATAGAGGACACTTCCCATATAATCACAGTAGTATTTCCTTATATAATAGAAGGTTTATCTGTAGATTGGAAAGTTAAAAACCCTGATTACTTTAAAAAGCAAATAAAGAAAAGTCCTTACAAAGTAGCAGAGTTAACATCAGAAATGATTATGAAGGAAGCAAGAAAACAATTAGAAAAAAGTGAAGGTGAATAATGAGTGAAAATATTGTATCAATGAATATAGATTTTCAAATATTTTACAAAGATTAATAAGGAGGGGTAATGTACAAAATACAATCACCATTAGAGATAGTAGTAGCCCACTCTAAGAAGAAAGATAAAGATGTTAAATTTATTCTAAATACAAATCAGTATCGTAACTTTCATTTCAGGCTACTAAACACAGCTAAGATAAGATATAAAGAATTAATAGCTGAACAATTAAAAGATAAACCAGTATACAATAAGGTTATGATAGTTTACAAAGTTCATAAAGGGGATAAAAGAAGGCACGATATAGGCAATATACTGGCAATCCATCAGAAGTTTTTTGAAGACGCTATGGTAGAACTGGGACATTTACCTGATGATAATTCAAAAAATATTCCTTTCGTTGTTTATACTTCTGGTAGTATAGAAGTAGACAATCCAAGAGTAGATATATTTGTATATGATATGGATAATAGAAGTGATATGAGCCAGTTTAAGAAGGTAGTATTAAAGGAAATAATTAAGAAGATAGAGAATAAGTAATGGTAGAATTTATTTTAATTACAAGTATAACAACAGTAATATTAAGGAGGTTTATATATGGTAGAAGATGAAATGTTTGCTAAGGCACTAGATATCATAGGTATCAAGAGAACAAAAGATATGTATAAGAAATCTAAATACCCCCATAGATGTAATATGTGTTTAGAAGATATGAAGATGGCAGGATATAAACTTAAAACAGAATTTATTAGTGGATACAAAACACCTTATATGTTTATTTGTCAGGAATGTTGGGAGAATTTACCTAGTGATAAAAAGAAGGATATATAAAGGATATGATTTATATAATCTTTATCAATATTTATTTAGTAATATTATGTTTAATAGTCGTTATAAATACGTAAACAATAAATTATTAAAGAGATATATGTTAAGTATTTATTTAAAAACAATAGGAGTAAAGTAATGGATAAATTATTTGAAGGTATGGGCGTAGACGCAGAGATAGTAACTAATGAGAATGGTGGTAAACAATCTAAATCTCTAGCAGCATTACATTTAGTAGACCCATTATTCTTAGGTAACGAATGTGAAGATATATTATCAGAGTTAGACAAACCTTGTAACATTTTGGAAGCAATTAAACTTATATGTTGGGGAATGTATCACCAAGAAAAAAATGGCTTTACAGCTGCTGCAGCAACGTTAGAACCTGATTTCTCTAAAAGGTTAATGATGATTGGCAAGACTTTACAGTATGGAGCTACAAGATATGCTCCTAATAACTGGAGACTAATTCCACAAGAAGAACACATTAACCATGCATTACTTCACTTACTAGCTTTATATAGTGGAGATACACAGGACGACCATCTATCCCACGCACTTACGAGATTAATGATGGCTAGTGCTACAGAAGTATCTAAAGGTTTTAGTTATACTGAGTTTATAAAGGAGGAGTAATGATTAAGCACGTAGAAATTCTGGGGTATAAATATGAGGTAGATTTTATAGAAGATGATAGAATAATTATAGTCAATAATCAAGAATGTCTAGGGGCTTGCAACCCATCTGAACAAAAGATAGAAATAAGAAATGACCAACATAAACAACAAAAGAAGGAATGTTACTACCACGAAATACTCCACGCAATTGATTGGATTATGAATGGTGAACATACTCTAAAAGAAGAACAAATAGATTTTATTGCAAGAGGTTTAGCAACAGTAAAGTTTATTAAGGAGGATAAATAATGTTATTTAAGGAAGATATAGAACAATCACTTAAAAAAGTTCTTACTAGTTTAACTATTGATGGAGA
>ENA-UOOA01005024-UOOA01005024.1-human-gut-metagenome-genome-assembly--contig:-P61old-NODE-5024-length-14283-cov-9.778254_pt1 | contig 14283 bp, 15 predicted proteins | sample MGYA00242467_ERZ724014 | MGnify/ENA metagenome assembly ERZ724014
GTATGACAGGTAAATCCACGCTTTACAAGCGAAGGGGTCATTTCATATTGTCTATACCCAAAAGGCAGAAAGAAGAATTATTTTCCGGCAACCTTTTGCAGCGGGAAAATCATACCGCTGCCGGGGTGCAGAGAAGTGAGCATGGACGCGGCGGCCTCCTGCTTGCGGGACATCTCTGGATGGCAGTAGGTGCGCTCCAGAAAACCGGTGTCACCATGACCGGCCAGCTCCGCCACCGTCTGCTTATCGATACCGCTGTGCAGCAGCGTGGAGACGAAAAAGTGGCGCAGGGTGTGCAGGTGATACTCAGCAGGGAAGCTGTTGGCGGCGTAGATCTTTCGTAGACGTTTGGTGAATGTGTCGGGGTGAATGACTGTCCCGTTCGAGCTGACAAACAGATACGGACTGAGCTCTCTGCCATGCCTTGCCGCCTCCTGCGCCAGCCGCCAGCGGTAACTGAGCAGCAGACCGCGCAGGGCAGGGGAGAGAATGATTTGCCGACTGTGACCGTTTTTGGTACTGCCTTCCACCACACCCTTGCCCGCAACGATGCTGCGGGAGCGACTGACAGTGAGGATGAATCCGTTACCGCTGGCACAGAAGTCCGACCAGCGCAGAGCGCACAGCTCACCACGGCGGCAGCCGGTAGCCATAGCCAGCAGATAGAACACACGGAAGTGCCGCGGCTCTCTGGCGAGGGCTTGCAGCAGATGCTGTGCCTCTTCGACGGTGGGAATGTGCTGGCCGACGTGTGAGGCCGCGGGCAGGTCGATCATGCGGGCGGGATTCTTCTGGATGATCTCGTTGCGTTTTGCGTCGCTGAGTACAGCGGACACGGCAGAGAGGTAGTGCTGGACGGTGGCTTCACGGATCGGCTGGCCGTTGCGATTCTTCCGTTTACGGAGTTGGGTGAGCATATTTTCAATCGCCAGCGGACGCAGCTTGCACAGGGGGATTGCTCCGATGTAAGGATAGACCACCTCCAGTTGGCGGCGGTAGGAGGCTAGCGTACTGGGTGCGTATTTGCTCTGGCGGGACAGCCAGCTCTCGGCATAGTCCTGAAAGGTGGTGCTGCCATCCTCACTGAAGCCGTACTTGAAGCGGCGCTCCAGTTCCTCGGCTTCGTGCATGATGTACTGACGTATGCTCCGCGAAGCGACAGACTTTGGCACTTGGATAGTCTGGGATTTGCAGATTTTCTTGCCATTGCGGTAGCCGTTGCTGATGGTAATTTTGTACTTACGCTCGGTGAGCTGTTTGATGCTGGCCATCAGTAGTTGTCCTCCTGAATTACATCTTTCAGTGAGATGGTACCCCGTGTGCTGTTGATCTCGCGGACACTGTTGCCGCGCATCTTGTTGTAATCCTCACGGGTCATGTCCACGTCGGCGGCCAGCAAGTGGTTGGTAATGTTGTGCTCGACAGCCAGGTTGAACAGCAGCTTGGCCATCCGGTTTGCGAACACGCCCAGCGTCCCCTCTAGAACGTCAGCCACCGCATGGGGCAGAAACGCACCGGCGTTCTGCGCCTTCAGGTAGCCGTCATAGAACCGAACGGCCTTCTCTACGAGCTCACTCTGGCTGCCGCAGTTGCCCAAAGCCACGTCCGATTCGACCATTTTCTTCGCTTCCGGCGTGAGCCAAAAAGCGTACTTTTCTTTGTTGTTTGTCATTTTCATTTTCCTCCTTGAAGTTTTGCTGTGACCCCGCAGGTTGTTCCGTAACTGCGGGACTTTTTCTGTTTTTGCCCCCACCGCCCACCGAAAACGCCGCTCCACAACGCCGGTGGTGGAATCCCGCAACTGCCCGCACTGTGGGCAGAAGTGGCTGGGGTGGGGGCGCGCACGACGCCACCCCTTTCTCCTGCTATACTTTCGGCGCACCGAAAAGCTCCCCGACACGCCCGTAAATGGGCCGGGTGGTATCCGTACCCTGCCTCCGCCCTGCGAGGCCACAAAGCGGCCCACAGGCGGCAACACGGCGGGCAACGGGCGCGAGGTGCGGTGTGGCTGGGAATTTTCCTTTTTCTCCTCTGATTTTGCTCCAAAATCGCAATTTTTCGGGGTGAAATGGCGGGGTATATCCTCTGACCAAAATCCGGGCAAATATCATTAATTTGTACCGCCTACAGGGTCGATAGGGACGGTGTTTGCGGTAGTGATATTTGCGTCCCTATCGGCACTCCGGAGACAGATGAGGCGTTCTCCGTTGCTCTTACGGAAGGATACCATGATGCCGTTTTGCCCAGCGTATCAACGTTTTTACGGATGCGGCGGGACAGAAGATTGGGCGTGAGCCTCGCCACATCATCAGGGGCGATGATTTTCAAGAGGGTCGCTGCAGGGACGCTGATGGCAGGCTGCTGACGCAGCACTTCAGAGAGAAGAGAAAGAAGCCGTGCGTCAGGCTGCATGGTTTGTGGACAGTCATCTGAGAGTAAATTCCAGAGATGCGTTTCGCTGTCGAACTCCAAGCGCAGTTCTCTGTACACAATATCGCGCCCAGTGCAGTAGAGCGTTGCAGTGTTTTCGCTGCGACTCGTTTTCATCAATACAAAGTTCGTATCGGTAGCACCACTGATACCGTTTGTGCCGGAGATCATATCCATGGGATCATCGGATCTCAACTTGCGAACATGGTGGATGAGCAGGATTGCGATACGGTGTTTGTCTGCCAGTGCTTTCAGTGTACCAATATCACGGTAGTCGTTGGCGTAAGGATTTCCATTGTCACCACTGCCGCGGACGCGCTGTAATGTGTCGATGACTACGAGACCTGTATCGGGATGCTCAGATAAGAACTGCTCTATCTGCTGTTCCAAACCGTTGTGGAGTTGTGCCGACATGACAGAAAAGTATAGCGTATCCGGTGCATCCTCCGTAAGATCCAGGAGTCTGCAGCGGATACGCTGATAGCTATCTTCAAGGCACAGGTACAGTACGCCGCATTTCTGCGCGGCAAAAGACCACAGGGATTCCCCCTTGGCCACGCAAAGGCACAGAGCCAGCGCCAGCCAGGACTTGCCGATCTTCGTTGCACCGGCGAGGATATGTAAGCCTTGCGGCAGCAGTTGGTCGATAATGAATCGAGTGGGCGGCATCGGACATGAGAGTAATTCTTCTGCATTGATGGTGGGTAGCTTGTGGGACATAGGCCCTCCTTTCCTGTTGACAAATGATGTTGCAAATGATAGACTAAGTGTAATGACGGTTAGACATGTGGTTTAGACACATTGTAACATTGATAGAAATATTTGTCAATATTGTCGAACGATGTTTACAATCAGTCCATAATTGGAGGTCGCTATGTGGTTCTGCAAAATGTATTTTACTGGTAGGCATGAGGTCATAGCGAGTGACGTTTGGGGCCTACAGGAGGCACCATCCTATCGAAAGCATTTCGCCTTCTTGGAGCTGCTGCTCTCCTTCACAGAGCTGGACATAGAGAAAATCACAATCACTCTGCGGTGTATCTACGATGACTTGGAAAGCCTCGACCGTGATCGTGTGACCAATGCAATGATCAAGTGGGGGGAACTGGCGGGTATCCATAGCTTCTTCCATGTGCTATATACCAAGTGGTTCTACCTTCATTCCAAGGGCTTAAAGAACATTGAGGCAGAAGTAGCGTGTGCATTGAACGAACTGAGAGTTCTGATAGAGGAGCTGCCATTGTATCAGAAGCAGATCCAGTGTTTCTTCGATCTGATACTGGATATAGACAAAGCCGGGCGTGAACCCAGTCAGCAGATCATGCGGTATTATTACTTTGACAAACCTGACCATCCCGGTAACAAGGAGCTGTTTTCGTTCCGCCTGATTACCACGCGCTTCGAGCCGGTAAACGGAGATGTTTGTGCACCGGTGCTATATGCGAATACAGTGGCGGATATGATCAGCTTCTCTTTGCAGGCTTGCGTGGAGCGCAACATCACGGTACGCCGCTGCAAGAACTGTGGACGCTACTTTGCACAGACGGGCCGTGTCAGTGCAGAGTACTGTGACCGTCCTCCGCTGGACGGTCAGTCGAGCTGCCGATCGATGGGGGCTTTCCAGCAGTGGACACTGAAGCAGGCGGACGATCCGGTATTCAAGGTCTATCGCAGAGAGTACAAACGCCGCTTTGCGTGGATCAAGTCGGGACGCATCAGCGACAGCCAGTTCTATGCGTGGAGCGAACAAGCCAGAGAGCAGAAAAAGAAATGTGACGACGGAATCATCACTGTGGAAGAATTTCGACGGTGGCTGAAGGAGTCGTAAGAAACACAAGCACCCGTCCGGTTATTCCGGAAGGGTGCTTGTGCTATCATTCTTCTGTATCCATCATGAGCTCCATCGCCAGCGCAGCCGCCAGCCGGAAGCCGCAGATGAAGCTTCGTTCCGCTGACTGTTCGGTTACCATGTTGTGAGCATCTTCGACGATCAGCAGCAGGTGCTTATCCTCTTTGGACAGGCTTTTGACCAGACTTTGGAAGGCATCCTCGGCCTCTGGCGGGAGATCATATTGGCCTTTCCGCTCACAGTAGACGCGGTACAGGGATTTCAGCAGGTCTTGCATGCCGCACCTCAACCGTCATAGAGGACGTAGATCAGTAGGCTTCCTCCATCCTCCACGATGCAGATGTTGCAGTGGAATCCAGCATCTGCCACGCTGTCCCGACCCGCCTGCATCATGAGCTGGCGGAACGTGAAGTCCACCATGTCCCGCGCTTTGGCCACCAGTGTCTCCTGCGAGGCTTCCACCGGCACCGCGGCGGGGAAACGGTAGGCGCCGTTGGACAGCGTCAGGCCGCTGTCCATGGTGACACCGTACTGCGTCACCGCGTAGGCGTTGGCTGCGTCGATGGCCGCCTGCCGGTCTGCGGGGACAGATGGCGCAGGTGCCGGTTCCGGCTCCGGTGTAGGCTCCGACTCCACACAGCCAGTCTTGGCGTGGACAGTCTCGTAGGGAATATTTTCCGGGAGAGTAGGCTCTGTGACAGACTCAGGGGACTGAGCTACTTGTGGGGCCACTTCCGTCTGAGGAACTTTTTCCTCTTGGGGCTGTTCCTGCGCCGCGCCCGATACTGTGTCCAGTTCCTGCACCGTTGTGGCGGGCTCAGGTGTCGCTTGCGGTTGCTGGACATCCTCCTGTACCACGGTTACCGGTGGTGGTGCATCCTCTGTTGGACGGTTCTCCGCCTGTCCGCAGGCCGTGAGGAGCAGCAGCGCACTGGCCGCCAGTAGGGTGATCTTCTTCATCTGTGCTTTCTCCTTTTGCTTTTTTGCAGCACAAACAACTACCACATAACTCTCGGCAAGTCAACGGTAAAAAACAGAACGTGGAAAACGAAAGAGAAGGGCACTGGGCCGCCAACGCCAAAATACATTATTACACCGGGATAATTTTCTTTACACTTTGCGCTGATTACGCTGTGATGTGGTATAAAAATCGGAGTTTACGGAGGTACAGCCATGAACAATGTGGGGACAGCCTGCCAATCCTGAGAGAGTATTACGAAAAGCACGAAAAGGGCTGATGCAGTTCTGATTCTTGCGTAGAGCGATACCTGTAGTACACTGCTTTCAAATTTAATAGTCACTCATAAACTGCCCCATATCTTTTCATCTCAATGTACCGCGCTTATAATGAGCCCAATGAATGAGCCGCACGGCTCAAAAAACAAGGAGGACGCTGTTATGCTGAGTGAAAATGTGGTAAAGCTGCTGAAAAGCGGGATGTGGGATCTGGCGACCTGCGCCAATGGCGAACCCAATGTGGTGCCTGTTGCGTTCAAGGACGTGACACCCGACGGCAAGCTGGTTGTCGGCGATGTGTTCCTGGACACCACGCTGAAAAATCTGGCCGCCAGCAATGGCAAGATCGCCATCTCTGTGTACGACGCGCAGAATCTGGAGGGCTATCAGGTGAAGGGTACGGCACAGTATGTCACCGAGGGCGAGGTGGTCAGCACCTTCAAGGCCATGGTGGAGAAGATGTTCAACGGCGCGGCCACCGCCAAGGGTGCGCTGATCATCACGCCGGAGAAGGTCATCGTCACTACGCCCGGCGCGGACAACAAGAAGGAGCTTTGAGGCCATAAGCGGGTGCGAAAACGCACCCGCTTATAAATTTCATAGTGACTTGAAAGCAGCGGTATATCCCGCTATAATGAAGAAAAAGCAGGAGGTGTGGCCATGTACCAGAGAAAGCTGGAAAAGGACATTCGCTGTCCGCTGGAGTACGGCATGGAAATATTTGGTGGGAAGTGGAATTCCCGCATTATCTGTGTGCTGGCCACGCTGGGGACGCTGCGGTACAGCGAATTGCGTAAGGAAATGGGCAATATCACCGACGCCGTGCTGGTCACCGCGCTGAAAGGGCTCATCGCCAACGGAATCGTGGCCCGGAAGTCCTACGACGAGATACCGCCCCGTGTGGAGTATTCCCTGACGGAAAAGGGCGCGTCCGTGGTGCCGATATTGCAGAGCATCTGCCAGTGGGCGGGTGTATTTTATAAAGATGCGGGCGTTAACGCCCATGATACAATGTCAGAAATGCGACCATCGCTGAAAAAGAAAGGAGCAATTACCATGACCTACAACTTTGACGAGATCATCGACCGCCGCCACACCAACGCCCTGAATACCGACGGCTTCCGGGGCTACATCTTCCACGCCGGCCCGGAGAAGGTGTTCCCCTACAAGGACGAGGAGTTCGTCCGCATGTGGGTGGCCGACATGGAGTTCGGCGTGGCCCCGGAGATTCTGGACGCTCTCCGCGGCCGTATCGACCGCCGCATCTTCGGCTATACCGGCCTGTATAACGACGAATATTACAATGCTTTCTCCAAATGGTGCAGAAACCACTACGATTGGAGCTTCCCTGAAGAGCAGCTGTGCGTGACGCCGGGCATCATTCCCGCCCTGTACCAGCTGACGGAGACACTGTGCACCAGGGACGAAAAGGTGCTGGTGAACACCCCCGCCTACGGCTACTTTGTCCACGCGGCGGAGTACGCCGGTGTGGGCGTGCTGACCTCTCCGCTCCATAAGAAAGCCGACGGCACCTTTGAGATGGACTTCGAGGACTTTGAGAAGAAGTGTGCCGATCCCGCCTGCAAGCTGGTATTCTGGTGCAATCCCCAGAACCCCACCGGTCGCATGTGGACGGAGGAGGAGCTGCGCCGGGCCGGTGAGATCATGCGGAAGTATAACCTCTGGGTGGTGTCCGACGAGATCCACTGCGACCTGATCCGCTGCGGCCGCCGCCATATCCCCATGGCCAAGGTCATGGGCGACTATCCCAAGCTCATCACCTGCATGGCGCCCAGCAAGACCTTCAATCTGGCGGGTTTGGCCTTCTCCAACATCATCATCCGGGACAAGGCGCTCCGTGACCGCTTCAAGGATCGGGACAAGCTGTTCGGCATGGTGAACCCCATGTCCCTGACGGCGGCCAAGGCCGCCTATGAGCACGGCGGCGCGTGGCACGAGGCGCTGAAGGCTTATCTGGACGGCAACTTCGCCTTTGTGAAGGCGTTCCTGGCCCGTGAGCTGCCCGAGGCGGTCATGTACATCCCGGAAGCCACCTATCTTGCGTGGGTCGATCTGGGCAAGTGCCTGCCGGAGACCACCGACCTGCCGGACTTCTTCGCCAACAAGGCGGGCGTACTGCTGGAGGGCGGCAACGGCCTGTTCGTGGGCAACGCCGCCGGATACATCCGCCTGAATCTGGCCATGCCCCGCAGCATCATCGAGACCGGTCTGGCCCGCATGGTGGAGGCCATCCGTAAGGAACAGGCGTAAAAGCCTATTTGCTGATAACAGGAAAGAGCTGACACGTGAAATGCGTGTCAGCTCTTTGTATAACATGACAACGATACCGCGCCCGGACTCCATCACTCCACACGCAGCATCCGATAGCCGATGCCGATGTGCGTTTGTATGTACTGCTGTCCGTCTTTCCCGTTCTCCAGCTTTTTGCGCAGGGTCGCCATGAATACCCGCAGGGAGGCGATGTCGTTTTCCCAACTACTGCCCCAGATCTGCTGCGTGATGTAGGTATGCGTCAGAACCTTGCCCGCATTTTTGGAGAGCAGGCACAGCAGTTTGTATTCAATGGGCGTCAGGTGCAGCTCTGCGCCGTCAAGATACGCGCAGCCTGCGGCATAGTCGATTTTCAGCGCACCATTCGTGAAAACCGGCGATTCCTGCACTGCGTCCGGCTTCATCAGCGCCAGCCGCCGCTGCGTCACCCGCAGCCGCGCCAGCAGCTCCTCCACAGAAAAAGGCTTCGTCAGGTAATCATCCGCCCCGGCATCCAGCGCCTCGATCTTGTCGGAATCCTCCGTTCGGGCGCTGATGACGATGATCGGCATATTCGACCAGGAGCGTATCTTTCGGATCACCTCCACGCCGTCTGTATCCGGAAGACCAAGATCCAGCAGAACGATGTCGGGATTGTGGGAGGAAGCCTCCAGGATCGCACTGGAACCGTTCGGCGCGGAAAGATATTTATAGTCATGGGTCTTCAGCGTCGTCGTGATCAGATTGCGTACCGGCGCATCATCCTCCACCACGAGGATCAAAGGTTTATTCATGAAGCGTTACCTCACTTATCGGCAGGGTAAAGGTGAACACACAGCCATGGGGCACATTGTCCGCAAGAGTCAGTGCTCCGCCGTGGGCCTCAACGATCGACCGGCAGAGGGGCAGGCCGAGACCCAGGCTGCGGCTGCTGTCACCGGCCGGTTTGCCGGCGGTAAAAAACAGTTCAAACGCGCGGGCCTGCCACTCCGGCGGAATACCGGGGCCATCATCCGTGACACAGATGACCGCATCCCGTCCCTGCGCCCTTGCGCTGATTTGAATATGGGAGCCGGCCGGCGTATATTTGATGGCGTTATTGACCAGATTCACCAGCACCTGAACGATCAGCCCGGCATCCATTCTGGCCAGAACAGGCGCATCTCCGCAATCCACCGTAATGGAATGCTCCTTGCTCCTGCGGTCGATATGCCGCAGGGCTTCCGTGATCACGTCCTCCACGATCTGATCAGACAGATGAAGCCGCACGCTTCCCTCGGCGATCTTTGTGATGGACAGCAGATTTTCCACCAGTCCGTTGAGCCACTGCGCATCGTCAAAAATATCGCTGAAGATCTGCGTTCTGGCTGCGGCATCCAGCGTTTCATCACTGTGCAGTAGCATGTCGGCATTGCCAGAAATAGAGGTCAGCGGCGTGCGCAGGTCGTGGGAGATGGAGCGCAGCAGATTGGCGCGAAGCTGCTCGTTCTTTGCCAGAACAGCGGCCTCCTCCTTTTCTCTGGCATTGCGCAGGTTGTCCAGCGCCAGGGCACATTCGCCGAGGATCGACAGCGTGATGCTGGACTCAAAGGCGTCCAGCGGCTTACCGGCAACGGAGATGCCGATCACGCCATAGGCCTGCTGCTGGGTGCGGATGGCAAGATACAGGTACTTCGCTTTGGGAAACTGCGCCGTCGTTGCTCCGGCACGCTTTCTGTTCTGCCATGTCCACGCTACGACCTCACGCTCCTGCTGGGCAGGCGGCACGCTGCACGCGGGCGAACCGTCGGCGGCGTAAAAGAGCCCCGTTCCCAGTTGGCCGTTTTCTGCCGGATAGGCAAGGATATCGCGCTCCAGCAGCCGCTGGAGCTGTGCCGCCGTCGTCTGGTAGGCGTCCTCTTCGCTTTGTGCCTTCTGCAGCTGCTGATTTGTGTCAAACAGCAGTTTCGTGCGAAAGGCATCGTGGGCGGAAAGCTGCGCGTGTGCCTTCAGCTTTGCCGCCAGTGTCCCCGTAAGAATAGACGCGCCCAGCATGATGACAAAGGTGACAGGATAGCCGGAGCCATAGGCCAGCAGCGAAAGGTGCGGTTCTGTCAGAAAATAGTTGAACAGGATCACGCTCAGAATCGAGGCCAGTATGCCGCAGGTATAGCCGCTTGTCAGAACGGAGGTGAACAGGACACCCAGCAGGTACAGCGTAATGATGTTGGCGTCAGTAAAGCCCAGACGCAGGAACAGCCATCCGATGGCGGTGGCGGCGGTCAGAATGCCCAGCGTCAGCAGAAGCTCACGGAAGGTCGGCATGGCCGGACGCATCAGCGTGGGCTTCTTCTGGTGGTAGTTCTTATAGACATCCACGTCAGGGATGATGTGAATGTCCAGCCCCGGCGCCAGTTCAATAAGCCGCTCCGTCAGTGTCGGACTGCTCCAGAAGCTGCGGCGCTGGGCGCCGCTGCGCCCGATCACGATCCGCGTCACGCCGGACAGCCTTGCGTATTCCGCGATCTGCGTCGGCACATCCTCGCCGCGCATAGTGACGATCTCCGCCCCCATCTGTTGGGCAAGCCGGGTGTTTTCCTGCAACCGAAGCTGGTCGTCCTCCCGCATGGCGGTGTTTTCCGGCGTCTGCACATAGAGCGCCGTAAAGCTGCCGCCGAAGACGGACGCCATGCGCCCTGCGGTACGCACGATCCGCTCGTTGGATGGCGAGGACGACAGGCAGACAAGAATATGCTCCGCTGCCGGTATTTCTGTTTTCTGCATGGTCTCACCGCCTTTTGTGGGCATTATAGCACAGTATGAGATCGTTTTCCACTGCAAGCCTTCATGTCCGCCGCCAATTTGTGCGGAAGAACCCGTCCACCAGTGCTATCACAAACCAGCCCAGCAGAAAAGCCAGCAAAGCGGATACGATCAGAACAACATCTCCCATCTCTGTCCACCCTCATTTCAGATACGAAAGCACCTCTGCATCGCCTTATATTCCCCCAGCGCCAGAATGGCCTCGTCCTTCGCCAGTACGGTTTCGGGAGTGACCGAAACATCGGTCTTTCCCGCCCGCTTGACGCCGAGAATGTTGATGCCGAACCTTCTGCGGACATCCAGCGCCCCGATGCTTCTGCCGACCCAGCTCTCCGGCACTTCCACCTCAAAAATGGCGTGCTGGTCGTCGATCTCGATGTAATCGGAGATGTGGTTGGACGTGTACCGGATGGCGACCCATCTGGCCACCTGCTTCTCCGGATAGACCACATGGTCGGCGCCATTGCGCAGCAGAAACTTCGCCTGTACATCCCGTTCAGCCCGGGACACAACGCACTTGGCACCCAACTCCTTCAGCAGTGAGGTTGTCTCCAGCGAGTTCTGGAAGTTTCCGCTGATGGTCACCATACAGACGTCGAAATTTCCCACACCCAGCGACCGGAGAAATGCCGCGTTGGTACTGTCCCCGATCTGCGCATTGGTGACGAAGGACATGACCTCGTTGATCCGCGCTTCATCTGTATCCACAGCCATGACCTGATGCCCCAGCTGCGCCAACTGCGCGGCGATATGCCGCCCGAAGCGGCCCACGCCGATCAATAAAATGCTTTTCATTCTGTGAACCTCCTGTTTTTATCCAACTGTGATCTTATCCAACGGCAGCTTTGCGGCTCCGGCTCTTTTGCCGGACACCGCCGCGTAAATAAGGGTAAGCCCGCCGACCCTGCCCAGATACATCAGCACGATCAGCACCATTTGCGACGGAATGTGGAGCTGCGGCGTGATACCCAGCGTCAGCCCTACCGTTCCGACTGCCGAAGCCGTTTCATACAGGCACGCGGAAAGCGGCAAGTTTTCATAAGCGCTGATAAAAACAGCACCGCCAAAGAACAACGCGAGATACATCGTCACCACGGTCGCGGCGGTCTTGATAACGCCGCACTCGATCCTGCGTCCAAAAAAATGGGCGCTCTCACGCTGGCGAAAGGTCGCGGCAGCATTTGCGACCAATACAGCCAGCGTTGTTGTTTTCATACCGCCCGCCGTGGAGCCGGGCGATCCGCCGATCATCATCAGGAAGATCATAACGGCCTGCGATGCGCCGGTCATATCCGAGAGGGTCACGGTGTTGAAACCGGCAGTCCTCGGCGTAACGGACTGGAAAAAAGAGGCGAGCAGCCGCTTTCCCATGGGAAGCGAAGAAAAATCCGCAAAGAAGAAAAATATGGCCGGAAGGACGAGAAGAAACGCAGTCGTGACAAGGATCACCTTGCTCTGCATCCGATAGCGGCGAAAGTGGAGCTTGTTTTCACAGATGTCATCCCATGTCAAAAACCCAATGCCGCCAGTCACGATCAGCAGCATGATCGTGATATTGATGATCGGACTGCCCGCATAGCCGGTGAGGGAGGGATAGAGGTTGCTTTCCGTTCCCAAAATGTCAAACCCGGCGTTGCAGAAGGCAGATATGGAATGAAACACCGCCATCCAGACACCGCGCCATCCATGGTCACGGCAGAACACCGGCAGCATGGCAAACGCGCCCAGCAGCTCGATCAGAAATGTCCCCCGCAGGATAAACCGCGTCAGGCGGACGATCCCACCGACCTTTGGCGCAGAGATCGCATCCTGCATGGTGCTGCGCTGCATCAGGGAGATCTTTCGTCCGGACAACAGCGCAAACGACGCCGCTATGGTCACAACGCCGAGGCCGCCGATCTGGATCAGCGCCAGAATGACCGCCTGCCCAAAGGTTGACCAATAGCTGCCCGTATCCTGTATGATAAGGCCCGTCACGCATACGGCGGAGGTCGCGGTAAACAACGCTTCATTGAATGGAGTTACATTTCCTCCAGTCGTGGAGACCGGCAGCATCAGCAGCAGCGCCCCCAGCAAAATAACTCCGGCAAAACCGAGAATGATAATTTGAAAGGATGAAAGGCCCCGCTTACAGCGGACAGCTTCTTCCGGCATATAAATCCCCCCTCCGGTGTGATCATGTTCATCATACCAGAGGGAGCTTTAAGGTGGGATAAGGGCTGCGCGATCGGTATTAAGATGGTACAAAGATGAGGCGGGCTTCTTTCAACAGAATCTGAGTAGAGCTAAACGCAATATCCGCCGCTCCGACAAGGCAAGAGCGTCCTATTACCGGCACATCTCCGGCAAACGCTGGGGCGATGCCGGAAACTATGAACTGGTCGTGGATTCTTCTGTCGGCGTGGAAAAGTCCGCGGAGTTGATACTGGATTATGTTTCCAACGAGTGGAAAATAGAGCAATGACTGCCAAAAGGGCTGACACGCGTTTCGCGTGTCAGCCCTTTTGTATGTATGGAATTTGGGGAGAGAAAAGATGGTCGTTTGTAAATGCCTTATGCGGCGGCGTGAGCGTTGCGGCGGGCGGTGCGCTCCTCGTAGTCCAACTCCAGCAAACCGGCCTTACCGGCGGCCCAGGCGGCTACGACACCGAATACCACGGGCAGATAGTAACCGGCCTGACGGATAGGTTCATCAGCGGCGGTCATCAGGAAAGAGGTAGCGACCACCAGAACGAGGGAGACGATAGCGGTCAGGATGTAAGTGTTGATGTTCTTCATGGTAGATTCCCCCTTAAAGAATGTTTATATTTTTGTTGGTTTGGTGTTGTTTTCCTTTTGTGATTATATAGTAGAATATTTAACAGGAAAAGTAAAACTATGGAATATTACAACAGATGTTAGAATTACTGACAAATAAACGCAGCGGTTTGTGACTGCAAAATCGCTCTTTTACTTTTGCGACTTCTGTGCTATACTATAACCAAGAAGATGTGCAGCGAGGAGGTGGCACAAGTGACGATTGAGTTGGCGTTGGAAAAGATGATCCCAGGTCTGCAGGAAATTTATGGAGACCTGATTGACAGCGTGATTTTATACGGCTCCACGGCACGGGGTACACGCACGGACGATTCGGATGTTGATGTAGCCGTCCTTCTGCATACGGGCGCAACAAGAGAGATGCGTGAGCAGATGTTGGATCTGGTCGTTGACTTGGAGCTGGCTTGCGGCAAAGTGCTATCTGTTCTCTGCATTGATTATGAGAAGTTTACGGAATGGAAGGATACACTTCCGTTCTATAAGAACATTCGGAAGGACGGTGTGGTACTATGGCAGGCAGCTTGACAGCATTGTCGGCACATCGCTTTGGCAGGGCAAGAGAAGAACTCCAAACAGCGGAGCTGCTCCTTAAAAATGCCAATTTCCGTTCCTCCATCAACCGTTCCTACTATGCCATTTTTCATGCGATCCGCGCTGTCAATGCGCTGGATGGTTTTGACAGCAGCAAACACAGCGGTGTGATTTCGCATTTTAATCAGGAGTATGTCAAGACTGGCATATTTGAACGGGAAGCTTCCAAGATCATCCGCAACGCATCGGAGCTGCGTGAGCAAGCGGATTACGAGGACTTTTATGAGGCGACGCAGGAGGAAGCCGCAGAGGTTTTTGTGCAAGCGGAGCGCTTCATTGCTGCGGTG
>ENA-UOOA01005025-UOOA01005025.1-human-gut-metagenome-genome-assembly--contig:-P61old-NODE-5025-length-14282-cov-8.483236_pt1 | contig 14282 bp, 11 predicted proteins | sample MGYA00242467_ERZ724014 | MGnify/ENA metagenome assembly ERZ724014
AGGAAGTAAGCGCTTCTTCAATCAGCTGTTTTTCAAATTGTTCCACCGCACCGTAGAAATCTGTATCCAGAACGGTGTGCTCCGGTGGAAGACTTAAGTTCAACAGACTGGACAGAACGGAATCTTCAATCGTGCCTTTTCCGGCACTGCATAATACCATGTACTCAATAATATTTTCCAGTTCACGGATATTTCCCGGCCAGTGATAGGTTTTTAACAGATTAAGCTGCTGATTTGTGAAAGCAAAAGCGCAGTGATATTTTTCCGTATATTTCCGGATAAAGGTGTTGCACAGTGCTTCCAGATCCTGCAGGCGCTCTCGCAGAGGCGGTACATAGATCGGAATAACATTTAACCGGTAGTACAGATCCTGTCGGAAGGTGCCGTTTACAATCTTTTCTTTCAGATTGGAGTTGGTTAATGCGATAAAACGGATATCCAGTTTGATGGGATGGGAACCGCCGACCCGGGTAATCTCCTGCTGTTGGATGGCACGGAGCAGTTTGACCTGTAGTTCCATTGGCATATCACCAATCTCATCCAGCATTAACGTACCGTGATTTGCCTGTTCAAATAATCCCTTTTTGCCGTTTGGATTCGCACCGGAAAAGGCACCTTTTTCATAACCGAACAATTCGGATTCCAGCAGGTCTGCCGGAATGGAGGCGCAGTTGATTTTGATGCAGGGTTCGTTTTTTCGTGCACTGTTTTGAAATATTTCATCGGCAACTACTTCTTTTCCGGCACCGGATTCGCCGGTGATCAGTACGGTAGCATCTGTCGGTGCAATATGTCGGATCAGATTCCAGATATTGGCCAGAGATCCGTTTTTTCCGATCATAATATTTTCCGATGAGACTATGGAATTGTCATTTGTGTCGGGGCTACTTGAACTGTTAGGATCTACTTGTCGGAGTTCCTGCAGAAATGTCTGGAAATCTGATTGAAGGTCGCGAAGTGTGATGAGAGAACGGTGACAGACTACGACCAAATGAAGTTCGCCGTTTTCGTTGAATATAGGTGTTCCTGACAGATATCCACGCAATGGCGGATCTGTTTTATAAGTCGTGCATAGTCGAAACGCACTTTTGTGTGTTGTTATAATTTCCTGAATGACGCCGCCGGTGTAGAGCTTGTCCTGGCCCTGCAAGTCTTGTATTTTGTGGTTCAGGATTTCTTCCGGGAGAATGTGTGTGCTCTGGGCAAAGGCATTGTTTATATACAATACCATTCCGGTTGCATTGCTGATTAAAATGCCATCGGTCAGATGATCGATGGCAGATTTGTAATCAATATTTCGCAACTGAAACGTATGAAGAGCCTGTAAAATATCCTGAATTTTGCGCTGTGCAGATTCGTTCTGAGTAGACGCTGAGATGTCGGCAAGCTGTTCACACACATTGGATATAATAATTTGCTGATTCATCATGATTCTGACGCATTATTCCTTTTTGTTTGGATAGTCAATATTGTATTGTTTAATTTTTCGTGAAATGGTGGAAGCATTGATATTCAGTTTCTTGCCTGCTTCCCGAAGGTTTCCGGAGGTCTTTAATGTGGTCTCCAGAAGATTTTTCTCAAACTGGGCAACCGCGCTGCTGAAATCCATGTCTGCGGTGATTGTCGGCTCCTGTTCCTGAGAAATATTTAACAGTCCTGCAATGATGGAATCGTCTACCTGTCCGATACCGGAACTGCAAAGCACCAGATACTCAATAATATTCTCCAGCTCACGGATATTGCCCGGCCAGGAATATTGTTTTAGGTAGGTTAACTGCTGTTCGGTCAGAGAGAACGGACGGTTGTATTTTGCAGAAAAGACTTCAATAAAGCGGTTGCACAATGCTTCGATATCTGCAACACGTTCCCGCAGAGGCGGAACATAGATCGGAATTACGTTTAAACGGTAATAGAGATCCTGTCGGAAGGTTCCGTTTGCTATCTTCTCTTTTAAGTTGGAATTTGTCAGTGCAAGGAAACGGATATCCAATTTGATTGGACGGGAGCCACCGATTCGGGTGATCTCCTGCTGCTGGATCGCACGCAGCAATTTAACCTGCAGATCCATCGGCATATCACCGATTTCATCCAGCATCAGTGTTCCGTGGTTTGCCAGCTCAAAAAGTCCCTGTTTTCCTTTTGCATTTGCGCCGGAAAAAGCACCTTTCTCATAACCAAACAATTCGGATTCCAGAAGGTGTGCCGGGATGGCTGCACAGTTGATCTTTACAAACGGCTTATCGTTTCGGTTACTGTTTCGGTAGATTTCATCCGCGATGACTTCTTTACCTGCACCGGATTCACCGGTAATCAGAACGGTGGCATCAGATGGTGCTACATGACTGATCAGCGTCCAGATATTGGCAAGGGTTCCGTCTTTGCCGATCATTTCGTCATTTAAGGATTTTTCTGATTCTGCACAGGAATTTTGCGGATTCATCTCCTGAATCTCTTTGATAAAGGTGTTGAAATCTTCTTTCAAGGACTGCAGGGACACGATCGGTCGGCTGCTGGCAATGACCTGCTTAAGCGATCCGTCAGAGTCAAAGATTGGTGTTCCGGAAGCGTATCCGGTCAGCGGTGTGCCGTTGGCATAAGTCGTAGAGAGACGGAATGCCGGTTTTCCGGTGCTTAAAACATCCGGAATCGCGCCGCCGCTGTACAGCTTGTCCTTTTCAATCAGATCATAAATGTTATGGTTAATTACCCGTTCCGATTCAATCCCTGTGTTGCGTGTGTAGGCAGGATTTACATATAACACATTTCCTTTGTTGTCTGTGATAAAGATACTGTCGTCAATCCCGTCTACCACTTGTTTAAAATCGATTCCCTTATCTAAAAAATAATTTAACTGATGATCAATGTTTTTCAGTTTGTCAGCAAGATCTGCATCAGCTGTTTCCGAAATCAGCTTTTGCAGCATTTGCCGAACCTGGTAAATGGCTAAATATTGATTCATATATATACAATCCCTCCCCTGGGGTTTTAGCTGTTCTGTTATTATAGCAATTTTTAACAATTTTGTAAACCGTCGTTGCAGGTCTGTTCGAAAAATGCAACAAAGGAAAAAAGAAGGGTGTTTAAAAATTGCAACAAAAATGATATTTTTTTGAAAAAATGGAACAGTAATTGCTGTAAAATGCTCGATTTTCTGCTAGAATATGGGAAAAATGGAAAAATCAAAACTGGCACAAAAATTGCAGTATATTATAATTAAAGTAAGATGTTGGGGTCAAAAGATGCCATACGAATTGTGACTGGAGGGTAAATCATGGATGTAACATATTTATCAGATATATTAAAGAAAGTTTCGGAAAACAGCATGGATGTGGATACGGCATTGGAATCTTTAAAGCATTTGCCGTATGAGGATATCGGTTATGCCAATATCGATCAGCACAGAAATCTCCGTACCGGAGAGGCAGAGGTCATTTTCGGACAGGGCAAGACACCGGAGCAGATCGCAGGTATCGTAAGCCACATGATGCATGATAATGCAAGGATTCTGGTGACACGGGCATCGGAAGCATCCTATGAGGCAGTAAAAGAAGTTGCGCCGGAAGCAGTATATGAAAAACTTTCCAAAATTATCATGGTTGGTGCAATGCCGGAGTCGGAAGTGGAAAAAGGAACCATTGCGGTGGTGACAGCAGGTACTTCGGATATTCCGGTGGCAGAAGAAGCAGCACTGACCGCTGAATTTTTCGGTGACAAAGTAGATCGTGTATATGATGTAGGTGTGGCAGGCATTCATCGTTTGTTTGGCAAGATCGACCGGATCCAGAGCGCAGATGTGATCATCGTGATCGCAGGTATGGAAGGTGCGCTGGCAAGCGTTGTCGGCGGTCTGGTGGAAGTGCCGGTGATCGCAGTGCCGACCAGCGTAGGTTACGGAGCAAGTTTTGGAGGACTGGCAGCATTACTTTCCATGCTGAACAGTTGCGCGAATGGAATCGGTGTAGTAAATATTGATAACGGATATGGAGCAGCATGTCTGGCAAACAAAATTATGAAGAGGTAGGAACATGGCAAAGGCAAAAGAGTCAAAGGTGGAACAACAGCAGAGATCCGATGCGGCAGAACAGGCACACAGACTGGCGCATGAACTGGGGCTGGAGCATGCTCATCTGCATGAGGATGGTACATCGCACGGACATGAGCATGGACATCACCATCCAAATTCCAAAGCGGTTTCCAATCGATTGGCAAGAGCCATTGGACATCTGGAAGCAGTAAAACGGATGGTAGACCGGGAAGAAGACTGTTCGGAGATCCTGACGCAGCTGGCAGCAGTTCGATCTGCCATCAATAACGCAGGAAAAGTAATTTTGATGGATCATCTGAATCACTGTATCGTAGAAGCGGTTGAGGAGGAAGATTACGACAAGATCAAAGAGTTTGGAGATGCGATCCAGAAGTTCGTGAAGTAGATTTTTTTGAGTGAGGGAATTTAGAATGAAGAAAGTATTATATCTGGAATGTAAGACGGGAGCAGCCGGAGATATGCTGATGGGGGCATTATACAGCCTGCTCACAGAGGAACAGAAGACACTGTTTCTGGAAAAAATAAATGCGATCAGTGACGAAGTGCATGTAATACCGCAGGAAACATGCAAACAGGGAATTGGCGGCATTCATATGAAAGTTGAGATTAACGGAGAAGAAGAAGACGTCGAGCATATGCATGAGCATCATGATCATGGAGAGATGCATGAGCATACCCATGAACACAGTCATTGTGCAGAACATACCCATGAGGAAGTCCATGTACATACTGATGAGGATGGTCATGGACACGATCATGCTCACGAAGATGCACACGTACATACTCACGAGGATGGTCATGGACACGATCATGCACATGAAGACGCACATACCCACGACCCTCACCATGAAGATGGACATATGCATGCACATCGTCACGGACATCATGCACATATAAGTGTTGCGTCCATTTTGGAAAAAATCAGTTCACTGGATCTGAGCGATATCGTAAAGAAACATGCAGAAGGCATTTACCGCGCTATCGCAGCCGCAGAGAGTACCGTTCATCGTACCGATATGGAGCAGATCCACTTCCATGAAGTTGGTTCTGTGGATGCGTTAATTGATGTGGTTGGCAGCAGTCTTGCCATCGAGATGCTTGGCGTGGATGAGATTCAGGCTTCTCCGGTCTGCGTGGGAAATGGCACTGTTCGCTGTGCACACGGTGTACTTCCTGTTCCGGCTCCGGCAACCGCAGAGATCATCAAAGGCATGCCGGTATATTGCAGCAGATTTGACGGGGAATTACTGACACCGACAGGTGCCGCTATTTTAAAATACTTTGTTGAAACATTCACAAGACAGATGAATATGGAAATTGAAGAAATCGGATATGGTTTCGGCACAAAAGAATTTGAACAGTTAAGCTGTGTAAGAGCTTTTCTTGGATATCAAAAATAGAGATGACTGATACCTCTGTAAGTGTTGAGGTATTTCCGGATAAACAAGTGAAAGATAACAGCTCATATATTACGTTACAGTTCACTCATCACATGTATTCAGGTAATGACCATGCTTGCATGAGGAATTAGCTGGATACATAGTGATGAAGGGAGCGCCTTTTTATGAGCAAAAGTAGTAGCGAAGCTACGGAGAAGCCCGAAAGGGCATTTTGCGAATGGCGCGTGTGAACTGTAACTATATTACCTGTAGTTCTTGTTACGCATCTTGAAAAAGAACGTAAACTTGTTGTAAAATAGATGTATATCAGATGGGAGCCAATCCCCCATCTGATATAGCCTCCGGCAGGATTACAGAGGTGCGCAGTTGAAGTATGTCATGCAATTGCATGACGCGCACCTCGCAACAAGAATGCCGGAGCATTCTTGAATCATGAATTACAAAAGAGTCATATAAGATACGGAGAAGAGGGAAATTACAATGGAACTGAAGATGGAGCTTAGTCAGAAGCAGATTTTGTCACAACACATGGTCCAGTCGATGGAGATTCTTCAAATGAGTGCTCAGGAACTGGAAGGTTATATAGAGAAACTTGCATTGGAAAATCCGGTGATCGAACTGGCAGAGACCAGTCCGATAAAAGCAGATACCCAACAGGAGGATCTGCAGCGTAAGCTGGATTGGCTAGAGTCTACCGATTTGCAAAACCGCGTGTATTATCAGCAGGAACGGTCTGACGAAAATATGGAAGCAAACTGGCATGACAGCAGACAGTCCGAAGAAAATCTGGAAGAATATCTGCATGCACAGCTTTTACTGGCAGATTACACAGATCTGGAACGGGCGATTGTGGATTATCTGGTCTGTTCTTTAGATTCCAAAGGCTATTTTGTGGGGGATATTGCACAGGTCGCAGATCATTTTTCAGTATCTGAAGAAGTAGTTGAGGAAATGTTGCAGGAGATCCAGGAACTGGATCCGGCAGGCGTCGGCGCCAGAAATCTTCAGGAATGTCTGTTGCTTCAGGTGGAACGGATCAAGGACTATTCCGATGTGACGGTTGAGATCATTAAGAATTATATGGAAGAAGTTGCCAAAAATCATCTGCCAAACATTGCGAAAAAGCTTCAGGTTTCTCTGGAGGAAGTACAGGATGCCTGTGAGGAGATCCGCAAACTGAATCCAAAGCCGGGCAGTTCTTTCAGTGACCGTGAACAGCTTCGTTATATCAGTCCGGATGCGGTTGTGGTAAAACTGGAAGATCAGTTTGAAATATTGATTAATGAATATCAGTATCCGGGATTTTCCATCAGTGGCTATTATCAGGCGATGATGGAGAGTACCACCGATGAGGAAGCAAAAAAATATCTGAAAGATAAAGTACAGCAGGCACAGTGGGTATCTAACTGCATTTCACAGCGTTCCTCCACTTTATCCCGTGTTATGCATCTGCTGGTAGCAAAACAGAATGATTTTTTCATGTATGGACCCGGACATAAGCGCCCGATGCGTCTGGTAGATCTGGCAGAAGAATTGAATCTCCATGAATCTACCATCAGCCGTGCCATGAGGGGCAAATATCTGCAATGTTCCTGGGGCGTGTTTCCGCTGAACTATTTCCTGACTTCTGTTGCAGTAAAGAGCAGCTGCGGAAATGAAGGGGACGAAAAGACACCGGAGCAGATGAAAGCTATGATCCAGGAGATCGTAGACGGTGAGAATAAGAAAAAACCGTACAGCGATCAGACAATCAGTGACCAGCTTGCGGCAAAAGGAATTAAACTGTCCCGCCGTACGGTCAATAAATATCGTACCGAGATGGGAATCCCGGACAAGAGTGGTCGAAAAGAGTACATTTAGTCATAAAGGAGAAGGAATGACACTGCAAGAGTTTTTTACAGAAAATCCGCGGATCGCAATTGCGTTTTCCGGAGGAACAGATTCTGCCTACTTAGCTTATATGGCAAAAAAATATGCAAAAGAAATGACAGCGATCTATGTATCCACAGCATTTCAACCGGCATTTGAACGGGAGGATGCCATTCGCTTCTGCAAGGAGTATGATATTCCGTTGACGATTTTGGAACGGGATGTATTAAGTCAGGAGGCGGTTGTACAGAATCCGTCAAATCGCTGCTATTATTGCAAAACAGTTATTTTTACCGAGATTCAGAAGAAAGCACTGGAACTTGGATTTACCTGTCTGGCAGATGGAACAAATGCGTCCGATGATGCAGACGACAGGCCGGGGATGAAAGCGTTGCAGGAACTGAAAGTACTGTCACCGCTTCGTATTTGCGGGATCACAAAACCGGCACTTCGGGATGAATCCGAAAAACTTGGATTATTTACTGCACGGAAACCGGCGTACGCCTGTCTGGCAACCCGTATTCCTTCCGGTACACGGATCAGGGCAAAACAGCTTCAGGATGTAGAACAGGCAGAGACCGCACTGACAGCTATGGGATTTACAGATTTTCGTGTGCGCCATCCGGAAGGCTATGCAAAGCTTCAGGTAAAACCGGAGCAGCTTTCCCTTGTAATGGAAAAACGAGAGGAGATTCTGACCGTTTTGGAACCGATTTTCGGAACTGTCTGTCTGGATCTGAAAACGAGATAATGCGTCGCAAACCCGCATAAACACTGGACTTGACCAACGGTCGAGTCCTTTTTTTGACCGAAAAGATTGACGGGTGCGGGGATTGCTGTTATAACTGGGAACACAGACAGCGCTGCAGAAATCGAAAGGAGCAAAATCTGAAATGGAAAAAAGAGAAAATTTCGGAAGATATATAAAAGAAAAACGAAAAGAAGCCGGGCTCTCACAGAAAGAGCTGGCAAAGCAGTTATTTGTATCAGAATCAGCAGTCAGCAAATGGGAGAGAGGATTATCCTATCCGGATATGACATTGGTCACCAGTTTGTGTGAGATCTTACATGTGTCAGAACATGAACTTCTGACCGCCAGCGATGACATGCATCAGCGTGAGATTGAGGAACAGTCCCGTGGATATCTGAGAATTTTAAAAGGCTATACATGGATTACTTACATCTGCTATCTGGCAGTTTTGATCCCATGTTTTATCGGAAACCTTGTGACAGAACATCGCCTGTCCTGGTTCTTTATTGTGGTTGGTGGTCTTGCCATGATATTTTCCTTTATCAATGTGCCGGTGATGACCAAAACAAGACGCGCAGAAAAATGCTTTTGGTGCTTTTATGGATCACTCATTTACATGCTGTGTGTCTGCCGGATCGTGTTAGGCGGCGATTGGCTGATTATGTCTCTGTTAGGTATCAGCTTTGGCTTGCTTAGCGTATTTTTGCCTATCATTCTATGTAGCTGGAAATCTAACTGGCCGATTTTACATCATAAAGGACTGATCTGTCTTGGGATTGATACGGTATTAGCCTATCTGATGGTATTTTTCGGTTGCCTGTTCTATGTGAAAGGCGTGACAGGTGCCATTATCGCTCAGAACCTGTGGGTATTGACAATTTTTGTAATACTTGCATGGCTAATCTTTGTGGTATTCCGATATATCAGATGCAGTCGTTTAATGAAAACGAGTATTACAGTTGCACTTTGTGGCGTATGGATGTTTTTGGCTGACACGATGGTCAGCATTGCTTACAGCAGCAGAATTGTCAGACCAGGTGTAAACTTTCATAACTGGATGGATTTTGGCGGACAAAATATCGGGCTGGTGATTCTGATCGTCGGTGCAGTGATGATTGCAGCCAGCATGATCCGGGATATGAGAAAATAAAACAGATAAAAATAAGGTATGTCTGTTCGTGTTAAAGTTGAGAGATAGACGTACCTTATTTTGTTGTGTATTGACAAAAGTATCGTTATCATGATAATGAATAACATGATGGGTAAAAAAGAGCGCAGGACGAAAAAACGTTTTGCGCTCTTTTTCAACGGAGAAGGAGGGATTTGAACCCTCGCGCCGTGTTACCGACCTACTGGTGTTCGAAGCCAGACCCTTCAGCCACTTGGGTACTTCTCCAAAATAAGACTTAATAATTAGTATAAACATTTTTCAGAGGTTCGTCAATCCCTGAAAAGTATGCTAAAATATAGTTTACTGTAAAATTTTCAGACAGGGCAATTAGTCTTGTAATCCCCTGGTTAATTTGATAAAATTCAGAACATACGATGTGTTTTTTTCACAGATTGTTTTATAATAAAAAGTACAAGAAATAAACAGGGTAATCTGATCATCTGTGAACTGAGAGAGGAGCGGAAACAATGAAAAGAATCGGAATGCTGACAAGTGGCGGAGACTGCCAGGCTTTAAATGCCGCAATGCGCGGAGTAGTAAAAGGATTAAATACCAATCTGGATGAACTGGAGATTTATGGTTTTTACGATGGATACAAAGGACTGATCTACGGAAATTATCGTCTGCTGACATCCAAAGATTTTTCCGGAATTCTGACAAAGGGCGGTACGATTCTTGGAACATCCCGTCAGCCGTTCAAATATATGCGTGTGCCGGATGAAAACGGACTGGACAAGGTAGAGGCAATGAAACATACCTATCACAAACTGAACCTTGACTGTCTGGTAATTCTTGGCGGTAACGGTACACAGAAAACCGCAAACCTGCTTCGTGAGGAAGGTTTGAATATCATTCATCTGCCAAAAACCATCGACAATGATATTTATGGTACGGATATTACCTTCGGTTTTCAGAGTGCGCTGGATATTGCGACGGGCGTTATCGATTGCATTCATACTACAGCAGCTTCCCATAACCGCGTATTTATCGTGGAGATCATGGGGCATAAAGTTGGCTGGCTTCCGCTTCATGCCGGCGTAGCAGGCGGCGCTGATATCATTCTGATCCCGGAGATCCCGTATGATATTGACAAAGTTGTAGAGGCCATCAACAAACGAAGCAAAGATGGAAAAGGTTTCACGATTCTGGCAGTTGCTGAAGGTGCGATTTCCAAAGAAGATGCAAAACTTTCCAAGAAAGAGCTGAAGGCAAAGAAAAAAGAGACAAAATATCCGTCTGTCTCCTATGAAGTGGCAGCACAGATTCAGGAGCGTACAGGAAATGAAGTGCGTGTTACCGTTCCGGGACATATGCAGCGTGGCGGAAGTCCGTGTGCTTACGACCGTGTTCTGTGTACACAGCTTGGTGCGCATGCAGCAAAACTGATTCTGGATGAGGATTACGGCTACATGGTTGGTATGATCGACGGTCAGACCAGGAAAGTACCTTTGGGCGATGTTGCCGGCAAACTGAAAATGGTTCAGCCGGACTGCCAGCTGATCAAAGAAGCTAAATTAGTGGGAATCTGCTTCGGAGATTAATAATTATATTCAAGAATGCTTCGGTATTCTTGTTGCGAGGCGCTAACTGCATAAATTGCAATAAAACGTGTTACTGAGAGTTAGAAAGGAGCCGCTATGTCTTATACGGCTTTATATCGAAAATACCGTCCGTCCGAATTTGAGGATGTAAAAGGACAGGAGCATATTGTTACAACATTAAAAAATCAGATCAAAGCAGACCGTATCGGACATGCTTATCTGTTTTGCGGTACCCGTGGAACCGGAAAAACCACGGTAGCAAAAATTTTTGCAAAAGCCGTAAACTGTGAGCATCCGGTGGACGGAAGTCCCTGTGGGGAGTGCGCTTCCTGCAAGGCGATCGCAGCAGGCTCATCCATGAACGTGATCGAGATCGATGCGGCTTCCAACAACGGTGTGGAAAACATTCGTCAGATCCGTGAGGAAGTTTCCTATTCCCCGACGCAGGGAAAGTATAAAGTATACATCATCGATGAGGTTCACATGCTTTCCATCGGAGCCTTCAATGCTTTGCTGAAAACACTGGAAGAACCGCCATCTTATGTTATCTTTATTCTGGCAACCACAGAATCACACAAGATTCCGATCACGATTCTGTCCCGTTGTCAGAAGTACGACTTCCGCAGGATTTCCATCGAGACGATTTCAGACCGTCTGATGGATCTGTTGCAGCAGGAAGGCGTGGAAGCAGAGGAAAAAGCAGTCCGTTATGTGGCAAAAGCCGGAGACGGTTCCATGCGAGATGCGTTAAGTCTGCTGGATCAGTGTATCGCTTTTTATCTGGGTGAACCGCTGACCTACGACCATGTGCTGGAAGTGCTTGGCGCGGTGGATACTGAAGTATTCAGCCGTTTGCTTCGTTCCATTCTGGCAAATAACGTGGTGCAGGCGATTGAACTTTTGGAAGAACTGATCGTGCAGGGACGTGAACTGGGGCAGTTTGTGACCGATTTTGTATGGTATCTGCGTAACCTTCTTCTGGTCAAAAGCTCCGACCAGATGGAAGATGTGTTGGACATGTCCAGTGAAAATCTGGCATTATTAAAAGAAGAAGCGGACATGATCGAGGGTGATGTGATCATGCGTTACATCCGTATTTTTTCAGATTTATCCGGTCAGCTTAAATATGCACCGCAGAAGCGTGTATTAATTGAGATCGCTCTGATCAAACTTTGCCGTCCGGCAATGGAAACCACGCAGGATGCGCTGACCGACCGTGTGGCACAACTTGAGAAAAAAGTAGAAGAAGGTGTAACCGTGGTGGCAGCAGCACCGGCTGTGCAGCCTGCTTCGGGCAGTGCACCTGCCACACCACAGAAACCGAAAGAACCGGCGCAGATGCCGAAAGCAATCCCGGATGACATCCGTCAGGTGGTAAAAAACTGGAGTTCCATTGTGCGTGAACTTCCGGGTGTTACTGCGACTTATTTGAGGAGCGCACACTTAAGCCTTGGCGGAGAAAATAAATTAATGCTGGTGTTTGACGACGATTTGGCATATACTTATGTGACGGAGGAGCGTCGCAGGACGGAAATCACGGAACGGATCTCAAACCGGATCGGCAAAGAGATTGAGGTAGTGATGCAGTCCAACGATTCCGGACGCCCATTCGAAGAGAATTATATCGATCTGGAACAGATTGTCCACATGGATATTGAAGTGGAAGATGAATAACTGCAGGAAAATACGGAATGAACCCTGAAAGAAACAAACAGGGAGTAAATTGCGTGTAAATGCGGGTAAAATTTGAAATAGCAGGAGGATGCAATATGGCAAAAAGAGGTGGATTTCCGGGAGGAATGCCGGGAAACATGAATAATCTGATGAAACAGGCACAGAAAATGCAGCGTCAGATGGAAGAAGCAACCAAAGAGCTGGAAGAGAAAGAAGTATCTGCCAGCGCAGGCGGCGGAGCAGTAGAAGTAACTGTATCCGGTAAAAAAGAAGTAGTAAAAGTAAAATTAGCAGAAGAAGTAGTAGATCCGGATGATATCGAGATGCTGGAAGATCTGATCGTAGCTGCTACAAACGAAGCACTGCGTAAAATGGATGAGATCTCACAGCAGTCCATGTCCAAGATTACAGGCGGCATGGGAATGGGCGGAGGATTTCCGTTCTAATGGATTACTACAGCAAGCAGATCAGTAAATTGATTGAAGAACTGTCTTCTCTGCCGGGCATCGGCAGCAAGTCCGCGCAGCGTCTGGCATTTCACATCCTGAACATGCCGACAGAGCGGGTAGAACGACTGGCAGACACCATTCTGGATGCCAGAAAAAATATCCGTTACTGCAAGACCTGTTACACACTGACAGATGCGGAAGAATGCCCGATCTGTCGAAACAACGGACGTGATCATTCCACGATCATGGTAGTGGAGACTACCCGTGATCTGGCAGCTTATGAAAAGACAGGACAGTACGATGGCGTATATCATGTGTTACACGGCGCGATTTCCCCAATGCTTGGAATCGGACCGGAAGATATCCGTCTGAAAGAACTGATGCAGCGTCTGCAGGGCGATGTAAAAGAAGTGATCATCGCCACGAACTCCAGCCTGGAGGGAGAGACGACTGCCATGTATATCAGCAAACTGATCAAACCGACCGGGATTAAAGTATCGCGAATTGCCAGCGGTGTGCCGGTGGGCGGTGATCTGGAATATATTGATGAGGTTACATTATTAAGAGCTCTGGAAGGACGAGTGGAATTATAGTCTGTAAAAATGTGATGCTATTTTTATGATAGAATCGCAGATATGATTGCAATAAATATACATTTTGGTTATATGATGTATATTTCGCAAAAAAGCTATAGGGAAACTTGGTTCGATAGAGCAGAGCAAGAAAGGGAGCACATTATGACAAAGTTAGAACTTGAAAAAATTGCTGTAGAAGTGCGCAAAGGAATCATCACCGGCGTACACAGCGCAAAATCCGGTCATCCGGGTGGATCTTTATCCGCAGCAGAGATTTTTACTTATCTGTATTTTGTAGAGATGAATGTAGATCCGAAAAATCCGAAAGATCCGAACAGAGACAGATTCGTCCTTTCCAAAGGACATGTTGCACCAGGTCTGTATGCGACACTGGCACAGAAAGGATATTTCCCGGTAGAAGAGCTGAAAGGACTGCGTCATATCGGCTCCATGCTTCAGGGACATCCGGATATGAAACACATTCCGGGTATTGATATGTCCAGCGGTTCCTTAGGACAGGGATTTTCAGCAGCAGTTGGTATGGCACTGGCAGCAAAAATGGACGGCAAAGATTACCGCGTATATTCACTTGCCGGTGATGGTGAGATCCAGGAGGGACAGATCTGGGAGGCATCTATGTTTGCCGGAGCACGTAAACTGGACAACCTTGTATTATTCGTAGACAACAACGGTCTTCAGATCGATGGAAATATCGCAGACGTATGCTCACCGTACCCGATCGATAAAAAGTTTGAGGCATTCAATTTCCATGTAATCAACATCAACGGAAATGATTTTGACGAGATC
>ENA-UOOA01005035-UOOA01005035.1-human-gut-metagenome-genome-assembly--contig:-P61old-NODE-5035-length-14255-cov-13.586338_pt1 | contig 14255 bp, 15 predicted proteins | sample MGYA00242467_ERZ724014 | MGnify/ENA metagenome assembly ERZ724014
AAATGGTGGCGGTCTTTCCCGGCGTGTACCCGGCGATCATGCTGGTAGCGCCGTATTCGCCCAAGGCCCGGGCGAAGGCCAGCACCGTTCCCGCTAAGATGCCCTGCCGGCAGCAGGGCATCCGGATGTGCCAGAAGATATAGGCGTTGGAAAGGCCCAGTGTCTGCCCGGAGTAGGCCAGCGTCTCGTCAAAGGATTCGAAGGTTCCGCGGGCGGTGCGGTACATCAACGGGAAGATCACCACGGCGGTGGCAAAGATGGCAGACCACCAGGTCATCACCACCTTCACGCCGAAATGACGCAGCAGCCACGCGCCTAGGATCCGCTTTGGCCCCAGCAGCCGCAGCAGCAGATAGCCGATGACGGTGGGGGGCAGCACCAGCGGCAGCGTCAGCACCACGTCCAGAACGCCCTTCACCAGCCGGGGCAGGCGGGCGATATAGTACGCCGCGAAAACCCCGGCGAAAAAGACGATCACCGTGGAAATAGCCGCAACACGCAGCGAGTTCCATAGGGGAAACAGGTCCATAAGTTACCTCCTGAGGGGGAAGGGATGGAGGACCGACGGCCCGCCGTCGTATCAGCGGCGGGCAAGCGGTTTATTGTCGGCCTTTTCAGAAAAAATTCTCGGTCAAGCGGCGGAGAAGCCCACGGACTCAAACACGGTCATGGCCGCGTCGGTCTGGAGATAGGCCAGGAAGTCCTGGGCGGCATCCTCCTTGTCCCCCTTGAGCACGGCGGCGGGGTAGATGACCTGACCGCACATCTCGGCAGTGGCGCTGTCCACCACCGTCAGACCGGCGGAGTGGGCATCGGTGGCATAGATGATGCCGCAGTCCACGGCACCCTCGCTGACCTGAGCGGCCACCTCCTTCACGTTGTTGCCGTAGGTCAGCTTGTTCGCAACGGAGGTCTCGTCGATGCCGTAGTAGTTGAAGATCTTTAGGGTGTACTGGCCCACGGGCACGTCGCTGTTGCCGATGGCCAGCATCACATCACCGCCCTTCAGCAGTTCGGCAAGCTGATTAAAGCTCTCAATGCCCTTGGGATTGCCGGCGGGAACGGTGAGCGTCACCTTGTTTTCCAGCAGGTCCACACGGCTGTCGGTGACGATGAGGTCAAGCCCGTCGGGGTTCTTCTCGGCATCACCGATGAGGCTGCCGTCCATGGCGTTCATCTGCTTGGGTGCGGCGGAGATGAACAGGTCGCAGTCTGCGCCCTCCTTGATCTGCTTGAGCAGGGTGCCGGAGGAATCGAAGTTATATGTAACGGTCACGTTGGGATTATTCTGCTCGTACATTTCCTTGAGCTGGTTCATGGTCTCCGTCATAGAGGCGGCGGCGAACACGATCAGCTCCACCGGCTCACCGGCGGGGGCTTCCGTGGGGGCGTTGTCCTGGGTCTGGGAACCGTCGGCGGCGTTGGCACTGGTGTCGGCCTTGGAGCCGCAGGCGGCGAGGGACAGGGTCAGGCACAGGGCCAGCAGCAGGGACAAATATTTTTTCATGTTGGTTCTTCCTTTCTGATTCGATGGAAAATCTATCTCGACTCTACAGAGTAAAGCGTGATACTCAATCAAGATGAACGGTTCTGAAAAGCAGGAGCGCGCTTGGGCGCTCTCGCTTTTATTTTCCGAAGGGGCAGTTGGGCCAGTGACAGGGCTTGCAGCCAAGGCACAGCCCGCCCTCGCCCATCACGGCGAAGTCTCTGCGGGTCAGTTCCACGCCTGCGGCGATCCGGGGGAGCGCCAGGTCGAAAATGGTGGCCCCGGCATACATCACACAGCCGGGCAGACCGCAGATGGGGGTGCCGTCCTCAAAATAGCCCAGCAGGAACATGGCACCGGGCAGCACCGGGGCGCCATAGGTAACGATCCGTGCGCCGCTCTGTCTGATGCCGCCAGGGGTGTTGTCATCCGGGTCCACGCTCATGCCCCCGGTACAGAGGATTACATCCGCGCCGGTCCTCCGGGCCTCGGCCACGGCGTTGGCCACATTGTCCACGCCGTCGCCGGAATAGGCGGTGGAGATGGTCTCGATACCGTAGGCCGCCAGCTTCTCCTTCACCACCGGGGTGAAGGTGTCCTGAATGAGACCCTTCTTCACCTCGCTGCCGGTGGCCACGATAGCGGCGGTTTTCTTCACATAGGGCAGCAGCTCCAACAGAGGGCCAGCGCCCGCCGCCTGCTCGGCGGATTGCAGCGTTTCCTCCTTGATGATGAGAGGGATGACCCGCATCCCCGCCAGCTTGTCGCCCTTTTTCACGGCGGTATTGCCCTTCCGGGTGGCGATCATCACGTCCTCCCGGGAGTTGACAGCGATGAGCCGTTGGCTGTCCACCCGGAACAGGCCGTCACAGGCGGCTCGCAGCTCGATCTTGCCCTCTTTCGTCTCACTGCGGACCATGTTCTCCTGACCGCACAGGGCCAGCAGCCGCTCCGCCGCATCGTTTTCGTGGACCATGCCGGGAGTCATCTCCCAGACATACAGGTTCTCCTTGCCCATGCTCAGGAGAACGGGAATATCGTCCTCCGTGACGATGTGGCCCTTGCGGAACCGGGCGTCCTTATATTGATCCTTGATGATCTGGGTCATATCGTGGCACAGCACGTGGCCCACGGCCTCCTCTGTTCGGATCAGCTTCACTTCAGCACCTCAATTTCGTCTCCGGGCCTGACAACGCCCTCTTTTACCACCACGGCGAAGATGCCCTCCGTGGGCATGACGCACTTGCCTACCGCCTTTTTGATGGCGCAGTCATTGTGGCACTCCTTGCCGATCTGCGTCACCTCCACCTCCGTCTCACCGATCCGCAGGTGGGCCCCCACGGGCAGGTGTTTGAGGTCGATGCCTTCCGTGTTGATGTTCTCCGCGAATACGCCGGGGTCCAGAGCGATGGGGGAGCGGGGGCGCATGGAGTCGATGCTTTCCTCCGCCAATAGAGAGATCTGGCGGTGCCAGTCTCCGGCGTGGGCGTCCCCCACGATGCCGTGGCGCAGTTTCAATTCAATTTCCGGAACAGCCCTTTTCAGTGTTCCCTTTTTCTCGCTGATATTGACGGATACGACCTTTGCCATGGTTCTATCAGTCCTCTCGCTTATAGTCTCCGCTCTTGCCGCCGGATTTTTCCAGCAGGCGGATGTTGGTGATCTCCATATCCTTCTGCACCGCCTTGCACATATCGTAAATGGTGAGGGCCGCCACGGAAACGGCGGTCAGTGCCTCCATCTCCACGCCGGTGACGCCGGTGCAGGTGACGGCGGCCCGAATTTCCACCATGCAGGGCTGGTCCGACAGATGGAACGTGATGTCGATACCTGTCAGGGGCAGGGGGTGGCACATGGGGATCAGCTCCCAGTTGTGCTTGGCGGCCTGAATCCCCGCCACCTGCGCCACCGCCAGCACGTCTCCCTTTTTCATGGTGCCGTTTTTGATGTGGTCCATGGTCTCCGGGGAAACGTGGATCTCTCCGGCGGCTACGGCCCGCCGGTGGGTCACAGCCTTTTCCGTTACATCCACCATCCGGGCGCGGCCCTGCTCGTTGAAATGGGTCAGTTCTCCCATGGTTCAGCCTCCGATCTCATTCATGGTCCGGGGCGTATCGCTGGCATGCTCTGTCAGGTGGTGCCCCCTCGGCTTATGCAGGATGCCCCGTAGGATGGCGTCCTCCAATTCCCTGCCGTGAAGTCCCCGGAGGGAGATTTCCTCCCGGCTGTGGAGACAGCCCTTCAGCTTGCCGTCCGCCGTTACCCGGATGCGGCGGCACGCTCCACAGAACTCGTGGCTCATGGGGGTGATCAGCCCCACAGTCCCCATGGCTCCCGGCAGACGGTACCGCCGCGCCACGCCATTGGGTTCGATTTCTTCCAGCGCCGGGAATCGGTTCAGAATCTCAGTTACCGGCAGAAAGCGTTCCTTTGGCCATGCCGCACAGGGCCCCATAGGCATCAGTTCGATGAACCGCACCTCCCAGGGGTGCTCTTTCGTCAGGTTCAGAAAATCCTCGATCTCGTCATCGTTCACGCCGCCCATCAGCACCGTGTCCAGCTTCAAATTCTGAAATCCGGCATCCTCCGCTGCCCGGATACCCGCAAAGGCGTCATCCAGATCTCCCCGGCGGGTGATTTCCCGGAATCGCTCCGCCCGCAGGGTATCCAGACTGATGTTCAGCCGGTCCACTCCGGCTTCCTGCAGGGACTTTGCCAGCTCCGGCAGCAGGCTGCCGTTGGTGGTGAGGCAAAGCTCCTTCAATTCCGGGATGGCCCGCAGCGTTCGGCAGATGTCCAGAATCCCCCGCCGCACCAGCGGTTCTCCGCCGGTCAGACGGATCTTCCGGATCCCCAGTTTCACCGCCGCCCGGGCGATCTTACCGTATTCCTCTACGGAGAGGACGGCCCCGTGAGGGCCTTTTTCCACGCCGTCCGCCGGCATACAGTATTGGCATCGGTAATTGCAAAGGTCCGTTACCGACAGCCGCAGATAATCAATTGTCCGGCCATATTGATCGATCATCGCATTACTTCCTATCGTCCCAAGCTGCGGCCCGGAATTTCTCCGGGCGTGTTCGCCGGGGGCACACGGCCCGCAGCAGCGTCCGGCCGCCAAGTTTTCTAAGGTTGACCTTTATTATAGCAGATATTTCCTCAAAATACAAACCCCTTTTCCGCGGCTGGAGAAGGGCGGCGCGGCATGAAAAGCGGGTCCGGCTTGGAGGACTGTTTCACGAGAAGGAAATGCCCGCTGTGGTGTAAAAAATTCCGGCTGTTCGCAGCGATAAATTTTAACCGGATTGTAGCATCTTGTTCACAATTTGTTCATGATTGCAAAGTGACTTTCCGCTATGGTAGGTTTATAGAAGTATACATGGATGTTAAACTGAATTTAGGAGGTTTTTTATGAGACGGTTTTTCAGAAAACGGCTTCCGGCCTTTCTGCTGACGCTGGTCATGGTCATGACGATGGTCCCGGCTGTGTCCGCCCGTTCCTCGGCGGATCTGACCTATGAAGTGGATAGGGGCGAATCTGTGTCCTTCAGCAAGCGGGACTTCCGTTCCCTCTATCGAAATGAGTATAGCGGTGAAAATCCAAGCTACATTGTATTTACCGATTACGATGATCTGGATGACTATGGTTATCTGACCGCTAAAAATTATCGTGACAAGACCATCAGCCTTGATGAAAGCGCGTTGGATAACACCTGGTTCTATTATGACAGCAATGATGTGCCCAAAGATGTGGATTACGCGTTGGATGACCTGACCTTTGAAGCCAACCGCCGGGCCGACAGCGGCACGCTGCGGCTGAAATTTGAGATCCATGGCACCGACAGCAAGGATTATGTGTCCTGCACCATGGACATCAAAGTCGGTGGCGGTTCCGGTTCCTCCAAGGGGGACATCACCTATACGGTGAAAGCCGGCGAGGAAGTTGCCTTTGACGATGAAGATTTTGTTAATGCCTATGACAATGCTGGCGGCTCCGGCACGATGAAGTATGTGGTATTTGAAAAGCCTTCCTCTGATTACAGCAATGCCGGTACCGTTTATTCCCGGTACGGCAAGCGGAATGCAACCTCTTTTACCCGCTCTGAACTGGACGATTACAAGTTCTACTACGGTGACAGCGACTATGGTGACTATGATCTGGACGAACTGAGCTTTGTGGCGGATAAGTCTTTTTCCGATAGTATTGAGATTGCATTTACAGCTTACGGCGGGAGAGGCAGCAAGGAGAATGATTCTGTCAGCGGAACCCTGAAAATCACATCTTCTAAATCTGCATCCTCCAGCAAGGGTGACATTACTTACACGGTGAAAGCCGGTGAGGAAGTTACCTTTGACGATGACGATTTTGAGAAGATCTATGAGAACAGCAGCTGCACCGGCAGCTTCAAGTATGTGGAATTCAGCCGGCCCGACAGCGCGTTCAACAATGCCGGTACCCTCTACTCTCGGTATGGCAAGCGGAATGAGACTGCCTTCACCCGTTCCAGCCTCAGCAGCAACAAGTTCTACTACGGTGACAGCGACTATGGTGACTACGATCTGGACGAGCTGAGCTTTGTGGCGGATCGGACCTTCTCCGGCAGCATTACACTGAACTTCACTGTTTATGGCGGCACCGGCACCCGAACCAACCAGAATGTCACCGGTACGTTGGTCATCACCACCGATAAGACCGGTTCCTCCACGGCCAAGGGCGATGTCACCTACACGGTGAAGGCCGGTGACGAAGTTGCCTTTGACGAGGATGACTTTAAAAAGGTCTACGATAGCAGCAACTGCACCGGCAGCTTCAAGTATGTGGAATTCAGCCGGCCTGACAGTGCGTTCAACAATGCCGGTACCCTCTATTCCCGGTACGGCAAGCGGAATGAGACAGCCTTTACCCGTTCCAGCCTGTCCGGAACCACATTTGGTTATGACAGCTACGAAGATGCGGATTACAGCCTGGACGATTTGAGCTTTGTGGCGGATCGGACCTTCTCGGGCAGTATTACGCTGAGCTTCACCCTTTACGGCGGAAAAAACAGCAAATGCGATCAGTCGACCACCGGTACACTGGTCATCACCACCGGTACATCTGCGGTAACATCCCGATATGTGGGCAACATCCGCTACAATACCACGCCCAACACCGCCCTGCAGATCAACGCCAATGACATTGCCCGCCTTTTCCGTAAGTACACCTCCGGCGGGTCCTTGCAATATCTGACGCTGACCAGTGTACCCGCTACCGGCAGTCTATACTACAACTATTACAATGCCAGCAAGTACGGCGCGACGCGGACGCAGCTCACCGCTTCTATGGCGGGCAGTATGATTTTCTCCTACAGTCCCGCCTCTGCATCGGAATATGACCTCTCCGAGCTGACCTACATCCCCAGCGGCAGCAATTACTGTACAGCCCTCACCTTTACCGGATACAGCAGCAGCGGAACGGCTGTTTCTGCAACCATTCTGATCAGTGTGACGGCTTCTCCGGTGTCTGAGGTTTACAGCGTGACCACCAAGGGTACCTCCGTGAACTTCCCGGCAAACTCTGTGTATTCCGCGGTGGCATCCGCCACTGGCTTCGGCCTTAGCAGCATCCAGCTGCTGGAGCTGCCTGCCTCCACTGCCGGTGTTCTGTACGTTGGCTCCTATGCGGCGGATACCACCAGCGCTTACAGCTATGGCAGCGACACCGATTCCATGAGCCAACTGCGCTTCATTCCCAACAGTGGGTTCACCGGTTCTGTCTCTATTCCCTATGTGGCATTGAGCAGCAGCGGCACCGCTTTGGGGGCCGGTGTGGTCTCCATCGGCGTGGTGGACAGCGTGAAGAAGTTTACGGATATCTCCACTTCCACCTGGTGCTATAAGTATGTTACGGAACTTGCCAGCGCCAATGTTATCTCCGGCTACAGCAACGGAACGTTTCAGGAGAAGAATACCATTACTTACGGCGCGGCCCTGAAGCTCATCATGCTGGCGGCGGGCTACGGCGAGCAGGCCCCCACGGTGAAGGGCAGCCCCTTCAGCGGCTATCTGGCGAAGGCCAAGGCTGCCGGACTGGTGTCCGGCAATCCCAAGCTGAACGGGCCTATCACCCGTTTGCAGATCGCGCAGATCGCCGCCAAGGCGTTGAAGCTTTCTACCACCGGTCTGCCCAGCAAGAAACCCTTTACCGACACCAATGACGTCTATGTGCAGGCGCTGAACGCCGCCGGTATCATTGAGGGGTACTTCTCCAACGGCACCAGCACCTATAAGCCCAACAACACCCTGACACGCGGTCAGGTCTCTGCCATCGTGTGGAGAATGAAGAATTCCGTACAGTAAAAACAGAATACTTGTGGAACCACGCGGTCAGCCGAGAGACTGACCGCGTGGTTTTTTAGGTCGATAGAACGAATGACTGCAAGTGGCGGGGGAGCCGTGATTCTGAATTTCCCGTGCCCCCTTTGCCGCCTTGAAGCCGGGGATCTGTGAGGCCCGCTTGAATTTCCGCATGGTATTGATATAATAAGCATATACAGATGTGCTTGCTTATGGCATTGAGGTTTCCTTTGAAAGCCTGCTCCAATGTATCCATGTGCGGCGTCCGGCTTCGGCCATGGCCGGAACCAGTGGAGATCCTGTATTTTGCGTGTGTTGGCATGGCCGCGGGATCAAAAATCGAGAGGTGAATGGGATGAAACGCAGAATCTTGACGGTATGTTTGTTGCTGGCGCTGCTGCTGACCGCCTGCGGCGGGCAGAACAGGGAGCCGGAGAATCCGCCGGATGTGAAGCCGTCGGCACCGGGGGAGGAGGCAGCGGAACCTCCCGATGAAACGCCGGAACCTGAACCTGCAAAGCCGGAGAAAAAGAGCCGCTGACTCTGGAAAACCTGCTGACGGACATCTACACCGTGGCACCCGGCACGGCGGGCAGCTCTCTGCGGGCCACCTATGCCGCCGGAGAGCTGCTGGACTGGATCGATGTGAACTCGGTGGAGCAGGAGGACGTATTCAGGTGGATAGATGAAAACGTGCCCATGGAAAACGCTGCGGAGCTGGCCCGGGCATGGGCGGCGGTGCTGACGGAGGCGGAGGCCCTCATGCGGGGCGATGAGACGGCCTATGACGCACTGGATGACGCGGGCTATACCATGGAACAGCCGTACCGCAGCACGGGCCGGGTGAAGTGGGCGGCGTGGAAGCTGCTCCCCCTGTTTACGCAGATTTTAGACCGTACGGAACGCACGGAGTACCGCTACGAAGCACCGGGGGATTACAGCGCTGTGACGGAAGAAGCCCTTGTGGTTATCTGGGTGGACGATGCGGGTACCACTGTTCTGTTGTTTTCCGAGGACGGCTGCCGCATCGTGTATCCGGCACTGGAGTTGCTTGGCGAAACCGCCTATGCCTTCCGCGTCCGGGACCGCAGCAGCGTGGGATACTGTCCGGCGTTGGACATCGACTATCTGCAAAATGACTTTTCCGCTCCGCTTGTTTACTACGTGTCCGGCATCGACGATACCCACTTCTGGAGCAACACCCAGAATAAATGCTTCCGCAGACTGGCGTAAAAGGGGCGCGGAAAATCGGCCCTATCAAATGTGCCCTTGCAGGCGTGGACGCTTTTTCTGCGTGATTTTTCACACATATAAGTTGACGCAGCCGTCTCTGGGATGCTCTCCCGGAGACGGCTGCGTTGTTATCAGTCTGAAATGGATTTATCTTCTTCTGCGGCCGCCCTGCTTGCCGGAGATGTTCCGGTTCAGGTCCGCCATTTTCCGCTCCGAGGAGGAGAGAAACTGCTTGAGCTTGTCCTCAAAGGCCAGATCGCCGGAGGGGGTGGTGTCCGCTGCCTGAACGGCGGGCCGCCGGGGAGCCGCCGCGGGACGGGGGACTGCTGCCGGACGGGGCTGGAAGCTCCGCTGGGCGGGGCGCTCCGGTGCGGGCAGCGCCTTTTTGATGGAAAGATCCAGCTTTCCGTCCTTGATGGCAAGGAGCTTTACCTTAACGTCCTGCCCCTCCTGCAAAAAGTCATGTACATCGTTGACATAGCTGTTGGCGATCTCCGAAATATGTACCAGGCCGGACTTGCCGCCCTCCAAGGCCACAAAAGCGCCGAATTTTGTAATACTGGTGACCTTGCCTTCTAAGACTGTTCCGACCTCGTACTCCATAAGTGCTGTGTTACTCCTATTCTTATTCTTGTTAAAATAATAGTAACCGGCTGTGCCGGTAATGCTCAGTTGGGTTTATCGCTCTCTGTCATAAAAAACATAAGAGTCCGAAGGAACCCAGCCGAGCTCATTTCGAGCTTGTTCCAGTAATTTTTCTTTAGTGGGACCTTCTGCGATGTCGCTCCGCAGCGTCTCATTTTCCTGCTGGACATTCTCCACCTGCCGGGCATACTGATCCCGTTCCGCCTGCGCGGCCCGGACCTGCCCCTGAAGGGCATGAAGCCGCCAGCCCACTGTGGCCAGAAGCAGCAGGATCACCACATGGACCAGCAGATTACCGGATTTTTTCTTTTTTGCGGGTTTGACGAGCTTTGCCATGGGACATCCCTCCTTTGCGAAGGGGCTTCCATACTCCTTCAATATGTATTGTAGCGTATTTCCTGAGAAAATAAAAGAGGGTTTTTGCCTGAAATGCAAATTTTTTACAAACTGCGGCGCAAAACCGTCCCGGTAGACTCAGAAATTGGAACAATTCCATCCACCGGTCCATCCAGAAGTCCCAAACCGGCCGCAGGGGCCGTGAGAGCAGGGAAAAAAACAGAACGCCGCCGCCCAGACCTCCCAGCAGGATGAACCCCCGGAGCTGGCCATCCGACTGCCGCAGGACGAACAGAAAGACCGCCAGACCTACGGCCTGACAGTAGAGCAGGTCCAGCGGCGCCGTCAGTCGGGGGTGCCGCAGCCGCACCGCCCGCAGCAGGTCGTACAGGACCCCGGCTCCCAGCCCCAGCAGAATCGACAGGAGGAACGTGCGGAGCTGCTCCGTGACATGGATGGCCATGGCCTATCCGAACAGACGGCTGAAAAAGCCGCCCTGACGGTTCAGAGTGTCCTCATAGGAGATGGAGGTGATGCGGCCATCCACATACAACTCGCCCCCCTCTAAGGACAGCTTGCCGATGTGCAGGTCCTCCCCGGTGACGATCAGGGTCCCGGCGGAGGTGGTCATAATGACGCCGCTTTCGTCGAAGCGCTCCACATCCTCCACGCCGGAAACGGTAAGATGCGCCCGGTCCATCAGCTCCAGCCGATGAGGGGTGACGGGCATATTGAAGTCATTGGTCATAAGATCCCTCCCTGCCCTCAGTGTATGCGGACAGGGAGGGAGATAGAAGAACTTATTGGATCTGCCGGTACAGGGCGGCGGCATCGCTCTGCCGCACGGTCTCCTGAACGGACAGCACCTCCACGGTGACGGTCCGTACGCCGAAGCGAAGGGTGATCTGATCTCCCTCCTTCACCTCGTAGGAGGCCCGGGCGGGCTTACCGTTGACGGTGACCAATCCATTGTCGCAGGCTTCGTTGGCCACGGTCCGCCGCTTGATGAGCCGGGAGACCTTGAGATATTTGTCTAAGCGCATGATGCTTCCTTTCTTGAAAAATGAAAAAGGGGGCGTAACGCCCCCTTTACGGTGTGAATTTATTCAGCCACAGCGTCCTTCAGAGCCTTGCCGGCCTTGAACACGGGCACCTTGGAAGCGGGGATCTCGACAACTTCCTTGGTACGGGGGTTACGGCCGGTGCGGGCAGCGCGGGACTTGACCTCGAAAGAACCGAAGCCAACCAGCTGGACCTTGTCGCCTTCCTTCAGAGCGGCGGTAATGGCGTCCAGGGTAGCGGAGACAGCAGTCTCAGCGTCCTTCTTGGAAATTTCAGCGGCAGCGGCCACGGCGGCGATCAGTTCAGCTTTGTTCATGAGTATATCCTCCTGTAAAATAATTAAAATTCCATTTATCTTTTATCGCGTTTCCGCAATGAAGATCTTAGTTTTCTTTGGCTTGCTCCCAAAGAGCGATTTTTTCCGCTTCCGTATAAGCGTTCAGCGGGCGGTCGGCGGCATCCGCTACCCGGCGGAACCGACCTTGGTATTTGTCGCAGGCCCGGTGCAGAGCGTCCTCCGGGTCCACACCGGACATCTGGGCGATCTTGCAGAGAATGAACAGAGCGTCGCCCAGCTCCTCCCGGATGCCGTGAGGACTGTCCACAGGCTGTCCGGCCTCCACGGCCTGCCGCAGCTCGGCGGTTTCCTCATCCAGCTTGTCCAGCGCACCGGCAGCGGAGTCCCAGTTGAATCCGGCCTTTACAGAGCGGGAGACGATCTTTTCCGCCCGCCACAGCGCCGGCAGCGTATGGGGTACGGCTTCCACAGCGTCCGCCGGGGAGGTGAACCCCTTTTCCTTCTTTTTCTGAGCCTCCCAGCCCTCCAGCGCCTGCGCGCTGTCGGCGGCCTCGGCAGCACCGAATACATGGGTGTGGCGGAACACCAGCTTCTGAGCCACGCCGTCCACCACGTCATCTGCGGTGAAACGGCCCTGCTCCTCTTCCATCACGGAATGAAACACAACCTGAAGCAGAACATCCCCCAATTCCTCGCACATACCGGGGGTGTCATTCCGGTCAATAGCGTCCAGCGCCTCGTAGGTCTCTTCCAGAAAATTCCGGCGGATGGACTGATGGGTCTGCTCGCGGTCCCAAGGACAGCCCTCGGGGGCACGCAGCAGGTGCATGATGGTGAGAAGATCCTCCCACCCATAGCGTTGTTTCCTTTGAAAATTTACCATATCTCCACTGCCTTTGCAAGCTATTTTATCCTGAAAACGTTGATATAACAGGATTTTTTATAAATCGTTCACTTCAAGCGCAAAAGTTTGGCTATTTTTTCGCCTTTAGGCAGAGCTTTTACGTCCTCTGCCTGTAAGATTCGCAGGGTAATGACCAGAACGCCGTATACCACTACACCGGCCAGAATGCCGCAGAAGGTAGCGAGGGCATTGGCACCGTAAGCGCTGTGGCCGCTGAGGACTCTGGCAACAAGGCCGCACACTGCCCAGGCGGCGGCGCCCATCACGGCGGAGGCTACGATGGGCTTTCCGAACAGCTGCGTGTACCGGGGTTTCTCCGGGGAATATTTCCACACGAAGAAGAGGTTCAGTCCGCAGATGGTCAGATAGCAGCACAGGGTAGAAATGGGCGCGCCGTGGATGCTGATGTCCGGGTTGCCCACCAGAATGTAGTTCATGACCACCTTCACCACGCCGCCGGCGATGACGGTGAAAATAGGAAGCTTCTCCTTACCATAGGTCTGCAAAATGGCATTGGTCAAAATCATCAGGCAGATGAAGATCAGGGCAATGCCTAAAATCTGCAAATGGGGACCCGCCGCCAGCGCGTCCTCCGGCTGCATGGGCAGCATGAGCCGCTCAATGGGGGTGGACAGCACGGAGAGACCCACGCCCGCGGGCAGCGCCAGAATGGCGATGAGTCGGAAGGCGGAGGAAATGATGCGGTCCGCCTCAGCGTGGTCCTTCCGGGCCAGCGCCGCCGCCGCGAAGGGGATCAGGCTCATGGTGACGGGATAAACAAAGGAGGCCACCATGTTGGGCATATTCATGGCGATGCGGTACTGGCCGTTCAGCACAGCCGCCGCCGTTTCTGAAAGGCCCAGTCCGTTTTGCAGGCGGCCCATGACGATCTTGGTATCAATGATGTTGATGATGCTCATGGCGGAGTTGCTCAGGGTGATGGGAACGCCGATGAGCAGGATCTGCTTAATGATCTGCCCGCTGGAGGAGGGAACGTCCAAGGATTCCTTCCGGTTCCAGTGGGTGACGAGATAGGCGCACAGGAACAGCATGGATACCGCTGTGCCCGCCGTGACGCCCACGATGGCCCCCGCCGCGCTGAGCTCGGCGGTTTTGCCGATGTGGAGCACGTACCACGCTAAAGGCAGGCCGATGCCAAGCTTCAAAAGGGCCTCCAGCACCTGACTGACGGCAGTGGGAGTCATGTTGCCCTGACCCTGCGTGTAGCCCCGCATACAGGCCAGCAGGCACACGCAGAACACCGCTGGGGCCAGCGCCTGTACGGCAGTGGCGGCCAGAGAGTTGTTCAGGAACCGGGCCAGGGCGTCCGCACGGAAGAACATCAGCACGGAGCAGACCAGACCCAGACCGAAGAACAGCCAGATGGCGGTGGAGAAGATCCGCCGCTTCTCGTTTTCCAGCCCCTTGGCGTGGGCCTGACTGGTCATCCGGGAGATGGCCAGGGGCAGGCCCGCCGTGGAAAAGGTCAGCAAAAAGTTGTAGATCTGGTAGGCCGTGTCGAAATAGGTCTGCCCGGCGCTGCCCAGAATGTTGCTCAGGGGAATCTTATAGGCCGCGCCGATGAGCTTGACGATGACCACAGCCGCCGCCAGAATGGCGGCGCCGCCTAAGAAGGATTGCTTTTTCGCAGGAGTTGCCATGGATGTTACCTCGAATTTTCAGATTGAGAGGGCGGGGCGTATCCCCGCTCAGCGGGCGAAAAAATCTTTTCGCCCCGCTGAGCAGGTTTTCAGAACTTTATAAAAGTTCTGAAAACTTAGGATTTCAATGGCGCAGGAAACCCCTCTTAGGTTTCCCGCACACACCCTTTACCCGCAAGGGGTATGCGGCATCCGTAGAGCGGCGGAGCCGCTAACGGCTGCCCTACCTTACCGCTGCGGAAAATTTATCGCTTTATCGACAGTCTTTCGGCGGCGTACCGCCGCTATTGGTTAGGT
>ENA-UOOA01005040-UOOA01005040.1-human-gut-metagenome-genome-assembly--contig:-P61old-NODE-5040-length-14241-cov-7.702806_pt1 | contig 14241 bp, 19 predicted proteins | sample MGYA00242467_ERZ724014 | MGnify/ENA metagenome assembly ERZ724014
GGCGACGCCGTCACGGGCGCTGCCACCGTCATCCTCGCCATGGGCGCCGGCAAGACCGCCGCTACCGCCATTGACGAGTACATCAAAAACAAGAACGCCTGAGTTCTTACATAAGGCATAGAAAATCCGGTTTGGGTAATCCCAAACCGGATTTTTTGTAGACATTATAGTACTTTTCTGTTATGTTCAATTGGGCAAGTGACTATCGTCCAAGGAGGGTCCAGTATGTTTCAAACGGAATCTGGCCGTGAAATTTTTTATTATGGAGACGAATATTCAAAAAGCATCCAGCGGCAGAACGGTAAAAATGTCCGCATTAAAAACATTGACGAGCTTTTTGCACTTCTTCTGAAAGCATGGTGCAGAGAAACCGCCTATCCCGGCTGCCAGAAAGATTATGATAAAGAAAATGACCCAACTTACGGACAATGTGCCATTACCGCGACACTTGTTTATGACATGTTTGGCGGTACGATCCACAAAGTTCGTGTATCCGGCGGCGGTACACACTACTTCAATAAGATCGATGGACATTATTATGACCTGACACGCGATCAGTTCGATCTATATGATCTTCCGCTTGACTATGAGCCGAACGAAGAAATACCGCGCGACTACTGCGGAAAGAACGCTGATACACTAAAACGATACCATCTGTTGGTACGGCGCATCAGCAATGAACTAAATGAATCGGTGAACTGAAGAACAGCCTTTTCTATAGAAAGCCTGAAACTTTCATTCCCGATTTTCTTATGAACTTTTTGCCAACTATCTGCTTTCTTCCATGTGCAAATTACCCAAAAGGAGCGGGGCATCATGCGTCAGAATAAAGGTTGGAGAACAGAATACTTCTCTATGATTTAAAAAGGAGAACCAATCGATTTATGCTGAACAAAGAGGGATTCAATGCATGGGCGGACGGGTACGACCGCAGCACCGCCCGCTCCGCCGCGGAAAAGGTCACGTTTATCCAAAGCCTTCTTCCGCTGCTGTGCGAGGGCGGAGTCATCTATATTGGCGACGTTTCCTTTGATACACGCGCGGAGCTGGAGGCGTGCCGGGCGCAGTCCGGAACCCGCTGGGACAAGGACGAGATCTATTTTGTCTATGACGAGCTGAAAAAGGCGTTCCCCGCCATGACGTTTGACCGTCTCTCCCCCTGTTCCGGGATGCTGTCGCTGCGGAAGTGAGGCTGCCATGACATCCACCGACTGGATACACTATATACAGGATGCTTACAGCACAGAGCCGGAGCATCCGTGGGCGGACAAGCCGGAGTTTTCCGTATTCCGTCATGCGAGCGACAAAAAATGGTTTGCTCTTTTTATGACCGTAAAGGCTTCGCTGCTCGGTCTGCCGGGAGCCGAAGAAGTCCCCGTGCTGAATCTCAAGGCCGATCCTCGTCTGATCGGGTCGCAGCGGGAAAAGCCCGGGTTCTTCCCTGCCTACCATATGAACAAGGAGCATTGGATCACCGCCGCGCTCGACGGCAGCGCGCCGGAGGACGAAATAAAGATTCTGCTTGCCATGAGTTATGATCTGACAGCAATGACGCGCGCTTTCCGCAAAAATACTATACTGCCATGAAAAAAATCCTCGTGATCGGCTGTCCCGGGTCGGGAAAGAGCACGTTTGCCCGGCGGCTGCGGGACAGGACCGGGCTGCCGCTCTATCCTATCGATCTTCTCCGGCACAGGCCGGACAAAACGGCCGTTTCCGAAGCGGAATTCGACGCGGCGCTCGCCGTATTTCATTCCCGCGCCGAGTGCGAGGCGTATGAGATTCCGGCGGCGGAAGCCTGACGGTTTACCCACGGAGGACCGATATGAACGAAACAAACCAAACCGACCGTTTCGCCCCGCTGTTCACGGAGCTTGACCGGCGGCTCGCCGGAGAAGCCCCCGTGCGTCTCGCCATTGAGGGCGGGAGCGCGAGCGGCAAAACGACGCTCGGCAAAATTCTCGCCGATCGGTACGGCTGCACCGTGTTCCATATGGACGACTTTTTTCTCCGCTCTGAGCAGCGCACCGCCGTGCGGTTTGCCGAGCCCGGCGGGAATGTGGATCGGGAACGGTTTCTCGCCGAGGTGCTGCTCCCGCTCCGGCGCGGCGAAAAGGTTTTTTACCGGCGGTTCGACTGCGCTTCCATGCAGCTGCAAAATGCCGTGGAGACCGCGCCGAAAAAGCTCGTCGTTGCCGAGGGGGCATACTCCATGCACCCCGACCTTGCGCCGTATTACGATCTTTCCGTATTTCTTGACATCTCCCCGGAATTGCAGCGCGAGCGCATTTCCCGCCGCAACACGCCGGAGAAAGCGAAACGCTTTTTTGCCGAATGGATCCCGATGGAGCAGGCGTACTTTGCCGCGTTCGATATTCCGGCAAAGTGCACGCTGCGCATTTCCATACTGTAAAGAACGAAGAGGCACCTGCAATCTCATCATCCTCGACTGCGCCGCCGGAAAGAGCCGGACGGGCGTTGTGTCGGCGATCCTCCTCCACAAATCGGGCATGAGCCGCGAATACATTATCGCGGATTTTATGAAGACCGCATCCAATCCGGAAGCGTATCTCGCGCAGTTTGCCGGCAAGCGCCCCGGCATCCGTCTCGACGTCATCACGCCGCACGAGCGGTACATGGAAGAGCTCCTCGCGTGGCTCACGGCGCAGGAGATATAAGGCGCACTGGCAACAGCGCGTTGCTTGCCTGCGTCGGAGCCTTCGGGTATAATCCCCTCAAGAGGTGATCGGAATATGGAAACAAAAGATGTGATATTGCAGCTTCGGAGCCGGGAAAACCTGTCGCAGGAGGAGCTTGCGGAAAAGCTCTTCGTGACGCGGCAGGCGGTGTCCCGCTGGGAAACCGGCGAAACGCTCCCCAACACGGAAACGCTCAAGCGCCTGTCGGCGCTCTTTGACGTTTCCATCAATACGCTTCTCGGCTCGCCGCGCCGGAACATCTGCCAGTGCTGCGGTATGCCGCTCGAGGACGAAATAACCAGCCGCGAGCCGGATGGCTCGTTCAACGAGGAATACTGCAAATGGTGCTATTCCGGCGGCGAGTTCAAGTATAATAGCGCCGAGCAGCTCATTGATTTCTGCGTGGAGCATATGGCGACGGAGGCATGGCCCGCGGAGCAGGTACGCGCGCACATGGAAGCCGTCGTGCCGCAGCTCAGGCACTGGAAGCACGGATAATGATTATTACAAAAAAGCGTATGGCCGCGGCCATACGCTTTTTTCGTTATTCGTTATTCCTTCTCCGCCGGGGACTCCGTTTTGGCTTCGGCTTCCGCCTTTTCCGTGTCCGCAGGAACGGCTTCGCTTTCGGGCAGAGGCTCGGTTTTTCCGTCGGGCAGCGTTTCCGCCGCTTCCGCGGGGTCAAGCTCGATCACGGGTGCCTGTCCCGCGAGGAACTCGGCGCGCGATTTTCCGTGCGCCACCGCAACGGTGGTGAAGAGGCCGGAAATGCCGTCCAGCAGGAAGCCGAGCGCCGCGGCAAACAGAAGCGTATCGTTCTTTTCAAAGGGATTCACAAGCAGCAGCACGCCCGCCGCACAGATGCACACGCCCAGCACAAGCGCCGCCGACCAGCCGCCGGTTTCGCAGCTTTTGATATCCAGCCCGTGCTTGCAGTCCATGAAGCCGTGGTAAAGCAGCACAACGCCCATCACAATGACCGTAAGGCGCATGACCTGCTCCGCAAGGCTCTGCGTGAGCAGGATCCAGACGCCCGCCACCGCAGCGATAATGCCGGAGATGAGCAGCAGCTTTCGCAGCAGTCCGACACGCTCCCCGGTAAGGTACGAGGCGATCTGCAGTATGCCCGAGAGGATCATCACCGCGCCGAAGCCGTAGCTGATCCACTTCATGGCGGTCGCCGTCCATATCAGCATGGCAATGCCGAGAGCCAGACAGAGAATGCTCACGCCGAATGCGGCAAAAGCAAAATGACGGAAAAAACGTTTCATGGCGTCTCCTTTCAAATGACCGAATAGATCGTGGAAACGAGCTCGTACCGCAGCGGATAGTGCGTCATGGTGCCGAGAGCGGAAGCGTCGGTCCTTTTCATCAGCAGCACGTCGGCCTCGCCCGCGGCAGCCGCGGCAGCGAGAACGGACGCATCGCCGGCATAAACCTCGGCAATGTATCCGGTCGCGGTCTCAAACGCCGGGAGCCAAGCGGCGAGAACGCCGCTTTCCAGAAGCTCCGTATCCGCCGCAACACGCACATGGCGCGTCTCGTCCGTCGCCGCGGGGATCTCTTCGGAATCACGCTCTGCAGCCGGGACCGTATACATCGGCGTATCCAGCCCGTCGGGGATAAAGGTCTCCGCTGTGTCCTTCCCTGCGGAACGGAGCCAGCGGCTGAGCGCCTTCGCCCCGTCGCTCCTGCCCTCGCAGAGGACATACACGGTCTCCTCCCCTGCGGTGAAGCGCGGCGCGGCGGTCGGCTCCGGCGTGGGTTCTTCCGTCGGCTCCGGCGTCGGAGCATCCGTTGTCTCCGGCGGGGCGGACGGCTCCGCCGTATCCGGCGCTTTGGGGCCGCACGCCGTCAGCAGCAGGCACGCCGCGAGGAAAAGCGGCACAACATATTTCTTCATGGTTTATTCTCCTTATCGCAGCCGCCGGAACAGCTGCCGCAGTCTCCGCCGCAGCCGCGCTTCCGGTTTTTCCAGCCGCGCTTCACGGCGATCACCGCCCACACGGCGACGCCGAGCAAAATAACGATATCCCCTATGGACATACGATGCCTTTCATTTCACTAAATAAGCAGTGCGATCTGGTAGACCGCCGCGCCGAGTCCCCAGGCGAGCAGGCACTGAAACACCACGACGCCGAACGTTTTCCACACCGAGTCAAGCTCCCGCCGGATCGCCGCGACCGCCGCCACGCAGGGCGTATAGAGCAGCGTGAACACCAGAAACGCCGCCGCGCTGCGCACGGAGAAGAGCGCAGATAGTGCCGCGCCGCCGGTGAGCACGCCGAGCGTGCTGACCACGGCCTCTTTTGCCATAAAGCCCGCAATGAGCGAGGTGCATACGCGCCAGTCGGCAAAGCCGAGCGGTGCGAAGAGCGGCGCGAGAAGTCCGCCGAGCGCGGCGAGAAGGCTCTGCGAATTGTCCGAAACGGGGTTGATGCGCGTGTCGAACGTCTGCAAAAACCAGATCACAAGGCTTGCCACGAAAATGACGGTAAAAGCGCGGTGGAGAAAGTCCTTCGCCTTGTCCCACATGAGCTGGAGCGTTGTGCGCACCGAGGGCATGCGGTAGTTCGGCAGCTCCATCACAAACGGGATGGGGTTGCCGCGAAAGAGCGTTTTCCCGAACACGAGCGCCGCCAGAACGCCGATAAGGATGCCGAAAACGTACAGTCCGCCCATGGCAAGCGCCTTATACTTCGGGAAAAACGCCGCGACGAACACGGAATAGATGGGGATCTTGGCGCTGCAGCTCATAAACGGCGTGAGAAGCACGGTCATGCGGCGGTCACGCTCGCTCGTGAGCGTCCGCGTTGCCATGACCGCCGGAACAGTGCAGCCAAAGCCGATGAGCATCGGCACAACGCTCTTTCCGGAGAGACCGATGCGGCGCAGGAGCTTGTCCATCACGAACGCGACGCGCGCCATATACCCGGTGTCCTCCAGCATGGAGAGGAAAAAGAACAGCACCACGATCACCGGCAAAAATTCCACCACATTGCCGACGCCGCCGAAAAGCCCATCGATCACAAGCGAGTGTACAACCGGATTGATGCCGTAAACCGTGAGCGCTGCGTCTGTCACCCCTGCCAATGCGTTGATCCCCATGGCAAGCAGGTCGGACAAAAAAGCGCCGATCACTTCAAACGTGAGATAAAAGACCAGCAGCATAATGCCGACAAAGATCGGCAGGGCGAATATGCGGTGGGTAAGGACGTTATCGATGGCGCGCGAACGTTTCCGCTCGCGGCTCTCCTCGGGTTTTTTCACCGTTTCGGCGCAGACCGATTCGATGAAGGAATACCGCATGTCGGCAATGGCGGCGTTGCGGTCGAGCCCCGTTTCGCGCTCCATTTCCACGATGCTGTGCTCACACAGCTCCAGCTCGTTCTCGTCGAGCGCGAGACGCGCGACGATATCGCTATTCCCCTCGATCACGTTCATGGCCGCCCAGCGGGCGCTCATCCGGGCGCGCTCGGCGTGATCCTCTACCACGTGCGTCACGGCGTGGATGCAGCGGTGGACCGGTCCGGGCGGGCAGAAGTCGTATACCTCCGGCTTGCGCCCCGTGGCTGCCGTGCGGCAGGCGAGCTCCGTCAGATCGGCGATGCCTTCGCCCTTTGCCGCGCTGATCGGCACGACCGGGATGCCCAGCAGCTCCGAGAGCTTCACAGTGTCGACCGTTCCGCCGTTGGCGCGCACCTCGTCCATCATATTCAGCGCGAGCACCATCGGCACCTGCATCTCGATCATCTGCAGCGTGAGATAAAGGTTTCGCTCAATGTTCGTGGCGTCCACGATGTTGATGATGCCGTCGGGCCGGCCGTCAAGAATGAAATCGCGCGTTACGATCTCTTCGGCGGAATAGGGCCGCAGCGAATAGATGCCCGGCAGGTCAACGACCTCGTCGCCCTTCGTGTTGCGGATGCTGCCGCTTTTGCTGTCCACCGTAACGCCGGGGAAATTGCCGACGTGCTGATTGCTTCCGGTGAGCTGATTGAAAAGCGTCGTTTTGCCGCAGTTCTGGTTTCCGGCAAGAGCGAATCTCATGCGAGCTCCACCTCCACCTTGGCGGCGTCCTCCAGCCGCAGCGAAAGCGTATACCCGCGCAGAAATACCTCCACCGGGTCCCCCATCGGCGCAATGCGCGTTACGGTAATGTGCGTTTTGGGAATGACTCCCATATCAAGCAGCCGGAGCCGGAGAGCGCCCTCGCCTCCGACGCTTCGGATGATCCCCGACTGTCCCACATGCAGTTTATCCAACGTCATTTCTTTTTCACCCACTTTATATTGTATTCTCTATTTTACGGCATTATCGTCAAAAATCAATATCCAATCTGCCGGTTTTATCCCGCCTTACACTTTTGCCTAAAACGTATATTGATTTCCTCTTTCAGCTCTGCTAATATAGTACACAAGATGCAATGACATCCGTATTATATATGCCGGAGGTTTCATCATGTGCACACAAGCTCTGCCGGAAGGCGTTTACCGCGAAGAGATCGTTTTCACGCCGGAGGAGACGGACAGCTTTGGCCGCGTCCGGCCCGACGCGCTCGCCCACCGCTTTCAGGAGATCGCCGCGGTACACCATGCCTCTCTCGGCGTCGGGCAGGAGATCGCCGTGACGAAGGGCTGCTTCTGGGCCCTCGCGCGCACGGAGATTCGCATTTCCCGGCTGCCCGCCGTGGGCGAGCGGGTGTTTCTCGACACCTGGGTCGGGCGGCAGTCGCACGGGCTGTTCTGGCGGCACTACCGGATCGCCGGCGAGGACGGCGCGGCGCTTCTCTACGCCGTTTCGATCTGGGTCATCATGGATATCGAGAGCCGCGCGCTCACCAAAGATCACGCCTGGGCCGTCGTTTCGCGCGTCACGGTCGAGGGGGAACTGCCCGCGGCATTCAAGCCCATTCCCTTCCCCCGTGAGCTGCCGCAGCGTAGTTCCCGCCGCGTGACCGACGCCGAGACCGACGGAAACGGCCATCTCAACAACTGTCTGTATCTTCGCTGGGGGCAGGATCTGCTGCCGGAAGAGTTTTTGCGCACACACAAGCTGCGCAGTGTCTGGATCGAATATCGGAAAGAATTGCCGCGCGGCACAGAATCGGAGTTGACGTATTCGCTCAGCGGGAGTACTCTGTATGTGCGGGGAACCGCAGAAAACAAAGAACGATTTTTGCTGAGGATGGAATATGATGAAACGGTTTGAAAGCGATTATCTGGAAGGCGCGCATCCCGATGTGCTCCGGGCCCTGATCGAAACGAACGGCGAGCAGACCCCTGGCTACGGAGAGGATCCCCACTGCGAAGCCGCCCGCGCCCTGCTGCGCGAGCGCTGCGCTCTGCCGGAGGGCGAGGTGCAGTTCCTCGTCGGCGGCACACAGGTCAACCGCACCGTGATCGCCTCGATCCTGCGCCCCCATCAGGGCGTCGTTGCGGCGGACACCGGCCACATTGCCGCGCACGAGACCGGCGCGATCGAAAACTCCGGCCACAAGGTGCTGACCGTACCGAACACGGACGGCAAGATCGCCGCCGCGCAGGTTGAGGAGCTCTGCCGCGCGCATTACGCCGACGCGAGCTTTGAGCACACGGTGCAGCCGGGCATGGTGTACATCTCGAACCCCACAGAGTTCGGCACCGTGTACACGCGCGGCGAGCTGGAAGCGCTCCACGCCGTGTGCAAAGCGCGCCATCTCCCGCTCTTTATCGACGGCGCACGTCTCGGCGCCGCGCTCTACAGCCCGGTGTGCGACTATACGCTCGCGGACATGGCGCACATGTGCGAAGTGTTCACGATCGGCGGCACGAAAATGGGCCTTCTCTTCGGCGAGGCGGCAGTGTTCTCCGCGCCGGAGCTGGCTAAGGATTTCCGTTACTTCATCAAGCAGAACGGCGGCATGCTGGCCAAGGGCCGTCTTCTCGGCGTGCAGTTTTACGCAGCCTTCAAGGATGGGCTCTATGACCGCATCGGCGCGGAGGAAGTGCGTCTTGCGCTTCGTCTGCGCGACGGCTTCCGCGCCCGCGGCTGGACCTTCCTGGTGGAGTCTCCCTCCAACCAGCAGTTCCCCATTCTGCCGGACGCGCTCATTGAGCGGCTCAAGCCGGAGTTTTCGTGCAGCCATACGCAGTCTTTCCCCAACGGCATGAGCGCCGTGCGCTTCTGCACGAGCTGGGCGACGACCGACGCCGACATCGACGCGCTGCTTGACGCCGTTCCCATCAACGCCTGAACCGCATAAATATTGCCAAAGCCGCCCCGCCCGGATCGATTTTTCGGGCGGGGCAGCTGTCCGTTAGAAAGGTTGTGCGATAGTTGGTGGCGCAACCGGCAGCGGGGTGTTATATTGACGGCAAAAAGGAGGTCATTTCCATGAAAATTTCCATTCTTATGGCTGTCGTGTCGCTTCTGATCCTCGCCGTTGGCGTTTATGTGCTCGTGCTTCTCATCCGTGCGCTGCGAAAGTACATCCGCTCCGAGCCCGTGCGGAAGGAAAAGGCAGCGAGCGCCCGATCGCTCGGCGAGGTATTGAAGCGCCGCCGGACGGAGTGCAAAATGACGCAGGAGTTTGTGGCGGAGGCGCTGGGCGTCAGCCGGCAGGCGGTCTCCAAGTGGGAGAGCGGCGCATCCGATCCAAGCACGGCGAACCTCATTGCGCTTGCAAAGCTCTTCGGCACAACGCCGGAGGAGCTTCTGAAAGAAATTCAGTAACAGCAGAAGAGCGTCCTTCCATACGGCTTTGCCGCATGGTGGACGCTCTTTTCTCTTTTATGCGGCAATGTTCTTTCCTTTGCGCATTTCGCGCCTGTAAAACGGGATGAGCAGCGCCGTGGCGCCGATCCAGGCAAGCGGCGAAGAGCAGCACACGCCCGTGTAGCCAAGCACACGCGCAAGTCCCAGCGCGCCGCTGATGCGCATCACCAGCTCAACGACGCAGGCGAGAAACGGCGCGGTGCTGTTGCCCATGCTCTGCACTGCGGAACGGTAAACGATAAGAAGCCCGAGCACGACGTAAAACGGCGCGACGGCAGTGAGATACCCGCCGGCATAGGAGATGACCTCCTCGGTCGGTGCGTCGATGAAGAGCGACACGACCGCGCGCCGCGCGAGCAGCATCGCCGCGCACATGAGGACGTTGACGCTCTCGAGCTGGATGAGCGAGGCGCGGACGCCCTCACGGATGCGGTCGAAGCGGTGCGCCCCATAGTTCTGCGCGACATAGCCCGAAATGGCGATCTGGTACGCCGTATTGACGAGCACCGAGAGCTGATCGACCTTTGTCGCGGCGGTATAGCCCGCCACCGCCGCCGTTCCGAGCTTGTTGACGCACGCCTGTACAACGAGCTGTCCGATGCACATCACGGACATCTGAAAGCCCATGAGAAACCCGACGCGCAGATGGCGCGCCGCGGCGATTCTGCTCCCCGCGAAGTCCGCCCGGCAGGTGCGGAGCACCGGATACTTCCGCAGCCCGACGATCGTGCAGAGGATCGCCGAGAGGAGCTGGCTGAGCACTGTCGCCCATGCCGCGCCCGCAGCGCTCATGTGGAACGGGACGATGAAGAGAATGTCCAGCCCGATGTTGAGCAGCGACGAGAGCACGAGGAAGACGAGCGGCGTGCGGCTGTCGCCGAGCGCACGGAGCATATAGGAAATGATATTATAAAAAACCGTCGCGCCGGTGCCGAGCAGTATCACGAAAAGATAGGCATAGGCGTCGGCGAAGATGTCCTCCGGCGTCTGCATCCAGCCGAGCACCGGCCGGGCGAGCAGGCACACGAGCGGCGTGAGCAGCAGCGTAAATACCGCCGAGAGCGTCCACGACACCGCAGCGCTCCGGCGCATGCCGGTCTCATCCCCTGCGCCGCAGCACTGGCCCAGGCAGATGCCAAAGCCGCCGGTAAGTCCCTGCACGAAGCAGAGGACGAAATAGCTGATGATGCCTGTGGAGCCGACGGCGGCGAGCGCGTCCGCGCCGAGCGTTTTGCCGACGATGACCGTGTCGGCGAGCGTATAGAAAAGCTGGAAGAGGTTTCCGCCGAGCACTGGCAGCGCATACCGCAGCAGCACGCCGAACGGACGGCCTTCCGTCAACTGTCTTTCCATGCAGAAAACTCCTTTTAATTTTCGCGCAGATACTATACTCCACGCTGCCGAAAATGAAAAGCGGCATAATCCACAAGGATGCAAAACCGGCTTTCGCCGCATTTGTACGGGAAAGCCGGATTTGCATTTTTCTATGTAAACGCCCTGCGGCGGTCGTTGTTGGTCTGCCGCTTTCGGCTCCTCCGCGGTGGACAGTTGCCTCTTATGTGCTGCTGTTTGCAAGCGCGTATTACTGCCTGATAGTTTAAGAAAATGTATTCATAACCCTTGTAGGCACCTTATTTGCACGCAAGTCCAACAGACGTATACATCCGAGCAACACAACAAGCAGACTGCCGCAAATCAGCGGAATGACGTAAGATTCCACCATATCAACAGTCTTTCCGTATGCAGCACAAAACCCGCCGCACGAGCGTTCGTGCGGCGGGTCGTTTTTTTGATAGCTTATTCGAGTGAGAGCGTGCAGTCATGCCCTGTGTCGGTGCGGGCGATGAGCGCGGTGAGCTTTTCAAAGAGCGTTTCACCCTCGCCCCGGCGCGCTTCGGCGAGCAGCGCCTCCATGCGCGGGCGGTTATTCGGGTGGCAGCGGCGCAGGAGCTTTTCATAGTAGATCACCGTGGCGCCGTAGCCGAAGTCCTCGCGGCTCTTTTCGGAGTTGAGCCAGCGGATGTGCAGCCGCACGCCCGCCGGGATCTTGCCGATGCCGCCGCCGAGCAGGTCGTTGAGCGCGTCAAGGCTGTGCACAGCCTCGTCCGGTCCTACGTCAAAGAGACGGTTGAACTCGCGGAACAGGCCGTCCATCGTGGAGAAGTTCGCCCCGTCGATCACAAGGGTACGGCGGCGGCCGTCGCTCGGTTCGGCTGCTGCAGCTGCCGCGGTGCTCCGGCCTGCGCCCTTGCCGCCGGATCTCTTCGCTTTGAGCCTATCGATATAGTCCCGGAAGTCGGCGGTATAGAAGCTCTCCGGAATGCGGTTGGAGATCGCGTATCCGGCAAAGCCGCCGATCGAGCCGGTGATCACGCCGCCGAGCACGTCGGTAGCGTAGTGCACGCTGAGATAAATGCGCGAAACGCCCATGGCGAGCGCGAACAGCAGCGCCGTCCAGCTGATCTTTTTGTTGCCGCGGAGGAACACCGCAAGCGAGGCCGCCATTGCCGCGGTCATATGGCCCGAGGGGAAACTCTTGTCGCTTTCGGTATGCTTGCCGAGCATTTCCCAATACTGCTGGAAAATGCTGCCGTCGTGCGTATACGGGCGAGGCCGGGCGACGAGCGGTTTAAAGCAGACGTTTGTTACCAAAGCGCCGATGGCAAGCGCGAGCAGCATCGTTGTGCCGTACCGCCGCGTTTTGCGGAAAAGCATCAGCGCGATCGAGAGCAGGATGAGGAAGATACCGCCCTTGCCGAGGAGCGAAATGAACGAGAGGAACGGGGTGAAGAACCACCCGGCGGCGACGTAGAGCTGATGGATCGCGGTTGCGACCGCTTCGTCAAAGCCCGCGAAGGCCGTATTCAGCCACAGCGCCAGAGCCGTGAGTTGCATAAGCCGGACTCCTTTTTCTTTTAAATAATCGCATGGATATCTTTGGTATTATAACCGAGCCGCGCCGGAATTGCAAGTCAGCCGACGACACGCCCAAATACGCGCAGCTCGTCCCCCTCCACCACACGGATGGGAGCATACCGCGGGTTGAGCGATACAAGCTCCACGCGCCCCGCCGCGCGCTCGAACCGCTTGCAGTACCCCGCGCCGTTATAGAGGAACACGCCGATCTCGCCGGAGCGGAGCGTCTCCTGGCGGTGCACCCAGACGATCTGCCCGTGAACAAAGCGCGGCTCCATGCTGTCCCCGGCAATGCGCACGCCGAAGTCCGCGTTCGGTGATACCTCGTCGCCGACCTCGACGGTGTCGTAATCCGTCCCGTCGAGCAGCTCGCCCGTACCGGCGGATACCGCCAGCCGATAGAGCGGCAGCGTCCGCACGGCGCGCCGCTCCTCCGCGGGCGCGAACGCCGCGACGACATCCCGGATATGATAGAGACGGCAGAGCTCCACAAGCTGACGGGCGCTCGGCAGCGTTGTGCCGCGCTCCCACTTGCTCACCGCCTGCGTCCGCACCGGGAAGCCCGCCTCGGTGATGTATTTTGCCACCTCCGTCTGGTTGTATCCCGCGGCGCGCCGCGCCGCCGCCAGACGCGCGCCGAAGCTGTTGTCGTCCATGGGCGTTCTCCTTCCTGTGGGTCTGAAATTTTCTATCTACAATATATAGGGTACTGCCAAAAAACGCAAGCCTTTTTCTCTTATAAAGCGAAAAATTACCGCTTGATTTCGCTTATAAAGCGAATTATAATACAATTAATCGCTTGTAAGGAGAATTTTTCGGTATGGACGCGCTGAATATGCCTCTGGAGATGATCGCCGTATGCTCGCCGGACGGGGAGCTTTCCCCGGCGCGGTTCCGGCTGGAAACGGAAAGCGGCGAGCGCGTCACGGTGCGCATCCGTCAGATCCGCCGCCGGGAGGAGATCCGGCTCATGGGCGTGGAATCGATCCGCTTCGACTGTCTGGCGCTGCTGGGCGGACAGCTGCGGCGCTTTGAGCTGCGCTACGGCGTGCGCGCGCACCGCTGGACGCTCTGGCAGTTTCTCGACCGGGATGTTCCCGCGGACCGATAGATAATCTACACATGTGACAAATTCAAAAATCTGTTGCAGATTTTTAGCGGCGTTCCGGGTTGCAAAGCGGAAAAATTGCTATATAATGTGGTATATTGTAGATTCTTCCGTTATGGGGTGGTTCTCATTCGCTGGGGTGTTTTCTTCCTGCTCTGGGCAGGGATGATGGTTTTTCATCTGGTCACATATTTCGGCTCGCAGTATCTTGAGGGCGAGCCGCACACCGTGGGCGGCTCGCTCGACGAGCGCATTCCGTTCCATCCCGGATGGATCTATATTTACAGCTCCTGGTTCGTGCTGCTGCTCGGCGTGCCGGCACTGCTCAACATCGTTGCGCCGGAGCTCTGTCTCAAATACATGCTCGCGCACAGCATTGACCAGCTTTTGAGCAACATCATTTATCTGATCTACCCGACGACGTTTGAACGCCCCGTACCGCCGAAGAAGGGGCTGACCGGCTTCGTCATCGGTACGGTGTACGGCGCAAACCACCGCTTTCTCAACTGCGCGCCGAGCGTGCACTGCTCGGTGTCGTTCCTCTTCGCATTTGCCGCGCTCGCCGCGCCCATGCTGCCGCTGTGGCTGCGGCTGGTGATCGTTGTGTGGTCGCTTGCGATCGTCGCATCGACGATGCTCGTCAAGCAGCACATGGTCATCGACGCCGTGACCGCGCTGCCGGCCGCCGCAGTCTGCTGGCTGCTCGCAGGGCTGGTGAACTTCTCTTCTCTTGCAGCAAAGTTTTCTTAAATAAAATCGTCC
>ENA-UOOA01005043-UOOA01005043.1-human-gut-metagenome-genome-assembly--contig:-P61old-NODE-5043-length-14234-cov-8.400875_pt1 | contig 14234 bp, 21 predicted proteins | sample MGYA00242467_ERZ724014 | MGnify/ENA metagenome assembly ERZ724014
GTTGAATAATCTTTACCTATCAAAGAACGTTCAACATAAATATTTTTCAATCTTTCTTGATATTCTTTGATTCTGTTTTCATTTTCTTCAATCTTTTTCTGAAGCTCTATTTTCTCTTTCAGAAGTTCATTTTGTCTTTTTGCATTTCCTGCGGATTCTGCAAAACCATACGCTATATTGATTGCTCCAATTCTTCCTTTATCATACTGTATTTGCTCTTGAATAGAAAGTTTTGAATACCTGTATTTATTGACTGTCTCATTCAAGGCTTTAATATCTGCATTTTTCTCCTGTTGTGCGGCGGCTTTCAATTGATCTTTCGCAGCTTTTTCCTGATCTCTTGCGGCTTTCTCAAGTGCTTCCGCCTCTCTTGCTTTCTTCCTATCTTCTGCTTCTTTTGTGGCTTTTCGTTGTTCGTCTAACGTGCCAAATTCAGCACCTGCAAGCATTTCAGCGAACCAGTCGCTATTAAAAACAGCCTTTCCCCCACTATAAACTAAATAAGCCGCCAAACCATACAATCCGGCTTTTGAAGCAATACCCAAACCGCCAAATTTTCCCAAAAGACCACCGCCGATACCGCCACCGGAACCGCCGCCTTTTGCTTTTCCCTTTCCTGCTGCATCCCTTAATTTCAAAAGCGCAATCTGTTTTGCAAGCGCGGCATTTTGCGCGTTCAGTGCTGTCGTGTTTGCCCCGGTTGCGACTGTATCCGCAGCCGTTGCCGCTGTCGCCTTTGCCTGAAGCGCAAGCTGGATCGTCTTTATGGTGTTGATTGCCGCCATGGCTCCTTTGACTGTGACATACCCCCCGGCAAGAAGCGTCAAATCCGCAATCAGTTTCTGCGTGCCTTTATCCATGTTGTTGAATGAGGCAAGAAGCGGAGTAAGCGCACCGTTCAATGTCAGAATGTTTTTTGCAGACTCTCCGACCTGAATACTGATCTTGTTGAAAGTATCCGGAAGACTTGCAATCTGTTTATCCAGATTCTGTGCCTGTGCCGCAAAGGCTTCTGCGGATGAACCTGCCTTGTCTTCGAAGATTTCCATATTGTCGGCGAACATCTTGTATTGTCCGCCGGCAAGCGCGACTGCCGCCCTCATTCCCTCGATGGACGGCACAATCTGCGCAATGGCTTCGGTATTGGTTCCGACTTTCGAGTTGAGCTCCGCCATAACTCCGGAAAGCCCCTTCGACTTCAACGCCGCGGCATTCAGCTCAATTCCGTATTTCTGCGCGACTTTTGTCGCTTCGTCTGTCGGCTTGATGAAAGCGGTAATCAGTGCGGACAGAGACGTGATAGCCCGTTCCGTCGGCATTGTCGTGGTAAGGGTTGCCGCCGCCGCGCCGAGTTCATCAAGTGACACTCCGGCATTTGCCGCCACTCCGGCAACGGAACCGATGGTATTTGCAAAAGAGCTTCCCGTTGTTTTTCCCTGTTTGACGACTTGAAAAAACATATCGGAAATTTCCGTCACATCGCTTGCGGTTTTCCCGTATGCGTTCATAATGGACGTAACGGCGTCCATGGTCGGAATCTGACCGGCTACAATCGCCTGAGAGAGTTTTCCGACTTCTCCGGTAAACTTCACCAGTTCTTTTTCCGTCCCGCGGACGCCGGACGAATAAGCAAAGTAAAGCGCACCGGCATTGTCTGCCGCGGAACCAAGACGGGAATCCAGTGAAAGCAGTTCACTTCTTACCTTGCTTAAATCAAGTTCTGAGGCAATGGATTTGATATTGTAAAGCTCGCGGTTGAATGCCATGGAAGCGGCGGCAGCCCGCTTCATATAAGCAATGACGGACGCCGAACCGAACGCCAGCCCCAGGTTTTTCATAACCTCTCCGGCAAGCGTGCTCGACTGATTCAATTTCTGATTGAACGCATTCAGACTGCTTTCTGCATTTCTGCTTTTGCATTCGATCGCTAACGTTACAATATCTGCTTCAGCCATTTTTATCTGTCCCGTCCTTCGTATATTCTCATTGCCTCGCGCCGCTTCCGTTCCTCAAGCGGAAGTTTTTCTTCTTCTGCCTTCTGCTGTTCCAGAATTTCCCTGAAAACGGGAAGTTCCGCCCGGTCTAACGGCTCTTTTCTCTGATATTTCTTTTTATGATCGCAGGTCAGGTCAAACAGAATTTCCTGAATCCCGTGAAGATAGAGCATCAGCTTATGCTGATATTCGAATTCAGATTTCAGTTTTTCCTGTTCGGTCTTCTCTTTTTCAAGTTCAAAATATGCTTCCGCCTCCCACAGCCATATGGCGTCTTTCAGTGAAAGAGGCAGAAGCGGGGAAAAGTCTTTGTATTTTGCGCAAAGATAAATCAGCCTTGCGTAACTGTCGCCGATGCAGAATCTGCCGGAAGAGATTTTTTTTTAGCCTCCTCGGTTTCTTCTTCAATGGCTTTTTTATACCGGTTGGTCAACTCGTAAACGGCATTGGCGATCTTGACCGCCGCCTCACGTGCGTTTTCAATCAGATAAGGCGCAACAAACACATCCATATCCGCGCCGTAAATCAGCGCGGTCTGGACAAGCTGTTCATGATTTGCCGTTGCCGGAAGCCCGTCAAGGGCAAGCTGTCCCCTTCCTCCGAGCGCATGAACAGTGACAAGCTGCTTTTCTCCTGCAATCTCAACTTCCACATCCTCATGCGGCAGCTCAAGCACCTTTAGTTTTGACAGATCAAGCCGTTTTGCTTTGTTCTCTTCCATTATGATTCATTCCTTCCTTAATTGTGAAACTCAACCCTTTGAAACCGGACCGTTGATTGTAAACGTCACTGTAAAGCCCGGCTGTCCTTCGGCAACATCGCCGGACGGCGAACCGACGTTCTTCACCTGTGCATTGTAGGATTTCGTCCACGTTGCTCCGGTGACTTTCGATTCAAATTTCAGGACTTTTGAAGTTCCTGCCTCTTTGTCTGTAATGAGGGAGTCACGAACCGTGTTGTCAAAGAATACGTCGATGTCATAATCGGCATATTTCTGGTTTGGCGTGTTTTTCGTGAAACTCCGCTCATTGGTTTCCACTTCGTAAGAAGTGTTTTCCGTTGTCGCCGGAAGCCCGAAAAATGTTCCGAGAAACTCAAGCGCGTTTTCTCCCCAACTTACGACAATGTCTTTGCTGCTGAGCAGCGTTGCTGTTCCTGCCATTTTTTAATCTCCTTATATTTGGTTTGGTTGTTTTTTATTCTTCGATATAAAGTGGCAAAAGGTATTGAACAAACTCAGGAATTCTTACCTGAATATTTCGTCTGTCACTGCGGAAACAGGAACGCATGAAATGAGTTCTCGGAAGTCCGTTTCTTTCTGATATTTCCCCGCATTTCGTTTTCGGTAATGCCTCCTGTGCAATTACCTTCACGAGTCGCTCAAGAGCTTTCATTTCGGCTTCTGCGGAAATCCTGCGTTCCATTTCTTCGGTTAATGTCTGATAGAGTGCCTGCAACTGCTCATCAGTCGCGTTTGGATTAACTGCTGCGCCTTTGTGGAAGTAATCAAAAAGAGCCTTGTAGCATTCTTTCTGATACATTATGATAGCCTCGCGTTTCTTTCCCGTGTATCTGCTTGCCGGAATTTTGAACAGCCACCCGTTCAAGTAATCAAGAGGCAGACAAACCATTTCTCTTTTTTTCCCGTCTTCTGCAACTATCCCCGTAACGGTGACAGTTGAACTTAAAACAGGATCACGGTGAATCAGTGCATGCTGTTTCTTCCAATCCAGCCCCATAGCTTCAACAATGGGTTTCATTGCTACATACTGCTTACCGTCCTTTTCAATGACGGCAATCTCGTTTCCATGAAAGTTCACTTTTTGTAATTTGCTCATACCATTTTCTCTTTTCTCTGAGTTTTGTTAACTGAAGGGGGAAAGCGGCGCTCAGTCCTACACCGCCTTGTCGGACTGCCTTTCAGCAGCCCTATCCTCCCTTAACCCGGATTGTCAATTTGAGAAAACCTGAAGATAGAAAAGCAACTTCTGTGAATACCATTCTTCTTCCGTTGCCGTGCTCAAACGAATGCGTTTCACTTCAACTTTAAGCTGCGGCATTCCGGAAATTTCAACTCTTGATTTTTCACCTGCAATGTCAAACTCTTCCTCAATCGCATTTGCGATCTGCCCCACCGTCATGGTTCCGGTATTCAGCGGGACAAAAATATCGTATTGAATCAGCGGACTTGTCGGAATCCATACGCGCCTGTTTGTGAGAAGCTGTTCTTCCCCTCCCAGCCATGTTTCCCGAATCCACAATTTTTTCCCTTTGGGATCGAAGTTCTTGTTTTCAAACTGAAAATCTTTATCCGTTGCAATATCTTTCTCAATGATACGGACTCGCATTGCGTTTCTTATGACTTCATCCAGAATAGCCATATTATTCACCTGCCTCTCTGACTGCTTCGCTTACAAGTTTATTGATCTGATTTTGAACCCCGGAAACGGTGATTTCCACAAAACGCGCCGACGCCTGTCTGCTCCATCCCTCATTCAGTCTTTTGGCATAAGGAGCCGAATTGCAGATAAACAATGAATCTTTCAAATCGAAATTGGAGAAAACGGTAATCGGTCTGTTCAGGTCTATTCCCTTGTTTTCATGCAGTTCATACCGTGTCGTGACTCCGTTGACCTGACACCACCAGTTCCAGCGGAAATTTCCGGTATCGACCGGCGATACGATCATAAGCTGACGATACAGTTCTACCGTTGCCATTTTCATAAAGGATTTGATGCGCTGCTCATTGCGCGCCTGAAATCTCCGCAGGGCATTCTTGTCATTGATGTTGAATTTCATAGATTAAGCCCTCAGCGTAAAGTAATAATCCGCCGGCTGATTCTGCATCCATTGTTCGCCGCGAATTGCGCCGATGCGGTAAGTTGTGCCGGAAAAAGTGATAGTGTCAATCCCTGCAACAATCCCTCCGGTAACAGGGTCAAACGGGCGCATATCTTCAAGCGTCTTTTTTACCTGGTTTACAATAATTTCCGGGTCATCGCCGTGACTTGCCCGTGATGCCGCAATGACATCATAGGGTATCCGCATGATTTGATCTCCGGCAAGATAATTTTTCCCGTCAATAAGGCGCACATTCACCGGTTCCGGAGGATAACAGATGATATTGCGCTTGATTTCCGTGTTGATGTCAAGTCCTGTCGCATAATCATAATCATTGATTATATAAGTCAGGATTGCCTCATTTTTAAAAATCTTAGCCTTGACCAGCTTACTGCTTATCTTTTGAAACGGTGTAGCCATAAAAAGTAATCCTTTTTACAGTAACCCGGATTGTCAATTAAATCATGAGGAGATATATTATCCTGAGGAGGTTGCAATGCGTCTAAAAAAAAATCAGGTTATAATAACAGTAACAGTATTGTTGCTTTTTGCGATAATTGCATTAATCTGTTACCGTCATGCGCACCGCAACGATCACAAATACTGGATTAATCACCGGTCAGGCGTGATACATAATTACAGATGCAGACACTTTGACGGCAAGCCTGACAATCAGCTTACCGATCAACTGCCTAGTGCCACTGATGCCAGCTATCGAGATTGCCGCATTTGCGGCGGGCGCAGCCCCAAATAATATTTTTTAGCTCTAAAATCATAAAAATATGAAAAAATACGTATTTTTATTGGATTAACTCTTGACAAATGCGAAAAATAGCGTATAATATATAATATAACAGGGGTGATAACGACAACAGCCCTAAACAAAAAACTAAAACGCCATAGGAGGCAAAAAATGAAAAACGAAATGAACACAACAGTCTTGGTCATCGCAGACACCGTTTACCACGCGGAAGCTCCCGAATATCTTTTCCGCGGCATACTCCCACAGGTTGTATGTGATGACCGTCTTATCCTCGGCTGGGGCGAATGCTATGACGGACACCGCAAGGTCTACCGTTACGATGATGCCGGGTATGAGTTCGTGATTCCGAACGAATACGAATCTGTTGAGGACTACGCAAAGGCTTTGAATACGCTTTTGGTTTAATAATTAATAAAAAAATCCCCGTGCCGGTAACGACTCCGGCACGGGGATACTAAAACGCCTCGTAAGAGGCATGAAAAATATAACAGACCCCCCTAAAAAAATCAAGGCGAGATAAAGATGAAATTAAAAGTTTGCAGAGGTTCGAGGCTGAAAATGTGGCATTTGATGAACAAAGGGACTGACCGAATCACCCCGAATGCGGAATTTCTCTGCCCGGTAGTTGGCGTGATTGAAAATAATGTTGAGTCTACATGGAGCCTTGTAAGGTTCGACGGGATACGCTATGCTGTCATAAGCGGGGCGGTGATCAAACCGGTGGAGCAACATGAAGCTGAACGGGTATATCAGGAAACGCTGAACGATAAGGAGCTGGAAAATGCCTATTGAGGTTACAGAAGACGAATACATTGCAATTGCGGCTAAGCTGACGATCGAGGGCAAAGAAAATGTACTCAATACGATCCCGAAGCCGGAAATTGAAATCAAAGATTATTTTCTTGCATCCGGACTGAAAAAAGATGCTTGGTGCAAAGCCCTTGATATCAGTATCAGCACTTGGGACAAATATGTTTGCGGAGACCTCCCGGTTAAACCCGCGCGATTGGCGGAGGCGCGCCGGATTGCACTCGGAGTCCGCGCGATCACCGAGGGCTGGATGCAGATCGAGCACGAGGCCGATTACCGGCGCATCTACCGCATATTCCACCCGCACCCGGAGCAGGAGTTGAAAGAGCTGGTCGAATATCTGAAACAGGAAAAATGAAGTGTCCTACCGTGTAAAAATATATACGCGCATCTGTCCTGCCTGCGGAAAAGAGTTTAGGCAGACGGGCATAGATTACCATACTTCGGGGCAATCAACCTGCTCAGCGCAATGCCATAAAGCCTTACGTAGCGCCATAGCATCAAAGAGGATGCCAGACACGATATCAAGACCGGACATAATAACCAAACGCCGGGATGCAGTCCGCACGAGTCCGAAAAGCGGCGCATACGAGACCAACACTAAGGCTAAGGAGTGGCGGCTCTGCTCTCCTGCTGGCGATACCTACATTTTCCGCAATCTTGCTAAATTTCTACGGGATCATCGTGATCTCTTTACCGAGGCAGAATTAGCCCCCAATAAAACTGGCATTACCCTTGCGCAAAGCGGGTTGAGACGTTTGCGCCCTGAATCAAAAGACCTCCGCGCCTCATGGCACGGCTGGACGTGGCTTTCCTGATAAAAAAACACCCCGGAAAGTTGAGCATCGTTGAGAGGCCTCCGTGGTTCTCTGTCATTCCGCTTTGCCTTCGGCGGGAGCATCCGCATTCCCGACGGCGGGTGCAGCAGTTGCATTTTTTGCAACTGCTGATTCATCAGTTTTCTTTCCGGCACCCGCGCTCTGGATTTCCGAAGACGTCGATGTTACGCCGTCTGTCAGACTGACACTGACATCGGATTTCGTCGCCTGAATGATTTTAGCGATGCCGGGCAGTCCGGACTGATTCGGCAGGATTGAGATCGCGCCCTTGTTGACCTTGCCCGCGAAGATTTTACCGTGCGGCGTCGGGTCTTCGGTTGTGCCGCTAGAGATGCTGATATATCCAGCCCATCCATCCTCCCACATGACGACGGTTTTTCCTTGCGTTGACTTCGTGACCGTCGCAATGATGCTTTCGGATGTCTCCGTCTTTTTCAGGATGTTCCCGGCAGCGTCATATTCCGTGATCGTGCTTTGAGTCGCCGCGCATCCGGACAGCAGAAGTCCGATCAGCAGCACCCCTGCTATATCTCGCAGGGCAAGCGTCGTGTGAGGCAATGCGTTGATAAGTTTGTCATTCATAATTTCAATCCTTTTCTTGATTCTTGATTTTCGCGTTTTATATTATTATTCATCCTGATTGACCGGTTTTCCTTATATCTCCCCCCCATAGGCGGCTGGTCAATCAGGACTTATCTTATATATCTTCCCGTTGCTATTCCAAGTTCTGTTCCGCCGATGGCTTCCGGCAAAACCTCACCTCCCATCTGCCCGATCAGAACACGAACCGAAGCAGTAAGAATATCGCCCTGAAAATCTTTTGAAAAAACAACTCCGTTTGCAGACTGGATTCCCATTGTAAGCAGGGAATTGGGTTCAATGATTGACTCGTCAAGTGACAATAAATAAATCGCTTCCTTTGCCGTTGCTTCTTTCAAAAGATCTGGCATTTCATTCTCAGACGGGTCAAAGACAAATACCTCTCCTTCGTCATCATAGAAAATAACATAACGTTGAATCAGATTGGTTGCTGTCTTCAATGCCGCCTCTTTCTGTTCCTGCGTCGCTCCTGTCCAGTTTGTGTTCCACAGAAAAGACGCAAAGAAAGCGTCTGCCCATTCGACAGAACAAAACATTGGAAGGTCAGGCAAAGTCTCAGGCATTGTTCATTTCCCCGTTGAAAGACCGTTCCAGTTTTGTATATTCACCAGCACCAAACTTTTTGATATAAAGTTCTTTTGTCGCGTCAAACTTCAAAGTTGCGCAATCAACTTTTGTGTTTGCAAGACGGGTTTTCATCGCAAGCAGGATACGTTTTTTCTGCTCTTTTTCGTCAAGATTGCTTTTCATTTGCTCCGGCGGAGGCTGAAACTTTGAAGTATCCTTTTTTTCCTTTGTTTCTTTTTCAGGAGCAGTATTGACATTTTCGCCTTTGATAGCGGAAACAACCTGAGCATCATTCCATTGCACCGGAAAAGAGCCGATACAGGTATCTCCTTTTTCATCCATCCAGATAGCTTTACAATCATGTGCCATACGCATGATTCTGACAATCTTCTTTCCCATGTTTCATCTTCCCTTTAATTATTGATATGAATAGAAAAAGCGGGCTTTGATATTATCTCAGCCCATCTTTTTTATCGCAGATTATCAGCCTGCAACTTCCTTTGTATTTACCGGATCGCTGGTCGTGTTCGTAATTTTGACATTACGCGTCTTTGTCCGTTTGGCCGCCAGAGCTTCCATGCTTCCCATCAATCCGTAAATCTTGGAAATACGCTGAAGCGAATTTTTGAACTCAAACGTATATTCTCCGATGATTTTTCTGCGGATAGAGTCGCAGGTTGCGGTGGTTGCATCGGAATCAGCCATAGACCGACCGCCGAGCGGAGTCAAACCGAGACCGGTGGGGTCAAGAACAAACGCGATATTATCCGGCATCATCGGCTCAGAAAAGATCGTCTGCTGCGCTCCGGTGATATCGTTGGTGACACGGGCGACATAACTGCCGCGAGCGTTGTTGTCCTGATTGATAATTACCTGGTCAACCATATCAGCGGAAAGAACTCGCGCCTGTCCGGGAGAGCACAGGATGATAGAGGGCTGCGCACCCTCATCGGTAATCTGCTGCGCTCCGTCATTGACAAGGAAACTGTCAAACATATTTCCATTGGCATTGATTGAAAGACCGCCAGCCTGACTACCGAAGTGAAACAGACCACCAGCCATTCCGGTGGTAGATGCAGTATGCGCTCTCGGAATTCCGAAGATTGCCGCGTTGTTCATATCACGTGCCAGCTTCTGCATCTCAATGTTGGTCTGATAGTTGATTCTGTTTTCCAGCCCGTAAACCTTGACTTCCTGAGAAGTTCCGGTGATTTCAATATCTCCCCGGAAAATCTGAGTATAGTTCTGTGCCGTGCCTGACTGATGGAAAGACTTCTTACCGTCACAGGACCCCTCTTCTCTCGGAGTGTATGCAATATACATCACGTCCGAAGTTGCCGGCATCGACTTTGCTGAACCGTTCGCCGCGACAAGTGTCAGAGTTATATTTGTGCCGGAAACGGCGGACACCTCAAACAGTGCCGGGTCATCTTTCACGCGAAGAATAGAACCCTCAGCAATTTTCGCAGCATCCGCAGCGGAAACCGTAGCCGTGGATTCGCTGATTGAGGAGATTGTCACCGTCATCGGTGCAATCTGGTCTTCCAGCCATTCATGGGTTGTGCTGGTTGCAGGAGCGGTGGTCGTGAACAGAGAAATAAATCTCGGCTGCACCTTGATAATTGTGCTGAGCACATCCGAAAGATCACGCTTCACATTTGCGAGTTCATAAGAAGTTGTCATTTTTCAAACCTTTCTTTTTTCAGTTTTGCTTTAACGGTAAATTGTTCAGCATAGCGAGGGAATCACCATTTGCTTTTGCCTCGTCATATGCTTTCTGTTTTGCCGCATCTGCGGAAACAGAATTTATGTTTCCGGGGTTTGATTTTCCCGGTGTTGAATTGACGGTGAAGTTGTAAAGATCGGCTCTTGCCTGAATCCACTCCTTGACTGCCTTTCCCTTGTAAGGCGCAATATCGCCGACATCGTCAAGATCGAAATTGTCCTCAAAATCTTCCAGCATGGAATTGATTTTATTTCGGTCATATTTTGCATCAAGAGATTCTACAATCTCTTTCAGCTTGCCTTTGACTTTGCTTGCCTTTTCCAGCTTGATCAGCTCATCCAGTCGCGTCTTCTGGCTTTCAAACTGCGTCTTGAAGGAATCACGTTCCTTTTCCGCAGTCCTCAGACGCTTCTTGTAGTCCAGAAGTTCTTCGTTTGCCTTTCCGCCGCCGTCTTTGAGAGTGTCGTATTCATCAATTTTTTCGCGTAACTCTTCCGGAGTGCCGAAATCTTCAAATGCCTTGAGTTTTTCTCTTGTGGCTTTGTGGTCTTTACGCTCCTTTTCGAGTGCGCCGTTGAGCCGCCTTACATCATCATCTGTTTTTGAGGACGGCATACCCTCAATGTCCAGATAATACGCGCCATCGCGTTCCGTGTAAAACTCTCTCTGCGCTTCTGCGACTTCGTCGATGTTTTCGACTTTGAATTTCAATCCCATGATTGACTTCTCCTGTTATTTTTCTTGCAGGCCTCATGCCTGTTTTCATATAACCCGGATTGTCAATTTGAGACTTTTCATTACAGCAGACCGGCTTTCCGGAAAGCGTCAATGTCACGCCTTTTCAGTTCGGCAATTGTAAAAAATCCGCCGGCGTTCGGCTTAAGCATCTCATTCAGACTTAGATTTCCTTTTCTGTAAAGTTTATATTTTACGGGACCGAGCCAGTCGCGCTTTAATTGACTGTCCCTGCTTTCAAAATAATCGGTGAACTTCATTGATCCCGGAACCTGTTCAAACGCCGGCTTTCCGGTTCTTGCTTCGTATTCGCTGATTGCTTCATAATAATATTTGTGCTTCGTTGACTCGGACAGGTTATCCCATGATCTGCCGGTATTTTTCTCCTCATAAGCGCGTTTCGCATCGCTCATGAAATCGGAATTTGCGGCAGGGCGTTTTACGCTTGCGGAATCAGAAAGCTCCGTAACGGGCAGATAGACACAACGACAACGCGGATGAACAGGCAGCGCGGGAATATCCTTTGCATTTACCGGAAATCTCTTTCCGCCTATTTCGGCACATCTCGGGCAATTGTGTAAAACAGCCCCAGCACATATAAACGATTCGTCTGTTTCAACCGTAATATCAAAGACATCTACTTCTTCTTCAATAACTTCTATGTTTGCGACATACAACATCCGGATGCCTCCTATAGTATTCGTATTCAGCTTTTTTATGACAGCTAATGCAAAGCGTTATTAAATTCTCCAAATCATTAGCCGCCATGTAATCATTCTCGAAAAACCGAAATGGCTTTATATGGTGTACTTCTAGAGAGCTCTTGTATTTCTTTTTATGTGCCTTGTTGGATATTCCGCAAGAACAACATTTATAACCATCTCTTTTTAGAGCAACACTTCTCTGCCATTTCCAGTTTTCTCCTCTCCAAGTCTGTTTTCCCCCAAGCCATGCTGGATGATTAGCGCCGCGAAACGCCAAAGAAATTTTTTTACGTCTAATTTCTTCTTGCTGTTTGGAATATATCTCCAAACATTTTGATGAGCACGTAATCGGAATATCATGGAAAACATCACCCCGCCACGGAACAAACATTTGCCCACATACAACACAAAAACGCAAAAGTTTTGCGGTTTGGTCTCTTCTCCAACATTCATTAGAGCAATAATTTGCCTCATGTTTAGTTGGATCAAACATAGTACCGCACACTTTACAAGGACGCATTCTTTGCTTTATTTTTTCTGCCCGAAACGAATCATAACATTGCCTAGAGCAGAAAAAATTCTCGTCATCAGTTGCCTTGAACTTTTTACCGCACCAATGACATGTCATGCCGTTTCTTTTTTGTCTGCCTTTATGTTGACACTCCGGCGAGCAATATTTACGTTTAGCGTGTTTTTTATCACAAAAAGTCTTGCCACAAACAAGGCATTTAAAGACTTTCGGCAAGTCTTTCGCCAATTCTAAGCTTCCCTGCATCTTTCCACTCCTTGTTTTCCGTCAGGAATAAATGATCTGCTGTGCATCTTATCTTTTCTCCATTTGAAAGAGTAACAACTACAATCTGTTTCACTTTCTTTGTGGACGTTCCAAGCACCCTACGTCTATTTCGACTTCCCCCAATCACAAAATCGCCAGTTTTAACCGTCTCAATAGGCTTTTCCCCATTCGGTGTTTGTATTAATTGCCCCCTTGCTAAGCAAGTCCTCCCATCAAGCGTATTCAGTATTTCAATCTCCTTGACCACATCCGAATTTTCGCTGTAAAGTGCAAGTTTTGCGTCATTCGCAATCCCGTTTGCACATGTAAGACCCATTGCATAGGCTTGGTCGTTGGAAATATCAAACGCCTTCTGGACACTCTTTTTCAAACTGCCCGGCGTTGCTCCGGTCTTGATCGCCTGAGAAACAGCCTTGAAAATCCTGTCGGCGTCGGATACCGCCATTGAATTGAACATCTCAGCCAGATTCAAACCATTGTAACGCCCGTATTTCGCAATGTTGTTCAGGGTTCTTTTGCCAACCTGAGAAACAGTATGACCGCTTACAGCACGGGTAAAACTTCCGGCCCATTTCGCGTCATTCTCGGCAAGGGAAACGGAATTCTCCCTGATTCCCTCCATTGCTTGACCATACGCCTGATTCAGAAGTTTTTCTATTCTTTCCTGAATCAATTCAAATTTCTTGTTTGTTCCCGCATCAATTCCGATTGCCCCGAAATGTTTCTGCGTATTGAGGAAATATTCCAGAAGCTCTTTCTGCGCATCCTTCAACTGCCGCAGAATGTCGCCAGACCAGGTCGCGCCGATCATCTGCAAATGCGCGATATGATCATTAATCAATTCTGAAAGCTCTGCTGCACTTTTTTTTTGCATTGACAGTTTTCCTTTTATGAGGAGGTTATTCATGAATACGGAGAATGAAGAAAAAACAGCGGCTTATAACATGCGGGAAATCACGAACAACGTAATCGGCGACTTCCTGTATGATCAGGCATCCGGAAATGCCGGAACACTTTCGCTCATCGCTTCTCTTTTGTATCTCAGCCATATTGAACTGGTTCATATTCATAGGAAACTGGAAAAGCTGGAAGAAAAAGTCACTCTTCTTCAGAATCATTGTTCTGCTCTTTCTTCGCAAAAGGATTCCCGTTCCCCTGAATAACCGGACTGTTCTGCATGGATTCCTCTCTTGCCTTTTCTTTTTCTTCCAGGAATTCCTCAATTGTCTTTTTCGGGTCGCCATAACCGTTTTCAAGCCAGATATTTCTCTTTTCTTCGGTTGTCAGACTGTCGGTTCCGTCCACCGAAATAAGCTCCTGAACAGTCAGATTTGCCTCGGCAAAATCTTTACTCGGCGTGTAACGTGTTCCCAGAATCTCTTCTTCATCCACTCCAATCCACATTGCCGCATAACGCAATTGTTCTGTAATCGCATCCCCTGCGACAGAGTTGATGATCTGCAACGGCGAAGTATTGGAATCCTGAATCAGCTGAACCGCGACTCCTGACTGATTGCTTTTATTGTCAGAAAGACTCAAGGCATCGTGTGAGCAAAGTTCTTTCAGCTTTTCCACTTCCTGTGAAAGAATGGAAAGCGACTGCGCAGGAACTTCAAGGTATTGCGCCTGTGCTCCATCTGGAAGCACATTAAGCGCACCGGAATTGACATACATCGCTTTCAACCATTCGCCGGCAGTCTTGGCATCCCCCTTCAGTCCTGTAATGAATAAAGGGCTTTGACCGGTCATGTAAAGAACCTGCCTGTAATCGGCGTAAAGCTGATAAAGCGAGATTTCAGCATTTGCCACATTCAGGATGGGCGGATCATCGAATGAGGTTCCGGAAAGACTGGAAGCGC
>ENA-UOOA01005044-UOOA01005044.1-human-gut-metagenome-genome-assembly--contig:-P61old-NODE-5044-length-14233-cov-18.433841_pt1 | contig 14233 bp, 10 predicted proteins | sample MGYA00242467_ERZ724014 | MGnify/ENA metagenome assembly ERZ724014
GATATTACAGTCTGATTTTCTATAGCCTAACCATCAATAACATACTAAACATAATAATTTTATTAATTTTGGCAGGAATAGGAATAAATGCATTAAAACAAACAAATTTATTTGAACAATCAAAGCAAGCTAAAAATTCAATGAGCAATGCTCAAAATATAGAAAATAACACATTGTTAAGTTATGAAAGTATGATAAATGAAATTATTGGTAATAGAGAAAATGAAGAGCATAATGTTGGTACAAATATTGAAAAGATTGAATTAATTGGAACTAATTTAGGAACAAATATAACAATTCCAGTAGGAGTAAAATACGTAATAGTATCAAATACTTATTGGACTCGAAGTGGAATAAATTGTGTTAGTTCCTCAAAATTATCAAGTAATACAAACAGTACAATATTGACTTCTCAAAGTTCTAGTAGTTATATAGACTCTAATGGTTCTGGAACATGGGTAGTTTTGGCTAAAATAGATGATATATCACAAAGTGCAAATTTGACTTTTGTTGGATCTGATTATAATGTTGTATATGCAATAAAATAATAATTAAAAAATATAAGTTCTCCTCGGAGGAACAAAATGAAAAACATAGAATACCAAATAAAATACTCAAAAATAAAAAACATCTACATACAAATAAAAAACGGACAAATAATAATAAAAGCCCCCAAAAGAGTAAGCAAAAAAGAAATAGAAAAACTAGTAGAACAAAAAGCAGAATGGATACAAAAAAGCCTAGAAAAAGAAAAGCAAAAACAATCAAAACAAGCACTATATACCAAAGAAGAATTTAAACAAATAGTAACATCAAACACAAAAGAACTAATAAACGAAACAGGACTAATCCCAAATAAAATAACAATAAAAGAAATAAAATATGCCTGGGGAAGTTGTTCAAGCAAGAAAAACATTACAATAAACTTAGAACTAATAAAATATAGTGAAAATGCAATTAGATATGTGATATTACATGAGCTATGCCATATAAAATATATGAATCATTCAAAAGACTTTTGGAAATTAATTGAAAAATATATGCCAGAATATAAAGAAATTCAAAAAGAATTTAAATAAAAAATAACGTAAAATAAAATGAATAAAAAACAATACTAAGTTCATAATAAAAAAATAAAGAGAGGAAATATTATGAACTTAGGACAAAATTTAAATGAATTATTATCAGATTTAAACGTATTTTATCGTAAACTACAAAATTACCACTGGAACGTTACAGGACAAGACTTTTTCCAAGCACATTCAAAATTAGAAGAATTATACAACGAAATAAATGAACAAATAGATGAAGTAGCAGAACATATACTAATTTTAGGAGAAGAACCATTAGGAACACTAAAAGATTATTTAGAAAAAACAAATATAACAGAAGCAGAAAACAAAAAAATAAAATCACAAGAAGTTTTTCAAACAATACTAAAAGATTACAAGAAATTACTTGAAAAAGTAACAGAAATAAAAGAAAAAGCAGATGAACAAAAAGAATACTCAACATCAGCATTAATGGATGATTATATTTTAGACTATAGCAAAATAATATGGATGTTAAAGCAAAAAGAGGAATAATCACACAAAAAAATAAAAAACATATAATAGACCATAGGAGGCAAAAAAATGATTGAATTTGTATTAAATACAATATTCTGGACATTAGCCATTTATGGTCTTTTTGAAATTATAAAAAATATTATATACATAAATACATATACAAAATTTAAATCAGATGGAATTCATGTAATAATAGCAGTAAAAAATCAAGAAGAAAAAATAGAAGGATTTTTACGTTCAATATTATTCAAAATTTTATATGGAAGAGAAGAATATCTAAAAAACATTATAGTTGCTGATTTAGAATCAACCGATAATACTAAAGAAATAGCTAAAAAATTAGCAAAGGATTATGAAATATTAAAAGTTATAAGTTGGAAAGAATGTAAAGACATAATGGATAGTATAAACGAAAGTACAAGTAAAAGCTAAAGGACAAATGCAATGAGTTTAATAAAAAATATTAATAAAACGGACTATGGATGGACAAAAGTGAAGAATTAAAATATTTTCTATTGTTCGCTTTTTTTATAATAATAATTGTGATAAAATACATACTAAAGGAGCAAAAAACAATGTCAGAAAATAAAGCAAGAAAAGTAAAAGAAATATTTAGTGACTATCAAGCAAGAGCAAACATAATAGAAGCAGAAATATTAAACTTAGATGTAATAAAAAAGACCAATACACTTGGAATCACAATAAAATCAGATGAATATATAGAAGTAAAAGAAATATGGTATTTCGAAAAATTCCTATTAGAAAGATTTGGCTTCAAAAATATAGACATGAGAATTCAATATCTAGAAGGAGTGCAATTAAAAAGAGTTGATGATGAATGGAGAAATATTATATGCTATATGGCACATAAATATCCATTAATGAAACCAATGTTATTAATGAAAAGCACTGTAGAACTAGAGAAAAACATAATTCACGTAAAAATGCACATAAGAGGTGCAGACTTTTTAAGAGCCAAAAAAACTGATGTTGAACTTGAAAATGTAATAAAAAAATTATTTGGAAAAGAATACAAAATCGAACTAGAAGAAGTATTGCAAAAAGAAGAAGAACAAGCTTACGAAAAAAAGATGAAAGAACTAGAAGAAAAGACAATAGAAGAAATGTGTTCATATAATCCAGAAAATAAAGAAGAAAAACATAATAAAGAACAAGAATATAATGACCCAGACTATATACCACCACAAGATGGAGATATATACATACCAGAAGGAATGGCAGGAGAAATGCCTGAAGATATACCACAAGAAGGAAATATACCAGCAGAAAACTATATAATGGGAAAACCATCAAAAGCAAAAGAAAAACATATTAAAATAAAAGACATTACAGCAAATGATGGAAGAGTAACCTTAGAAGGAAGAATAGTAACTTGTGAATGTAGAGAAACAAAATCAGGAAAAGGCATGATTATATATGAATTATATGATGGAACAGGAGTAATAACTTGTAAATCCTTTGCAAAAGATGCAAAAGAAGGACAAGAAATAACAGAAAAAATAAAAAATGCAAAAGCAATAAAAACAGTAGGAAAAGCTGGACTTGATACATATGCAGGAGATATTACTGTAATATCAAATACAATAATAGAAACAGAAACCGATGTCCCAGAAATGCCTGAAGAAGCAGATGAAGACACACCATTAATATTAGGAAAAAATATGAACATTACAGCACCACTTGTAAAAGTTGCAGACTTAGGTGTTGATGATGGACAAGTTTCACTTGATGGTGAAATAATCTATATGGAAGACAGAGAATTGAAAAATGGAAAAACTTTATTAAGCTTTGACTTATATGATGGTTCAAGCACAATGACATGTAAAGCATTCTTACCAAAAGAATCAGCAAAGAAAATAATTAAAAGATTAGGAAAAGTAAAAGGAATAAAAATTGAAGGAAATGCCCAAATGGATTCATTCTCAAATGAATTAACTGTTATGGCAAATACAATAATTGAAGGAAACGGCGTAAAAAAAGAAATAAGACAAGATAATGCAGAAGTAAAAAGAGTAGAATTACATATGCATACAAAAATGAGCCAAATGGATGCAGTAACATCAGCAGAGGATTTAATAAAAAGAGCTATAAAATGGGGAATGAAATCAATTGCAATTACAGACCATGGAGTTGTACAAGCATTCCCAGAAGCATATCATTTAGTAGGGGATGACAATCCAGATATAAAAATAATATATGGTGTTGAAGCATATTTAGCACCAGACAATACAAAATCAATATATAATGGAAAAGGACAAGACATAGATGCAACATATTGTGTTTTAGACTTAGAAACAACAGGATTTTCTGCAACAAATGATAGAATTACAGAAATAGGAATAATGAAAGTAAAAAACAAAGAAGTAATAGATGAATTCAGTTGTTTTGTAAATCCAGGAAGACATATACCAGAAAGAGTAACAGAAGTTACAAATATAACAGATGAAATGGTAAAAGATGCAGAAACAATAGAACAAGTATTTCCAAAAATGTTAGAATTTTTAGGAGACCAAGAAAACACAGTAATTGTAGCACACAATGCAAATTTTGACGTAGGATTTTTAAAACAAAATGCAAAAAGATTAGGTTATGACTTTGACTACTCATATTTAGATACCTTAAGTTTAGCAAAAGACCTATTCCCAGATTATAAAAAATATAAATTAGGAAAAATAGCTGAAAATTTAGGAATAAAAGTAGAAGTAGCACATAGAGCTTTAGATGATGTTGATACAACTGTAAAAGTATTTAATGTAATGATAGATATGTTAAAAGAAAAAGGAGCTAAAAAATTAGAAGACATAGATGAAGTTGCAGCAGACCCAGCAGCTAAAGCAGAAGAATATAAAAAATTAAAAACATATCATGCTATAATTTTAGCAAAAAATTATGTAGGATTAAAAAATTTGTATAAACTAGTATCATTTTCACATTTGGATTATTTTTATAGAAAACCAAGAATATTAAAAAGTTTATATAAAAAATATTCAGAAGGATTGATATTAGGAAGTGCATGTGAAGCAGGAGAATTATATCAAGCAATAGAACAAGGTAGACCAGATGAAGAAGTAGAAGAAATAGCACAAGACTATGACTATCTAGAAATTCAACCAATAGGAAATAACCAATTCTTAATAAGAAATGGAATAATGAGAGATGAGGAAGATTTAAGAGATATAAATAGAAAAATAGTTGCATTAGGAGAAAAATTAAATAAACCAGTAGTTGCAACATGTGATGTTCACTTTATGGACCCACAAGATGAAATATATAGAAGAATTCTAGAAGCGGGTCAAAAATACGATGATGCAGATAATCAAGCACCATTATATTTAAGAACAACAGAGGAAATGCTAAAAGAATTTGAATATCTTGGAGAAGAAAAAGCATATGAGGTAGTAGTAACAAATACAAATAAAATATCAGATATGTGTGAACAAATAAGTCCAATATCTCCAGAAAAATGTCCTCCACACATTCCAGGATGCGAGGAAGATATAAAAAATATTGCATACCAAAAAGCACATGAATTATATGGAGATCCACTACCCAAAATAGTACAAGATAGACTAGACAAAGAGCTAGATTCAATCATAAGTAATGGATATTCAGTTATGTATATAATTGCTCAAAAACTAGTATGGAAATCAAATGAAGATGGATACATAGTTGGTTCCAGAGGTTCAGTTGGTTCATCACTTGCAGCATTTATGACAGGTATAACAGAAGTTAACTCACTTCAACCACATTATAGATGCCCAAATTGTAAATATTCAGAATTTGAAGACTATGGTGTTGGAAACGGTTTTGACTTACCAGACAAAGATTGTCCAAAATGTGGACACAAACTAACAAAAGATGGAATGGACATACCATTTGAAACTTTCTTAGGATTTAATGGAGACAAAGAACCAGATATAGACTTAAACTTCTCTGGAGAATATCAAGCAAAAGCACACAAATATACAGAAGTAATATTTGGAAAAGGAACAACCTTCAAAGCAGGAACAGTTGGTACAGTAGCCGACAAAACAGCATATGGTTATGTAAGAGGGTATTTCGAAGATAGAGGAATACCAATGAATAGAGCAGAAATGCAAAGATTATCAGTAGGATGTACAGGAATAAAAAGAACAACAGGACAACATCCTGGAGGAATTATAGTTGTACCAAAAGGTAGAGAAATATATGAATTCACACCAGTACAGCATCCAGCAGATGACCCAAATTCAGACATTATAACAACTCACTTTGATTATCACTCAATAGATGGAAACTTATTAAAACTAGATATACTAGGACACGATGACCCGACGGTAATTCGTATGTTACAAGACTTAACAGGAATAGCTCCAACAGACATACCACTAGACGATAAAGAAACAATGTCAATCTTCAATTCAACAGAAGCACTAGGAGTAACACCAGAACAAATACACTCAGAAGTAGGAACATATGGAATACCCGAATATGGAACAAAATTCGCAAGAGGGATGCTTTTGGACACAAAACCAACAACCTTCGATGAATTAATACGTATATCAGGACTATCACATGGTACAGACGTATGGTTAGGAAATGCACAAACCTTAATCGAACAAGGAGTAGTAACACTTCAAGAAGCAATATGTTGTCGTGATGATATAATGATATATTTAATAAAAAAAGGATTACCACCAGATAAATCATTCAAAATAATGGAAGCGGTACGTAAGGGAAAAGTAGCAAAAGGAAAAGAACCAAAATGGAAAGATGAATACATACCATTAATGAAAGAACATGATGTACCAGACTGGTATATAAAATCATGTGAAAAAATAAAATACATGTTTCCAAAAGCCCATGCGGCAGCATATGTAACAAATGCCTTTAGAATAGCATGGTTCAAAGTACACATACCACTAGCATATTATGCAGCATACTATTCTATAAGAGCCAAAGCTTTTGATGCACAATACATGATATTTGGAAAAGAAAAAGTAAAAAACAAGATGAAAGAAATAGAAATGAAAAACCAAAAGAAAGAAGCAACAAAAGCAGAGTTAGATATGTATGATGATTTAGAAATAGTATTAGAAATGTATGAAAGGGGATTTGAATTTTTACCAGTTGACATTTACGAATCAGAAGCTAGCAAATTCAAAATACAAGACAATAAATTAAGACCACCATTAAATAGTATACCAGGATTTGGTACAGTAGCAGCACAAGGAATTGTAAATGCAAGAAAAGATGGAAAATTCATGTCAATAGATGACCTAAAAATAAGAGCTAAAATAGGCGCATCAGGTGCAGAACTACTAAAACAATTTGGATGTTTAGAAGGAATGAGTCAAAGTAATCAATTAAGTTTATTTGGCTAATACTAAAAAAGGGAGAAAAAATGGCAAAATATTTTGAAAATTTAAATGAAAAAATAAAAGAATATTTTAAAATACTATCACCAGAAATACCAGAATTTTTAGAAGAATATATAGAAACAAAAGAAATGCAAAAACAAGCTGAAATAAGTGTATCTTGTGGTACATACTATTCAAAATTATTTCCAGAAATTACACTATGGTACTCAAGTTTGGACCATAGTGTAGCAGTTGCATTAATAATTTGGAATTTTACAAAAAATAAAAAACAAACACTTTCAGGATTATTCCATGATATAGCAACACCAGCCTTTAAACATACTATAGACTTTCTAAATGGAGATTACGAAAAACAAGAATCAACAGAAGAATTAACAACTAAAATAATAAGTAATTCAAAACAAATTATGCAATTACTTGATAGAGATGGAATAAAAATAGAAGAAGTAAATGATTATCATAGATACCCAATTGCAGATAATGATACTCCAAGACTTTCAAGTGATAGACTAGAATATACCCTTTCAAATGGATTGGGAGTAAGAAAAAAATTATGGGATTTAGAAGAAGTTAGAGAAATATATCAAAATATAGAAGTACAAAAAAATGAAGATGGAATAGAAGAATTAGGATTTAAAGATATATCTATAACAGAAAAATTTATCAAAAATATGAGTACATTATCTATTTCATATATGGACAGTAAAACAAAATTATCAATGCAATTTTTAGCAGATATAATTAAAAAAATGTATAATCAAAATTTAATAAAACAAAATGATTTATATAATTTATCAGAAAAAGAAATAATACAAAAAATAGAAAACTGCAAATATGATAATATTTCTGAAAGTTTTAAAAAATGGGAAAACACCACAAGAATCTATGAAAGTGAAAACTATCAAGAAAACAAATATTGTAAAAGTATAAGAACAAAAATAAGATACATAAATCCATTAATAAATGATAATGGAAAATATACAAGAATAGATAAAATTTCTACAAAGGCAAAAGAAGAAATTCAAAAATGCCTAAATTATAAAACCCTAAAATATGCATATTTTGATTTTTAAAAAATAAGGAGAAATAAAATGGAAGAAATAAAAAATATATTTACAATGCAAAATATAATAATATATTTAATAATAATAAATATAATTGGATTTTTAGTAATGTACATAGATAAACAAAAAGCCAAAAAAGGAAAATGGAGAATTCCAGAAAAGACAATCTTCATAATAACAGTTTTAGGTGGTGGAATAGGAACAATATCAGGAATGTATGCATTTAGACACAAAACTCAAAAATTACATTTTACAATAGGTTTACCAACTATAACAATATTAGAAATAATAGGAGTAATTTATTTTACATTTTTTGCATAAATAAAAATGATATTATGTATATCATAAAAAACAACAAAAAAGCTACAAAGCTAGTAAAATAGCTAAAGTAGCTTTTTTGTTTATTTTAATTAAAAATAGAAAATAAGTACACATAAAACAAAATATATAAACTGGAAATAACTGGAAAAAAATAATAAAATAGAGTTTACTGTGTATAACTTTAAAAAAATAGGACATTTTTCAGTTATTCACAGAGTTATCCACAGTTTCCACAAAAGACATAAAACGTTTAATCAAAAAATAATGTAAACAAAACAGGTAACATAATAATACAAAGATAACATAATTGTAATGAAATAGAAAAATAATTGTAATAATTATCAAGAAAAACAAAGAAAAAACACGAAAAAACAACAAAAACTAACCAAAACACCATAATATGACAAAATATAAATCTATATTTGTAATAAAACCTTAAAATAATTGTAACAAAATAAAAGAAATTATAACCAAAAATATATTAATTTAATATTATATAGTAAGTGTATAATTCTAAATAAAGAAAGAAGGAATAAAAATGTTTAATAGATTTAATAGAATTGTAAATAGAATTTACAATTACAAAAGAAGTTTTGACAAAAATTTAGATATAAAAAAAGAAGAATTAGACAATTATATAAAAATGGGAGCAACAATTATAGATGTACGAAGTCCACAAGAATATAGAGAAGGACATATTAACGGAGCAATTAACTTGCCAGAATATAACATAAGAAGAAATGTACAAAACATATTAACAGATAAAAATCAACTTATTATATTATATTGTTCAGTTGGGGAAAGAAGCAAAATGGCTCAGAATAAATTAAAACGTTTTGGGTATACAAATGTTTATACTGTTTATGAAGGAATTGGAGAGATTTTTTAATTTGAAATGTTGTTATTTAAAGCTAATTATGATACAATGTTCAAAAATAAAAAGTATTCAGGAGGAAAAATGAATAAAAGACAAGAACACATTAGAAATTTTAGCATAATAGCACATATAGACCATGGAAAATCAACATTAGCAGACAGAATGATAGAAATGACAGGTGTACTTTCTAAAAGAGAAATGGAAAGTCAAGTATTAGATAACATGGAAATTGAAAAAGAAAGAGGAATTACAATAAAATCACAAGCAGTAAGAATGATCTATAAAGCAAAAAATGGTGAAGAATACGAATTTAACTTAATAGACACACCAGGCCATGTCGATTTTAATTATGAAGTATCTAGAAGTTTAGCTGCATGTGATGGAGCAATTCTAGTAGTAGACTCAAGTCAAGGTGTTGAAGCACAAACCTTAGCAAATGTATATTTAGCAATAGATAATAATCTTGAAATATTACCAGTAATAAATAAAATAGATTTACCAAATGCAAGACCTGATGAAGTAAAAAAAGAAATAGAAGATATAATTGGAATACCAGCAGAAGATGCACCATGTATTTCTGCAAAATCAGGATTAAATGTAGAAGAAGTTTTAGAAAGAATTGTAACAGACTTACCAGCACCAAAAGGTGATGAAAATGCTAAAACAACATGTTTAATATTTGACTCATATTATGATAACTACAAAGGAGCAGTGGCATATGTAAGAGTTATGAATGGAAAGGTAAAAGTTGGAGATGAAATAAAACTAATGGCAACTAATAAAATATATACAGTTGCAGAAGTAGGATATTTTGTACCAGGTTCATATATGCCAACACAAGAAATAAAAGCAGGAGAAGTAGGATACATTGCGGCAAGTATAAAAAGTCTATCAGATATACATGTTGGTGACACAGTAACATTAAATGATAATCCAGCGGACAAGCCATTAAAAGGTTATAAAAAAGTAACACCAATGGTATATTGCGGACTATACCCAATAGACGGTAGTGAATATGAAAACTTAAAAGTAGCTTTAGAAAAATTACAACTAAATGATGCAGCCTTAGAATACGAACCAGAAACATCTGCAGCACTAGGCTTTGGATTTAGATGTGGATTTTTAGGATTATTACATCTAGAAATAATTGAAGAAAGATTAGACAGAGAATTTGACTTAGGATTAATAACAACAGCTCCATCAGTTATCTATAAAGTACACAAAACAACAGGAGAAGTAGAAGAAATATATAATCCAACAGAACTACCAACACCTCAAGAAATATCATATATAGAAGAACCATTTGTAACAGCCAACATATTGACACCAAAAGAGTATGTAGGAAACATTATGGAAATATGTCAAAACAGACGTGGAATATATATAGATATGAAATACTTAGATGAAAACAGAGTTACACTAATATATGAAATGCCATTAAACGAAATAATATATGACTTTTTTGATAATTTAAAATCAAAAACAAAAGGATATGCATCATTCGACTATGAATTTAAAGAATATAGAAGATCAAACCTAGTAAAATTAGACATTCATATAAACGGTGAACCAGTTGATGCACTTTCATTTATAGTACACAAAGAAAGTAGCTACACAAGAGGAAAGAAAATGGTAGAAAAATTAAAAACAGTAATACCAAGAAAATTATTTACAATCCCAATTCAAGCAGTAATAGGTGGACAAATAATAGCAAGAGAAACAATATCTGCAATGAGAAAAGATGTACTTGCAAAATGTTATGGTGGAGATATTACAAGAAAGAAAAAACTACTTGAAAAACAAAAAAGAGGAAAAAAGAAAATGCGTGAAATTGGTAATGTAGAAGTACCACAAGAAGCATTTTTATCAGTATTGAAATTGGATGATGAGTAGAAATTAGAAAGGAAAATGTTATGAACAAGAAAAATAATCAAAATAGACAACCCAAAAAAGAGGTAAAAAGAAGAGAAGATAGAGAAGAAAGAAATTATGATGACCAAGTAGAAGGAAGAAATTCAGTATTAGAATTATTAGAAAGTGGAAAAGACATAAACAAAATATTTATAGCCAAAGGAGAAAGACACGGATCAATAAACAAAATAATTGCAATAGCAAAAGAAAAAGGAATAATACTAGTAGAAAAAGACAAAAGACAAATGGACGAAATGGCACAAAATCAAAACTATCAGGGTGTTATTGCAATAGTACCACCTTTCGAATATTGTGAAATAGAAGATATATTAGAAGAAGCAAATAAAAGAAATGAAGATGCTTTTGTATTAATATTAGATGGAATAGAAGATCCGCACAATCTAGGTTCAATAATAAGAACTGCGGAAACTGCAGGAGTACATGGAATAATAATACCAAAAAGAAGAGCAGCTGCTGTAAATAGTACAGTAAATAAAGTATCAGCAGGAGCAGTTGAACATATGAAAATAGCTAGAGTTACAAATATATCTGATAGCATAGAAAAATTAAAAGAAGCGGGACTATGGATTTGTGGAACAGATATCAACACAGAAAAATATTATTATAACCAAGATTTAACAGGACCATTAGGAATAGTAATAGGAAATGAAGGAAATGGAATGAGTGATAAAGTTAGAAAAAACTGTGACTTCTTAGTAAAAATACCTATGAAAGGAAAAGTAACATCACTAAATGCCTCAGTATCATCAGGAATAATTATATATGAATCAGTAAAACAAAGAATTTTGAAAAAATCTATTGATTAAAAATTTTAAAAAATATATAATGTAAATGTACATAAGAAAGAGGAGGAAAAAATAATGATGCCAAGAAAGAAAAGATTAGCAATAATAATAAGTATAGTAACATTAATTATTATATTAATAGTAGGAATATTAGCGTTTTTATACATAAAAACAGATGCTTTTAAAACAAATGAGACATTATTCACAAAATATTTTATACAAAATTTCAATATAGCAGATACATTATTAACAGACAATTCAAGCCAAATACAAGAAGTATTAGATAATAATAAATACACATCAGAACTTACAGGAAAATTAGAATACACAGAAAACATAGGAACAAGTGACGAAAATCAAAAAAATCCAGTAAATGATGCTCAATTAAAAATAAGTAGCCAAACAGATAAGAAAAATAACTACTATTATAAAGATATAAAAATAGTAAAAGAAGATGAAAATTTAATAAGAGCAGAATACTTAAACGAAAACAAAGTATATGGAATAAGACTTGATGGAATAAAACAATTTGTATCAGTAGATATGGACAAAATAAATGACAACAATGCACAAGAAAATTCAGAATTGAAAAATATAGATTCATTACTTACAAATGTAGATATAAAAGGAGCTATTACATTTACTGACGAAGAAAAACAAACTTTACAAAATACATACTTAAATATAATAAAAAGCAATGTATCAAAAGACAAATATTCAAAACAAGCAAATTCTATAATAACTGTAAATAATAAATCAGTAACAACAAATGCTTATACAATTACATTAACAAAAGAACAATACAATAATTTGATAGTAAAAGTATTAGAACAAGTATCAAATGATGAAATAATACTATCAAAAATTGATAATGTAGAAAATATAATAAAAGAAAAATATAGTTCTTATGATTCAGAAAAATCATTAAGAGAAGAATTTATTGAAGAAATCAATAAAGAAGTAGAAGATATACAAAACAATAATATTGGAAATGATGAAGTAAAAATAACAGTATATGAATCAAAAGGAAAGACAACAAGAACAACAATACAAACAAATACAGGAAAACTAAATATAGATTTATATAATAATGTAATAAAATTTGATAACATAGAATATAGTCAAACAGAAAATGAGCAAATAATTCAAATAGAAAAAAATTCATCAGAAAATGAAGAAGATATATCAATAGAATATGAAAAAATTGAAGATAATGAAATTACTGCTGATGTAGAATTAAAATTAAACCAAAAAATGGAAAATGAAAATATTAAGAATCAAATAGAACTTTCATTAAAAAATGATAAATATAAAACAGTGTTGACAATTGATGATAATATTGAAATAGTAGATAAATTTGAAAATCAAATAAATATAGAAGATAATAATGTAGAATTGAGCAGCTTAGACGAAGATAAAACTACAACAATAACAAATATATTGTTAGGAAATATTCAAACGCAGATACAAAAATTTAATGATAGTGTACCACTACAAAATTATGTAAAAATGTTACAAAATTTAAATCTATTAAAAAACAATTCAATAGACATATCTGATAATGTTGATATAACAGAAACTGAAAAAAATAGATTTAATTCGCAATTTGAATATTTTGCCAGTCAAAATTTAACAACAGATGATGTTAATGAATTAATCAATTCATTCTCGGATAATTTTGAAGATATGTATATTGTATTAAAAAATGGTGAAGAAACTGATGTTGACACTGAACAATTAGACAGAAATACATCGTCTTCAAGTGATTATATAAAAAATATAGACGAGATAGATGTAAAAATAAAACAGAATACAACTAATGATAATAAAAAAGAAAAATTACAAAAATTAATTGAAAAAATAAATAAGAAATATGATGTTTCTTTAGAATATGGTGACAATGGATTAGTAAATAAAGTAAAATTAAAAATAAAAAATAATTAATAAAAGGGGAGCAAAGGTAATAAAAATGCCATAAATGCTCCTTTTTTGTTGGTAGAATTCAGAAAATAAAAAGGACTAAAAAAGAAAAATATAAAAAAGTGACAAAAAAATTTAAAAAAATACAAAAAAACTATTGACTTTACCTTTCAAAGATGTTATTATCATATACAGCTTTTCGAGAGAGAAAAGCAGATAAAAAAATATATATTATATGTAAAAAAATAAAAATTAAAAAAATTTCAAAAAGGTGTTGACAATCAAAAAAACATATAGTATAATAAAAATCGTTCCGCACAAAGGAACAAAAAAGTACATTGAAAAGTAAACAGTAAAATCCTTTAGAGAATAAACCAAAGCGGTA
>ENA-UOOA01005046-UOOA01005046.1-human-gut-metagenome-genome-assembly--contig:-P61old-NODE-5046-length-14229-cov-10.215324_pt1 | contig 14229 bp, 10 predicted proteins | sample MGYA00242467_ERZ724014 | MGnify/ENA metagenome assembly ERZ724014
ATTTCATCGGTAATATTTTTGACTTCCGAACCCGTCTTCTCATAATAGCAATTATACTCTCAAATTATTTTGAAAATTTTATAAATATCGGCAATAAACTATTGACAAACAAGAACGGCTGTGATAAAATATAAAATGCGAACATATGTTCGCTACATTGCCTTGGCGTTATTCTGCGCTGAGTGCTGTCGGGCGTGAAGATGTTGCCCGATCGTCCGTTCCCTTGTGGATTCGGACAGGATAATTACCGTCGCTTACCATAGAATTGTAGTCAGGTGTGGCAATTCCGCGACGGGCGTTGAAATCGTTAAAAAAGAGAGATTTCGGCGTGGGTGTTGTTGTTGTACGATTTTTTAGATAAAATCGACTAAAAATTAAATAATCAGGATTAAAATCCGTGCGAAGAACAAGCCTATAAAGGCAACCGAAATCGCGCGGATTTTTTTATCCATAGATACAAAATCGAAGGTGATTTATGTAACGAAAATTAAAACTTAATACTTGTGTTTTAAGTCGGTGATAGAAAAAATATCAGCGGCTTTTTTGTCGTCTTTCAGGAGGTAAAAGAATGACAAATTACAATCGATATTACCCGCCATAGCGGAAAAAAAACTTTGAGAAAAATGCGAAGCAAAACAGACGGCTGTTGAGCAAAGTGTAGCACACTATACTTTGCTCCGCAAAATAGTGTGCTCTGCGAGGCTGTGAATCCACTAATAAAACAGTCGGCAGAGGAAATTCTACACACTTTGCTCAATGAGAATAAAAACAAATTTCAGGAGGAAAATCATCATTTCATATTTAGTGTGCCATATGGAGAAATACCATAAACAAGACGTCGCTCCTATCGAAAAAGAAAACGAACGGGACGAAAATTACGAAGCGTCAAACCCGCAGATAGACAGCGAACGAACAAGAAACAATTACCGCTTCACGCCATATTTCGGTAAGACTTACACAGAGTATATAAACGGAAGAATTAAAGAGTTAGGTTTATCCCCGCGCAAAGACGCGGTTGTTATGAACTCTTTCGTGTTAGGTTCGGATAAAACTTTTTTCGACGGTTTAGCCAAGGTCGAACAGTATAATTTTTTCTCGGACTGCTACAAATTCTTTGCAGAGCGTTACGGCGAAGAAAATATAATCGCGGCGGTAGCACATAACGACGAAAGCACCCCGCATATGCACTTAAACTTAATGCCCGTAACGAAAGACGGCAGGCTTTGCAGTAAACAACTTTTCGATAAACCGCAACTGCAACAATTACAAACGGATTTTTACGAAACCGTCGGAAAACGTTGGGGCTTACAGCGCGGCAAAGAAGGCAGCCAGAAAAAACACCTTTCCTCCGCCGAGTTCAAAGCGAAAAAGATAATCGAGCAAGCCGAAGCCGTACAGAAAGAACATCAAGTTTACGCAGACGCTTTAACCGAGGCAAAAAGCGGGAATATTCCACGGAAGCGCGGAAAGTTACAAGAACAAGTTATTGCTTTAACGGCAGACAACAGCGACCTTTCAAAGCGACTTACAAAGGCTATGGACGAAACGCTCGAATACGTCCGGAAAGCAGAAACTTTGCAAAAGGAAAAGGATAATAATTCCCACTATACAAACGTCGGCAAAGAACTTGCAAGAACGAATCCGACCGAATATCGACGTATAGTCCACGGAAAGCCGAAAACAATCGGAAGTTTTTTCGATTCCGTTCTTTCGCTCTTCACTCCCGACGTCGTTCGGAAAGTCCCGCGCTTACAACAAATAGAAGCGGAAATCGAAGAAGAACGCAAAAAGCAAGAAAAACTCAATAATAACGACAATTATAAGAAATAAAGGGATATTTTCTGCCCGTTCACAAAAAGAGCTTGACTCCTGAGAGTAAAATCGTTATAATATGTATTGATACGATTTTATATTTTCGGAGGTTTGTCTTAATGGAACGGAAAGAAGATACTCCCGTGCGTAAAACGCGCAGGAAGTACGAAGAAAAGAATAAAGAAAAGAGAAAGCAAGCGAGCGGCAATTTCGGAACGATGATACCGAGAGCCTTATATGACGAGATAAACGCTTTTCTCGAAGAAAATGGAATAACGAAAGTCCGGTTGATAAAAGAAGGCTATGAAGCCTTGAAAAATATGAAAAAAGACGGCAAATTATAAGCCGCCCTTCCTGCCGTTTTACGTAAATAAATCATTGATAAGGAGATTATATTTACGGAAAACACGGCTAAAAGACAAGAAAACGATTACAATTACAGATTAGAGTATCACCCCATTGGAGATAAAACCTTCGTTGTGGTAGCGCGGGAACAACTCGGCGCAACAGATACTCCGCTTGACATTATGAAACGCCTGATAACCCGACAAAGCGCGCGGATACAATCGGGCGAACAGGTACGAACTCGCTGTTTGCCGCATAACGGAGGTAAACAATTATGATAGGACAAATAGCGATAAAAAATAATAAAAAATATTACTACGGAGGTGATGTGACGGCACTTTATTGCCGACTTTCAAAGGACGACGAACAAATCGGGGACAGCAACAGTATCGTTCATCAGAAAGAAATTCTTGCAAAATACGCAAAAGAACACGGTTTTGTAAACTGCGAATTTTACGTTGACGACGGATTTTCGGGTACGAATTTCAATCGACCCGACTTTCAACGGCTTATGGCAGACGCGGAAGAAGGTAGGATTTCAACAGTTATCGTAAAGGATATGTCGAGATTCGGACGAGATTATATAATGGTCGGGTATTACACCGAAATTTATTTCTCAAATCTGGATATTCGGTTTATCGCAATAAACGATAACGTTGACAGCAATATCCAGACGGAAAACGACTTAACGCCTTTCAAAAACGTATTTAACGAGTGGTATGCAAAGGACACTTCAAAGAAAATCCGCGCCGTATTCAAAGCAAAAGGTAATTCCGGTAAGCATCTTACGACTAATCCGCCGTTCGGATATAAAAAAGATCCGAACGATAAAGACAAATGGATTATAGACGAAGAAGCCGCGGGTACGGTCAGACGGATATTCCAAATGTTTGTTGACGGCGTTCGGATGCCTGAAATTGCAAGAAAATTGACGGAAGAAAAAGTTGAAACGCCGCAACTATACAATATTCATCGCGGTCGTTCCATACATAAACTGAGCGAATATCCGGAAATATGGAGTGTCGGCACAATAAAAAATATGCTTGACCAAGTTGCTTATGTCGGGCATACGGTAAATTTTCAAACAGCGAAAAAATCGTATAAAAACAAGAAACAAGTTCGCTTACCGAAAGAAGGTTGGGTAATCTATCGTAACACGCAAGAGGCTATTATAGATGAAAAAACTTTTGAAACGGTGCAACAGATGAGAAACGTAAAGCGCGCTTATACGAAATTCAACGAGCCGAATATGTTTTCGGGGTTACTTTTCTGTGCTGATTGCGGCAATCGTCTCACGATACAACGAATTGCAAAACATCGGGAAGCAGACAATTTCTCATGTGCTACTTATAGAAAGAAAAAGAAAGGTCTATGTAGCAGTCATCGAATTTTGGTGTCGGAACTTACCGAAGTTGTAAAAAGCGATTTACAAAAGGTATGCGAATACGTTTTTCTGCACGAAAAAGAATTTACGGACGAATATTTGTCGGGCTCTAAAAAAGAAACGGAAAAGTTTCAGACTAAAACGAAAGCCGAGATAAAACGGCTTTCCGACAGACAGGAAGAAATAGGTAAAATTATCCGCAAACTCTACGAGGACAACGTAAGCGGCAGAATTACCGACGAACGCTTTGACTTTCTTGCAAAATCTTACGAGGACGAAGGTAATGACTTGAAACAAAAAACCATTGAGTTACAAAACGCTCTCACCGCATCCGTTCAGGACGAGGAAAAACTCTCGAAATTCCTTAAAATCGTAAAGGCTTACACGGAAATTCAAGAGTTGACGCCGGAGATTCTAAATAGTTTCATTGAAAAAATTTATATAGGCGAAACGGAACAATACGACGGCAGAAAAATGCAAGACGTTGAAATTATTTACAAATTCGTCGGGGCAATCAATTTGCCACAATACGGTTCGGATTAAAACGCATTAAAATGGCGTGAGGAAACGAAAAACGGGTAGGCAATAAACTACCTACCCGTATAATTCCCCACGAATAACCAACATTTGGGGTGCACTTCATTCTTTCACGAAATTAAATAGTATTAACTTGACACAACTTATCAATTAATTCATAATTATTATCTGTGTAAATAATTTGTATTCCTTTTTTCTTTCGTGAATTTGAACAGCCTGTCTCAAATCTAAAATTACTGTTTTTACAATAAATACAGATCCATTTCTTGCTTGTTGAAGTCATCCAATTGAAATAAGTTGGTAATTCTTGAATGATGCATATTGCATCCTCTATGGAAATCTTCTGAATTACACAAAAGCAATTTTTACATACAATAAACCCTTTGTCTATTGTATAAAATTGTCCATTCCATAAAGCAGAAAAAAACAACAAAAGAGAAAAAACAAACATTGTAATGGAACAACTGATTTTGATCGACAACAAATCATTTGTATTTATTATCCATGGTCCAATCGAAAATAAAAATATCACGCTGGATAAAAGGTAATAAATATAATATGCATATTTTGGATAACATTTTTTTTTCATTTTTAGAACCATCCGGAAATAATACTAGATATACTTGAAGATGCAATTGCATACATTAACGATTTCGCCCAGCATCCTAAAGCTCTAGTTGTAAGTTTCCCTGCATCACTCATAAATTTATTAAACACTGGCGAGCCAATACCATTGTCAACCCCACTCAAATCCTCTAAGCTAATATCGTTATAAGCATAAGAATCTATGCTTTTTTTTGCACTAGCCGACAACCCTTTATTGATTAAATCCGATATCCCTCGTGCCGCAACATTTGCAATGCCACCAAGACCAAAAGCAATAAGTACTGTTTGAGCATTATAAACGGAGCCACTTACAACCCCACCAACAACCGAGGCGGCACCACCTATAGCAAAAGTTCCAAGATAACTTAATATTCCAGAACCCGGAATTGGAATTGCAGAAATTGCACCAGCAACAGCCCCACCAAGAGCAGACATTCCCACATTACCCCAATTAATTGTTGCAAAATTGCCACCATTGGACACCAATTGTGTCCCAATGTTCCACACTGCCGAGGCACCAGCTCCTATAGCAGCCCCAACCAATACCGGCACTGCAGAACCACAAGAAACAACAGAAACAACAACAGCTAAGGCAATTGCAGCTGCAGCGATGACCCACTGCCACCATTTAGCCGTACCGTTTGGATCGGTGTACATTACAGGATTGTTTCCACAATAGGCGTAGAGATTTAAGCCGTTTATGGTTTCGGGATCTATGTAAGATATGTCGTCAATCGTTATAAATCTACCCGTTACAGGATCGTAATATCTTGTCTTTAAGAAATACAGTTTGGTTTCTGTATTGAAATAATATCCACGCAAAACAAGCAAAAAAATGCTTGCTTGCAAGGGCATTTTTTGCGCAGTTTCAATGGGCGCATACGGGTGGCATACATGTAAAAGCAAAGCTTTTGTTTAGTTTGATTTATCAAACTAAACGATGCGCCAACATTATAACGGAACGGATTAAATTTGCCAATATGATCTTCATCGGAGTATTGATAAAGACGCATATTATACCTTTCGCATATTAATAGCTTAATATTGAATTTTAAGCTGTTTTAATGATAACTTCTTGCATGCTTTTTCAAATTCAAAAACTTCATTGAATAATTTTGAATCACACTTTAAATCGAGTGCAGAATCATATATCACCCTTGAGGCAAGCAAATCTTTCTTTTTTGTTAATACAATAACTTTCCTTTCTTTTTCTAAAGAATCAAGTATTAATTCAAATTCACGTTTTATAATATTAATCACAAACGCATTAGGACTATTGTTCAATGCTATAATATTATTGCACATAAGAATTATTTCTTTAGCCTTTAATTTAAGTTGCTCAATCATATACCTCTCCTTACTGTAATAAAGTAAGCCAATTTACATTTGCCACAAAATATTGTAATGCATTAACCGAACTTCCAGCCACTCTTCCAACTAAATATTTTGTACCGCCATTAATCATAAATTTTGAAACCAGATTAGCATTATTTCCATAAAGAACAAGATCGCCTATTGGATTATTAGTTAATGCATTCGTTAACCATCTTCCCTTTTGAAATGCAACTATGTTATCATAATATCTATACGCATTGACACCATTGGAAGTTCTCAAACTCGGTATTCCTTTGAAATTTTTTAAAATGGATTTTACATCTGTAATTCCATTAGCTTTCAAATAACTCGCTGCACGCGCATACTTTATCCCGGCACCAAGTCCGCCTAAAACAGCACCCGAAACAGCCCCTATAGCTGTTTGAATTCCAACTTGCCTCCAATCGATATTTGTAAATCCATTAGAAATCCCTTGTACAGCGACACCGATACCAAAACTCGTAATAGCACCTCCAATAGCACCAGCTATAGCACCACCAGCGATCGCTCCCAACATTCCACCACCCAAGGCCGCAGATATTGGCGCAGCTACACCCGCAGTAACAACAGATAAAGCGACCGCAGCGATTATAATAACAGCACCCAATAACCAATGCCACCACGCATTACCGTTTGGATCCACGTTGGAAATAGGGTTGTTATTGCAATAAGCGTAAAGGTTTAAGCCGTTTATGGTTTCGGGATCGGCGTAGTCAAGCGCGTCTTGCGAGATAAACCTACCGACAACGGGGTCGTAATAACGGGTTACGAGATAGTAAAGCTTAAGAGCGGTATCGTAATAGTAACCGCGATAACGGAACGGGTTAACGTTTCCGATAAATCTTGCGGAAGTATTTTCCGTGCCGTCGGGGTTAAGAACCTTATGTTCACCCCAAGCGTTGTAAACATATTTTACCACGACTGCGCCGTTTCTGTCAAGCAATGCGACTATATTTCCTTGCGCGTCCTTACGATAGAAATACGTTTTAATGGTGCCGCTATTATCGACAACTCCCGCTAAGCCTTGCAAGTCGTAGATAAACTCAAGACCGTCGCTGCGCTTTAACAGTTTTCCGTCAAAAAAAAGGAATACCCCCATAAGAGATACTCCTTCCTTTTATGAGTCTTATCAAAAGTTTTATTTTTCTATTGCTTCAAATGAAATCTACCTATAATACTTTTTAACAATATCTTTGACAAGTAAATATAAATTATAAAATTCCAAAGAATTTTTATCTAATTCTTCTTTATTTATTTGTATATTGTAATCAATATCTTCTGAAATAATCATTTTATAATCATCTTCACTTATCTTTGTACCTTTTAAAAGTATTTCACAAATTTCAAAGTCAACAAACTCAAAATACTGCAAATATCCACAATATTTTCCGGATTTAAAAAGGAATGGAATGCTATAATGTCGAAATTTGCTCACTATTTCTTTTTCTTCGTTTGTCAAATTATACTTTTTCATAGACAATATCCTTTTTAAAGTGCAGCATACCAAAATGTTAGAATTTTCCCGGCTGATGTAAATTGGCCATTCATTCCAACTTTACCAACCCATGTCCAAAAAGGTTGTAAGCCTGTTTTGTATGGAACCTGAAATTTTAAAACACTTGCATTTCTGTTTGCGAAATCTATTGCGTCTTTTGTATATTTCACAATATTATTCCCTCGTTTAAAGCCTTCTTCAATCACGTGTTTTTGGTAATGGTGTGTCATAGTCTTAAACGGCGTTGCTGTTTTTGCGCTTGTACCAGCCTGCCACATCTTTGCCGCATTAGCCACTTGCACAGAACTGCTTATCGCCCCGGTTATGCCACCAATGATAGCACCAGACAAAAACCCATCTGCTGCGCCATCAATGAATCCGTTCCAGAATCCGTTTCCGTTAACAGCTGATGTTATTCCGCCTATTGTTCCAGAAACTAAAGCACCGGAAAGAGCACCGATTACAGCCCCTTTAAATGCTCCGGCAACAATAAACCCAGCAACGCCTGCAGCAGCCCCTCCGGTTACTACCACCGCGACACCAAGACCAATAATAACAACACCACCTATAAGCCATTTTAGCCAATTAGGCATTGTTCCTGTCCCATCTGTAGCCATTACAGGGTTATTGTTGCAATACGCATACAAGTTCAAGCCGTTTATCGTGTCGGGGTCGGCGTAGTCAAGCGCGTCTTGCGAGATAAACCTACCGACAACGGGGTCGTAATAACGGGTTACGAGATAGTAAAGCTTAAGAGCGGTATCGTAATAGTAACCGCGATAACGGAACGGGTTAACGTTTCCGATAAATCTTGCGGAAGTATTTTCCGTGCCGTCGGGGTTAAGAACCTTATGTTCACCCCAAGCGTTGTAAACATATTTTACCACGACTGCGCCGTTTCTGTCAAGCAATGCGACTATATTTCCTTGCGCGTCCTTACGATAGAAATACGTTTTAATGGTGCCGCTATTATCGACAACTCCCGCTAAGCCTTGCAAGTCGTAGATAAACTCAAGACCGTCGCTGCGCTTTAACAGTTTTCCGTCGGAAGAGTACTCGAACGAGAGACTTCCGCTTGAAATTCTCTTTCCTCTGCCGTCGTAACCGAGCGTAACGCCGTTGTAAGTTTTTAGTCTACCTTTCTCCCAAGTCGTCGTTTTTCCTCTGTAAGTCGTCGGATTGCCGAGTACGTCGTAAGCGCAAGTTTCCGTGCCGTACTTAAGCAGTTTGTCGCCGTCATATTTGTAACCTACGGTAGTATGTTCTTTCTCTTCGATATCGTCTACTAAAGTATATGCGTAAGTCCGCTTTTCAAGAATATTTCCGCAATTATCGTAAGTGTACGTTACGGTTTTTACAAACGGCTTGTTGTCTTCTCTTATAAGTCTGCCGAGCGTATCGTATTTGTACTTAGCGACAATTTCGCCGTTTTCGCGGATTTCCTTAATATTGCCGACTTTGTCGTACTTGTACGTTATTCTTCCGTCCTTAAAGTCAACGGCAAACGGCAAATTAGTCGCTCTGTCGCCGAACTTAAGGTAGCGAATACTTTCTTTTGCGATTTCGGTAGCCCCTTGCGTGATAACTTTACCTGCGTTTCTGCCCGCTTTGTCTGTCTTTCTTTCAAAAGACACTCCACTGGTCGAAACTCCTTTAAGAGTTCTGGCGGAATCGGTGCCATAGCTGTATACGTACTCTCTTTTTCCCAATTTCGCCTTGAAAACGTTGCCGTCATCGTCGTAAGAATACTCTTCTTTGTACGGTCTGTCATCTTTAATGATATACGCAAACTTTCTGCCGTACTTATCAAAGTAGTTTTCCTCGGTTTTGCCGGTAATTTTGTCTTCAAGGGCTTTTACTTCGCCGTTTTTGGTGTAAGTTGCGTTCCACTGCTCAACGTCGTTGAACTTGACGGAACGCACGTTACCTGCTTTATCGGTCGTAGTTTTAATCGTTTCACCCTTTGCGTTGGTTACGGTTGTTTCGTCGGTACTCGTTCCGTCGGAGGCTGTAACGTTTTCGGAATACGCTATGATAGCTTTTGCTTCGCCATTAAGCTTAATTTGCTTTACTCTGTCTTTTTCGTCGTATTCGTACTCGATTTTTGTGTTTCCGCTTTCGACTTTTTTTGTTAAGCCGTTGTCGAAATACCGCCTTAAGGTTGAATTTTCTTCTCCGTCCTTGGTGCTTTGCGTTACCGCCGTCACGTTGTCTGTTATATCTTTGCCGTAAGCGATAACTGCGCCGTCGGGATATTTTACAGACCTTAAGCTTGTGGTATCGTCAAAGTATTCGTAAGAGGTGACTTCACCCGTTTCCGTGGTTGACGAAAGCTCTCTGCCGATGTCGTCGTAAGTGTGTTCTTCGCAGAATTTGCTGCCCGTATCAAGGCTGTTGTAGGCAAGGCGTTTTATTTCTCTGCCCTTATCGTCGTAGAAGTACTCGACGATATTTTTTCCTTTTTCTTCCTTATCTTCAACGATGTAACTTTCCGTTCTTACTACTTTTCCTTGCTGGTTGTAATCTGTTTCGGAAATTGTCTTTCTATAAGGACCTGATTCGTTCACTTTAAACGTTACCGTTTGCGTCATAATGCAAAGGTTATCGGCGTTGTATTTATATTGCGTTACAATTGCCCTTACTACACCGGCGTTTTCACTAAGTCCCGTTACGGTTTTTTTTAGAGGCAAGTTGTAGTCATTGAGAACGATATCCACGGCTTCTCCTTTCGTGTAATCAAAAGAAGACAAGGTACTTTTGTTAAGCGTGTTCTTTTTAGCGCGCTCAATGTGTTTATCCTTATAAGGCGTATAACTATACTTTTCCGCTTGTACTACTTTGCCGTCAAAAACTTCGGTATAACTGCTTAATTTGCCGTTTGTAAATTCGTAGATTTCGTCGACGTTTTTAGCGGTTATCGTAGTCTTGTTTGTATCGTAAGCAATCGTGTATTCACTCAAAAGCGTTTCGGTAGGATATTGAACTACATAATTCTTTATGGAAGTAAGTTTGCCGTTCGCGTAAACAAAGTTAGTCTTTTTTCCGTTGCTGTCGGTAATTGAAGTTATTCCGTCGGTCGAAGAATATTCAAACGTAAGCTTTGTTTCATCGGGGTAGGTTATCGTTTTGAGAAGGCTGCCGACATACGTATAAGCTATTTGGCGACCTCTGCCGTCGGCAATTTTTACGGGATAAGTGTTTTTCGAATCGTAATCGACTTTGATTTCTTTCTTGTCGCCGCTGTAAATTCCCGCAATCTTACCGTTGTCGCCATATTCAAACGTTACGGCGTTTTCGTATGCGTCGATTATGGCTACAAGCTTTCCGTCGCCTCTGAATGCTTTTACGATTTTTCCGTCGCTTGCGTAGTTAACCGCTTGTTCGGTTTTGTACTTTTCAAGGTCGCTCAAAACTTTTCGGTAGACGACAAAGTACTTCTTAAGCATTTCGACGTTTTCGCTACTTTTTGTTGTGATAGCACTTAATTGTTCCAAAATGAAATTTTTTTGTTTATTTAATCTCGTTTTTTTCTTCTTGCTATCATCGTCTGTTTTCTTCTCAAGCTCTAATAACTGTTCATTAATGTTTTCAATTTCAATAAATAACGAACGACCGCTTAATCTATCAGATTTTGTAAGCATTAACTGAGTATTGTGGTCAGCGTTACTAATAAAATTTGAAAACCTCGCAACATTTTCAAAATAAGACGTTGAAGTTATCTTTGTTTCTAACGAACTATTAGCAATAATATAATCTTTAAAGACTTTTTCGTAAGATTCTTTCTGTTCCTCAAGTTGCTTAATCTCGTCCGAACGCTGCTCAAAGTATTTGAGGTTTATAAACGCGCCTTTAAGTTCTCCGCCGAAAGTTAAGCCAGATTCAAGGCAAGCTTCTCTTTCTACTTTTTTGCCCAAATATTCTAATTCGCCGTCGGCTTTTACTTCGATTTCTGATTTTGGCGCATAACGCTTTCCTCCGCTATCGTCGATTATATAATATTTCGTTTTGCAAGTATGAGTTCTTCCAAGCCCATCGGTGTAAACATAGTTTCCGTCATCGCTAACAGTAATGCTTTCGTCTAAGTTAAGCCCGAAATTAGTGCCGTATCTCGAAGCGTTGTTTTCTTTATCGAAGACATGCGCAACGCTTATGCCGATAGGCGAATCCTCGGTAATGCAATCGCTAAACACGAATTTACTCTTACCCGTTGCAAGGTTAAGCGAAACTTCGCCGCCGCAAGGCAACGCAAAGCTTTTGCGTGCGTATTCAGGGTCGGTTTCGATATCTTCACTTATGCTTCCGCCGTTGTAGTTCTGTTCGTCTCTTACGTCGGCGGCATCATAATCATACATTTCGTCGTCAAGCTGTTCAAGTGCTTCCGCGACAGATAAGTCACCGCTTAAAATTCCTTTTGCTTTTTCATATAACATCCAGGAAAATTCTATTGTTTTCTTTCCCCTTATAACGATAGGGATATCTCTTCCTATTGTTGCCAGATAATAAATAACATTTTTATCAAAATACTCTTCTTCGGGTAAATTTTCACATTCGGAAATAATGGAATCTTTTACCGGAATTATTTTTTCGCTGCTAATATATTGCACCATATTAGCTAATATAGCAGATTCAAGCCAAGCGATAATTTCGTTATTACTTTCCTCATCTCCTCTTTCTTTCACCAACCAGGAACAACCGCCTTCCGCGTTTACATTAAATCTAAAAGCGTCTGATTTGGGTAATTCAATTACCCCCCAATTCTGAAATTTTGAATTCTCGCACATTGCCTGAATATTTTCTACCATCCACGGTCCAGATATAATTCCGGCAACATTGCCGCTACATAACTGTTCCACCCTTCCCGAAAAATCTAAATTTTCATTTGAAAACAATTCCTGTTGTTGCAAATAGTAGAGAAATTCCAGCACTTCTCTGCAACCTTCCGACGATATATTCCCATTTTCATCATAAAAACACACGCCATGCGATTTAAGCATTGTAAATACCGTTTCTTGATCGGGATATGGCAACATGGGCTTTTCAAATTCCTCACGAAATCGCTTTCCGATTTCGATAAACCGTGCCCACGTAATGCCATTTTCAATCTCAAAGCCTAAATTCATCAGCATGTCCTTGTTATAATAAAATGCCATAGGCATTCCATTAAAGGGAAAGCCGTATATCGAATTATCCGACTGATATAAATCTCCCAATTTAAAATTTTGATATTCGGAAATATCACCATATTCTTCAAATTTTACAAAAGCACTTAAATTGTATTCAACTATTTGCACTATGACTGCATCTGCTGCCAAAATTAAATCAGGCAATTCGTCATAATCCGATAAATAAATCAGCCTATTTAAAATATCTTTATTCGTTTCCCCAAGCTCCAAAACCGTTGCCGTAATTGTTGGTGAGCCAGCATAATCATCGATCAATTTTTGGATCATATTTTTAAATTTTGAAGGCACTCCAATAGTTATTCTTCTGCCCTCGAAGGTTTCATATTCCTCTTCTGTTTCAGAAAGTAATCTTTTCGCAATCATATTTCATCTCCTATTTTACTCAATAATATTTTTTTGTCTGTAAAACGATTTATCATCAATCAAACATGAAGTATCGTCTGTTTTTATATTTTGACTTTTTTGATTTTTTTCTCTCGTTGTATTGACGTTCACAACTTTACACAATGCTACTAACTCATCGATTTTCGCACTTGTTTCTTCTTCGTTAAATTTGATTCCATTGTCTATTGCATATTGATTCGCTTTTGTCATACCGGCGTTTATCATAGACTCTCCGCTTGCGACCAACAAAAAGTATTCGCCTTTGCCGAAATAATCCATATTAAGCGGCAAATACCCTTGAATATCTTCAACCGCAAGTTTCGGCTTTCCGCATGCCACCATTCCGAGAATGGGAGCATATCCCATTTCCCAATTATTAACGGTAGAGGTTATTCGTCCGCGCCCCGCCATATCTATCAGCCCTTCGTCCTGCAACCGTTCCAAAAATTTATACGCGGTGGAAACGGCGCAGTTTGCGTTTTTCGCTATCTCGGTTATAGTAGGACTTACGCGGTGCGTTTTTATGTATTCGTTTATATACTCGTATATCCTTATCTTTGTATCTTCATTCTTTGCTCTCATAGGCGTTTCTCCAAAGGGCGAAATTATTTTCGTGTTTGAATTATAACAGAAAGCCATATAGATTACAACAACAATGTGTCCCGATTAAGCGACACTTGAAAAGATTTTTTTGCACGAAAAAAGCAGCCCCCGAAAGAACTGCTTTAACTATCAATAATTATCCGTTATTTGTTTTACAAAAGAACCGAATTTTTCTGCCACTTGACTCGGCTCGATAATTTTTACCTTGCCGAGCGTTCCGACCACCCATAAGAAAAACGTTTTGCTTACTTGGACCTCTATCGTGGTTGTCAATGTTCCGTCGCTTGATTTATGTATTTGTATATCCGTGCCGAATTTATCATATATATCGCTCAGAAGTTCTTTGTCGAATTGTACGGTAACCTCTTCGAGTTCACCGCCAAACATAGAAAAGATTTGCTTTCTATACGTTTCCGAATCGAAATTGCTAAACTCTTCTTTTTTAAGTATAGGCTCGGATTCCACCGTAACGTCTTCCATTTTATCTATTCTGTAACGAGAAGTTC
>ENA-UOOA01005047-UOOA01005047.1-human-gut-metagenome-genome-assembly--contig:-P61old-NODE-5047-length-14220-cov-5.685492_pt1 | contig 14220 bp, 21 predicted proteins | sample MGYA00242467_ERZ724014 | MGnify/ENA metagenome assembly ERZ724014
ATTATTCATAAATTTCCCCCTAATACAAGTATAACATATAAATAGATAATATAAACAAAATATTTCATTATGAAGACTTTAGGCTTCATAATGCCCCGAAAGACTACAGGCTTAAGGGGAAAAAGAAGATAACTTTAAGCACACCAGTTATCTTCTTTCTTTAATTTATTAATTATATTATTATGTTCAGTACTATTCTTAGTTAAATATACTTTACCATTACAATCTGCAACAAAGTAATAATATTCATGTTTATCTGGGTTAATTGTAGCTTCAATTGACTCAATACCTGGATTACATATAGGTCCTACTGGAAGTCCAGTATTACTACTACATCTAGTATTATATTTATTCTTACAATCATTAAGTTCTTTATAAGTAAGGCTATAACTCCAGTCATCTATCTTTGATGCATAATAAGTAGTAGCGTCACTACCCAAAGTAGGATATGCACTGCTAGCAAGTCTGTTATAAAAGACGCCTGCTACTCCCTTTCTATCAGTAGCTTTAGCTCCTTCTAACTCAACAACGGAAGCCAAAGTAATTATTTCATGAACACTTAAATCACTCTTATTAATTTCATCTTTATATTTAGATAATTTTTTATCCATTTCATCTAACATCTTAGTAAATATTTCTTCAGTAGTTACTTCTCTATTATTAAATCTATAAGTATCAGGAAATAAATATCCCTCTAGACTATAATAGATATTTTTGTTTTTAATATCATCAGTTAAAAACCAATACTTATCTATTAAGGTATTTATAAATGTTTCGTCTGATGCTTTCTTTATAACATCATCATAACTATTATTAGTATTTTCACTAATTAATGTGGCTATCTTTCTTATATTAATACCCTCTTTAAAAGTAATAGATATCTCATTAGGATTATATTTAGTACCTTCTTCAAGTATCTTTACAATCTTTTCAACGCCCATATTTTCAGACAATTCATAAGTACCTGCTTTTAAACTAGTCTTATTAGTTAATTTTATATATACTTTAAATATAGATACATTCTTAATAAGATTATTGTCTTTTAAAGTCTTTGCTATATCATTTATGGTACCTTCTTCAATATTTACTATTTTCTTAGTATCAGAATTAGATGTACCAGTCATATTTACTTTATAATATACCCCCAAAGCAAGTATCACAGTAGTAAATACTACGAGTAATATTATTGCCATATTTCTAAAATTCTTCATAATACCTCCAAGAAAAAAAGTAATTAGTTACTTTCTTCGCTATTCTTTTTGTTTTCTTCTTGAATGGAATCTAATATTGTTTCAATTATTTTCCATTCTCTTTCTGTTTCTACTGGTAATAGTTCTAGTGGTTCAGCATCAGGTTTAAATACACTAGCATATACTCTAACATTACCTTCTTCATCAGTACTATTATCAGTATAAACCATATAATTCTTCTTGGTTTCATCTGATTCAAAAGTAAATAGTACTTCAAATTCTATTTCTTTTCCATCTTTATCTATTACTTTAAATTTATTTTCTTTATCCATTGTTTTTCTCCTTATTTAAATAGTCTTGTAATATTATTTGAGCGGCAATACTATCTACTTTTTTCTTTCTCTTTTTACGAGATATATCAGCCTCAATTAGAATACTATTTGATATTACTGAGGTTAATCTTTCATCAAACATTATAACAGGAAGGTCAGTAGATTTCTCAAGTAATTCTTTATACTTTAATGTTATCTCTGCGCGTTCTCCTAAGGTATTGTTCATATTCTTGGGAAGGCCTAATATTATTTTGGTAATATTATACTCTTTAATAATATCTTTTATTTCATTAATAGTACTATTATAGTCTTCATCTTTAAAGAATATAGTTTTGTAAGTAGATGCAATTGTTAAGGTTGTATCAGACATAGCAAGACCTACTGTCTTACTACCTAAATCTATTCCTAAATATCTCATTTTAAATAATTCTTAAGTAGGACTTCTACTAGTACTGTACGATCTATTTTGGCTATTTTATTTCTTGCTTCTTTATACGAAGAAATATAACCTAAATCACCAGATATTATATATCCTACTATTTGATTAATAGGATTATATCCTCTCTCTTCAAGGGATTCAAGAACATCACGAAGAGTACTTTTAACAACTTCATCATTTACTTCTGATATATCAAAATGTATTGTAGTATTACTATCCATATATATCACCTCTATTACAATTTTATTCTACCATAATTTAAATTATTTAACAAGAGTATTTATTAAACTTTACATTAGCATTTTTATTATGTATTCATAAACTATTATAGGTGATAGTAATGTTTAATAACTTTTTTAATTTTTTTAGGTTGTGTGCTGGATGGAAGTTATTTTTTCTTATTATGGTTATCATTCTTATGATTATTACTTTTTATCAGATGTTAATTACTTTATTTGCTCCATGTTTTGGTAATGTATTTATATTACTACTTGAATATGCTACGCTTATATGTTTGGGATTTTGGTTAATATTTGGATGTTAAAAAGAAAAGAAAGTATTATTCACTTTCTAATTCAAATATTATATCTCTAAGCTGCATTGCTCTTTCAAAGTCTAAGTTACCAGCGGCTTCTTTCATTTCTTTAGTTAAGTCTTCAATCATAGATAGTTTTTCTTCTTTAGTTAGTTTCTTTTCTTTCTTTGGTTTTACTTCTATTTCATTTGATACTACTTCAGGTATTTCTTTGATAATAGTTTTTGGTACAATATTATGTACTCTATTATATTCTTCCTGAATAGTTCTTCTTCTTTCGGTCTCAGTAATGGCTTCATTCATACTATCAGATATAGTATCGGCATACATTATTACTCTACCTTTAGCGTTTCTTGCAGCTCTTCCGATAGTTTGAATTAAACTTCTGGTACTACGTAGGAAGCCTTGTTTATCAGCATCCATAATGGCTATTAGAGATACTTCTGGTATATCTAATCCTTCTCTTAATAGATTGATACCTACGAGAACATCATACTTACCTAGTCTTAAGTCTCTTATTATTTTTAATCTTTCTAATGATTTTACTTCATTATGTAAATAAGCTACTTTGATATCTAGACTCTTTAAATAGTTAGTTAATTCTTCAGCCATACGAATAGTAAGGGTAGTAATAATTGTTCTTTCGTTAGCGCTATTATTTTTTTCTATTTCTTCAAGTAAATTATCTATTTGGTTTTTAGTAGGTCTTACTTCAATTTTTGGATCAAGTAATCCTGTTGGACGAATAATCTGCTGAATATAGTGATTATTTGTTCTTCCTAGTTCATAATCACCAGGAGTAGCACTAACATATATGACATTATTTAGTTTACTTTCAAATTCTTCAAATTTAAGCGGTCTATTATCTAGAGCACTAGGTAGTCTAAAACCATAGTCTACAAGGTTCATTTTTCTTGCTCTATCACCATTATACATAGCTCTTACCTGAGGAATACTTACATGAGATTCATCTATTACAAGTAAAAAATCTTTGGGAAAGAAATCTATTAGGGTACATGGTGGTACTCCTTCTTCTTTTAGAGCAATATGTCTAGAATAGTTTTCAATACCTCTACAGAAGCCTGTTTCAGAAAGCATTTCCATATCATAATTAACTCTCTCTTCTATTCTTTGAGCTTCGATTAATTTATTATTTTCTTTAAAATATTTTACTCTTTCATCTTTTTCTTTTAGTATTCTATCGATACTTATCTTTAGTTTTTCTTCATCGGTAACAAAGTGTGATGCGGCAAATATAGAAACTGTCTTTTTATCTTTTAGAATATGTCCTGTTACAGTATCTACTTCACTAATACGATCTATTTCATCACCAAACCACTCAATTAATAAACCATTAGTTCTTTCATTAGCTGGTATTATTTCAAGAGAGTCTCCTCTTACTCTGAAAGTACCTCTTTTTAAATCAAAGTCATTTCTCTCATATAACATTTCTACTAATTTTTTTAATACATCGTCTCTAGGAGTGGTATCACCGACATTAAGAGTTAACATCTTTTTCTTGTATTCTTCTACTTCACCTATTCCATATATACATGATACTGAGGCTACCACTATGACATCATTTCTAGATATTAAACTTGATGTAGCTCTATGTCTTAATTCATCTATTTCATCATTTATTGATGAATCTTTTTCTATATAGGTATCGGAACTTGGTACATAGGCTTCAGGCTGATAATAGTCGTAATAAGAAATGAATAGTTCTACTTTATTATTTGGAAATAATTCTTTAAATTCAGCATAAAGTTGACCTGCTAGTGTCTTATTGTGGGCTAAAACTAAGGTTGGTTTGTTTACTTTTTCTATAACATTAGCAATAGTAAATGTTTTACCAGTGCCTGTTGCTCCTAATAAAACTTGTTCTTTTTTACCATTATTTATTCCATCTACTAATTCTTTTATGGCCTCTGGTTGGTCACCACTAGGTTTATATTTTGATACTAATTTAAACATATTTCCTCCTTACTATGATGCTACAGTCAACCTAAAATTCGTGTCCTAAACATCATAAATTCGTGTCTAGGCTTTTTTACATTTGTAAAATCTGACTTTTTTAGGTAGGACACGAATGCCGACCACAAAAAGACCACAAAGCACTAAATAACACTACATAACACAAACTAATCTTCACTAATATATTCTAACACTTATTTTATAAGAAAACAAGGTATATTATGCATCCATCGTTTCATCTCTTTTTAGTTTTTTTAAATAAATTTATTAATTACTAAATTCGTGTCCAAATTCATCTCAATTGGGACACAATTTTCATTAATTTTATCTTTTGGTTTCACTCTGTTAATATACTTATTCATTTCGTCGGTACAATCAATTATAACCTTATTTTTATCAAAATAGATATTAGAAGTAATAATTGTTGAAGCATGACCTAATAATTGAGATACTGCTTTTAAATCATAATTATTAATCAGTAATAAAGTTGCATATGTGTGTCTCAAATCATGAAATCCAATATTTGGTAGATTGTTCTCTTTTAATAGTTTTATATAATATTTTCTATGAAAATCTTTACTTCTAGGTTTACCATATGTTGAGCAACATATATAATTATAATCATAGAATGAATTTGTCTTATCATTTATCCTTTTGTTTTTATTTTTTTCATACTTCTTTTTCTCATTTATTATTGCTTCAAATACTATATCTGGTATATCCAGTATTCTTTCACTACTAACTGATTTCAATTTTATTTCCTGTTTTGTTAGCATTTTTCTAGGTTGATCATCAATAGTATCTTCTGTATTTCTTCCTAACTGAACTTTTAAATATAATTTTCTATTAATATAATCTATATCTGTGTATTTTAGTGCATCTAATACTATTACTTGTCTTTATCGTTATCACAATGACAACATCTTTTTATTTCTATATTATTAAATAATTTAACTTCATTAGTATCTTTCAATTTTGGATGCTTATTTTTATAGTTTTCCTTATACTTTTATCCTACAAAATCTTCCATTGTAGTTATCTTTTGTTTATTATCTCAAGGTGTATTTCGCCTTGAACTATCTATTCTATTTTTCATTTTAAATAATTATTTTTATGGAATTTAATTTACTATATCTGTTGCATTCATTATTTTCATAATACCTTTATTAAATAGTCCAATTATAAATATTATTAATACGGTTGCTCCTTGAGTGAACGTATACATGATAAATCCATAAATAACACTTAGTAGAAAATATAAAAGATAATACCTATGATAGGCACTATCTTTTATAAAGATTTTAATCATTTGTTATAGTATTACCCTGACATATAGGTTCCTGCAATTGGTCCATTCCCAGTTTATCCGTCTCATTTATTCTTAAAGTCACTATTAGTTTATTTTGACTTGTTTCAACATTACCTTCTGGTATTAGTTTTTCAACTACATCATCAATATCATCTATAAATCCTTTCCCTTTGATATGATATGTAAACTCATAGTATTTTCCCCTCTCTAATTGAGATTTCAAATTAGAAGGAATTTTATGAGAATAAGGTATAAAAGTTTGAAACCTTTCAAGTATTACATACGACATATCAGGATGATGTCCTACAAAGTCTTCTAACAAATCATAAACTCTCCAAGTTTGAGTAAAACTACAATCATATTCCAATTGTTTGGTATCATTATTCTCTGCATTCGAAATAGAATTTCCGTTGCTTGCACACTTTTCCTTAAACTCTTTCTTTTCAACAATCAAAAATACGCTCAATATGATTATAATTAAAAACATACAGATAAATATAATTTTGTGATATGCTTTCATTTTTACCTCCTTCTACTACAATCTTAAATTATTTATCAATTTTTGTCAATGAAATATAATTATGTTTTTTAAGTTTTATTATAATCTATTTTCCCTAAAAATAGATTATAATTGTCATCCATTGCCATAATCGTATTATTATTAATATTTACATATGCAGGAAAAAAATATTTATTCTTATAATTTATTATTTTTGCAGCACTTAATGTATTATTATCAAAATTATAGAATTCCCATTTTTCTGATTTATGAAAAAGCATAGAGTTGGCAATAAAATTGTTTCTTCCGTAATACATAGTGCTGTCTATTTCTTCATAAGTCTTTTCCTTTAAATTTAAATAACCAATTTTAGCTTTGTCATCATTTAAAACATTATACTTTCCAATAAATAACAAATCTTGGTTATTTCTATAGGAACTTATTATCCAATTACTTTTTATATCGTTAGTATATATTTCTTTTATGTTCTTGGTCAAAGTATTAAAGGAATATATTGTTTGATAATTTACATAATCAGTAATACAATAAATTAAATTATCGTTATTAATGTGAATATCAAATTGTCCACAAGAAAGTTCCCCAGTTTTTGAAGAATAAATTCCATTGTAACTAACCAATTTTTCAATAGAATTATTATTTAAATAAAATAATGAAAATTCTTGACTTCTAATATCATCGACAATGGAGTCAGTTAATGTCGAAACGAAAATATTATTATTATTGTCGTCATAATAAAAGTTTGGAACATCAAATGGAGATACTATTACACCACTATTCAATATTTTTTTATTCTTAAAATTCAAATCATAAGATACTAATTCCCAATTAAATAAATTATCTTCTATATCTATATCTTTAATTACGCTAGCATATATTTTATTATCAGATATATAATATTTCAGTATTCGATTTTTTTCGTTATATTCATATATATCGAGTTTATTACTTTCAACATTGTAATTAAATAAAGCTTTTGTGACAAATAAATTACCTCCTAAACTCATGTCATAAATTTCGCCTTGAATAGAGTTTTCTTCATAGTTACTGATTGCTACTGCACAAAATTCTGATTCTAAATAAGTTTGTAAGTAATTATTAATCGATGATTCTTCAAAAACAATAGAAAAATCTTTTCGATTTTTCTTATTGTTTCCCCAAAAAGCAATTGAAAACATAGTAATTGCAATTAAAATCATTAAGCAATATATATTTTTTGTTTTCATAGACTTTAATTAATGGATTACTATTCCATAGGTATGGTTAACTGAACTAAAGACATTAGATACTGTATCCTGATGTTCTCCATATGTAGTTCCGTTGCCATAATTTGCACGATAAGGATCGACATAATAAAGATATTGATACCAATCACTATCACCAAATGACGCTGTATATGAATACCCGGATACCGTAATATAATGTGATAAACCAACGCCATTATATACATATAGTGGTGTTGTGACAGTATTCAAAATTAAAGGTTTATTGCTATCTATATTACTTTTAACCAAGTTAGCAAAAGATGATGTAGTCAAATCATAATGCCAAGTCTCTACCCAACTTTTAGAAGTATAGTGATTTAATGCTCTATACATATCATATGCATTTGTTTCTTGATAAGAATCTGTCCCCATATAATTGGCATAAACGCTTTGATTATCCGAAGAACCTTCTAAGTACTGTACAACCATTTTAATATTAGCGGGACCACAATAGTAATTTTTTTGTTGTTCATATACTGGAATATCTAATTTTTCTACAAAATATGTTAACGATGTCGGAGATACATTTGATACTGCAAATACCTTTTCTGAAAATATTAGTGAAACTACCAATACCATACAAAAAAAGCTTATTTCTTTTATTTTTTTCATTTTATACCTTCTTTCTTTTTTATATTTAACATAAAGCATTATCAATTCACCTCCTATCACTACTTTATGCAATATATACTAATAAATTTTAATAACACGCATAATAATTTTTCTTATGTGTTAATTATATAATAGTTCACAACCTATTTACACTCTTTTAAGTAGATTTTGTCAGAAAACACAATGTAATACTTCAATCTCCACTTCTTTTATTATGTTTATATTTTTTTCAATACCACTTATATTTTTAAAATATATTTACTTACGATTAAATTATAATACACTTTATATTATCTTATTTTTTTGTTTCTTTAAATATAACTTTTATATCATCTTTAGTAATATGTTTACTATATGTTTACACTAAATATCTAAGGTTTCACTTAAACTTAAGTAATATATTTTGATAAATTATTTTTTATTAACCTATAAATCATTAAGTTTACCTTATATTGTAAAAAAAAAGTAGAATTAAATATCCTTACTTTTAATCTATCATAAATTACTCAAAGGATGTTTAGGTCTCACTTGTATATAAGTTTACAATATCTTGGGATAATTTATTAATCATATCATTGAAACTTTTTGTTTTTCTTTTGATTTATTAAATAGTCTCATAATTTTACACCTCTAAGTTGTAGTTTATTATTTTATTCCTTCTTTAATAATATTATCATCTTTTAGATATCCTATTAATAGTCTACTTCCTTTACCATGTTCCTTCATATTCTTAAGTACTTGTTTTTCATCATAATTAGTATAACAATATTTACACATATGATTTCAGAAATTATGTACGCCAATATTGACCATTGATACACAATGATATTTTCTTTATTTTCTTGCGTTTTCTGATAAATTATCTTTCACCTGTTCAAGATCTATATTAAAATCTAAAATACTAATTAATTCATTAAATAATACTTTATCTACGGTTAATTGTATTGGTGGTTTTTTTTGAAATGACATTATTCATCATCTCCTTTCAGTATTTCAATATCAGTGGGTATAATTATTAATCTTCTTCTATATTTACAATTCCTGTATAAGTTTCCATATATCTTTCCTTTAATCTTAATTTTCTTACCTACTATTAAATTTTTATTATCAAAATTCAATGTTTTATAAAGAAGTACAGTAAATTTTTCTGTTTTATATTCATCCTTCGTATGACAAAATTCCGATTTAATTTCTAATATAACATCTAAAATATTTTTTTCACTTTTGAATTGGTTTATTTGCATTAATGTACCAACTAACTCTACATTACATATTTCCACTATAACATCTACCTTTCCATTTCCTTTTTTCTTGCAAATATATGTTTTACAACATTATTCTCTTTTATCTCAATATCTCTACATTTACTTAACTTTTCTTTTAGTTCCTTAAATGTAATGCTATCAATAGTATCATCAAGTAATCTTTCTGCCTCTTTTCTATTTTCTGCTACTACTGCTACCCCCCCATAGTACAATTTATTTTTGCTTTCAAATCAAATTCTTGCATTTTTTATTCTCCTTTCTATTTTTTAATTACTGAAAATAAAAAAAGAATTGATTTAAATTCAATTCATTATAGTTATCAATCTTCCTCTGTTTCGTTTGTAACAAAAAATATCCATTTATCAATATTTTCTTCAATAAATTTAGGTGAGTTATCTAACTTATCTTTTTCAGGAACATTACATATGTAGTATAAATTATCATAACCTTTTCTTTCAATATAAAAATTCTGTCCATCTTCTTCAGTAAAAATAAAAATATTATATTTTTCACTTTCTTTTTCTACACTACAACGTGTAACATTCATTGTTTTTGTAAACATTCTTATATACCTCCATTAATATAATATCATTAATAATTTATTAATGAAAATTTAGGACACGAATGGACACGAATCTCGGCTACGAATTTTCATTGTCCATCTAGTATTACTTTGTATTATTTAGTCCATTTTATTGGATTTAACAGCATTAAATAACACTAAAAAGCACTTGTTTTGGGCTTATGTCATAATAAGAAATAAATAGTTCTACTTTATTATTTGGAAATAATTCTTTGAATTCGGCATAAAGTTGACCTGCTAGTGTCTTATTATGAGCAAGTACTAGGGTTGGTTTATTTACACTAGCTATAACATTAGCTATAGTAAATGTTTTACCTGTACCAGTAGCTCCTAGTAATACTTGGTCTCTTTTACCTTCGTTTATACCCTCTACTAATTCTTTTATGGCTTCAGGCTGATCTCCAGCTGGTTTATATTTTGATATTAGTTCAAACATAGTTATTCACCTCCTATATTTTTTTATTAAAATTAATTCAAATTATCGTGTAATTATTGCTAATGATTATCTATTTTTTCTGCTTCAATTAGTAATTTATCAAAATCAGAAACAAATTTTTTATCTTGTATAATTTTGTATTTTTCATATTCACTTTCTGCTTTTTGTTTTGCCTTTTCAGCAGAAATTTTACCTTTACCTTCTAATACTTCATAATGAAATAAGTTTAAAGATATTTCTACTTCATTCTTCCAATCTTTCATACTCATTGGTAAGTTTCTTTCCGCATTATTCTCTGCAATATCTAAAAACAAGTTCACCAAATTATTTAAATTTTTTATTTCTTTTACATCTAAATAATTTTTAGCAATACAAACATCTGATTTTAAGATTTTTCCATCAGGAGATTTATTCCAATTTGTTAATCCCATATTCACTTTTTGACTATCAACTCTATTATAAATAATTTCAGCAGCAGTATTTCCAGTAATAGCATAATGAAATTTATTTTGAATAGTTGCATAAAAATTCTTTGCAATATCGCTATTTTTATCATAATCAATAGAACACTCAGCAAAGATATCTGTAATTTTCTGATAAAATATTCTTTCACTAGTGCGAATTAATTTTATTCTTTCAAGTAATCTTTTAAAATATTCTTGATCTGTTTTTCTTGCCTTCATAAATCTATCATCATCAAGTGCAAAACCTTGTATCATGTAATCTTTAATTATCTCATTCGCCCAAGTTCTAAATTTAATTGCTTTTTTAGAATTAACTCTAAATCCGATAGAAATAATCATATCCAGATTATAATATTCCTTTTGCCTTTTAACACTTCGGGTTCCCTCTACTTGAACTTGTTCCAAAATGGAACAAGTTGACTCCTTACTTAATTCTTCATCATTGTATATATTATTTATATGCTTTACAACAGCAGGTCTTTGTACATCAAAAAGAGTAGCTATTGCATTTGCATTTAACCAAACATTTTCATCTTGAAGAATTACTTCTACTTTTGTTTGCCCGTTTTCATCACTATAAAATAAAATATTTTTTTCATTACCAATTGTTATATTATTCATTTATGCTACTCCTTTTCCTTCCTTTATACCATCTACTAATTCTTTTATGGCTTCAGGTTGATCTCCAGCTGGTTTATATTTTGATATTAGTTCAAACATAGTTATCACTCACTTCTTTATGTATTTTATCATAAATATTAATATTAAACAATATATTATTTTTATTCAGTTTGAGCCTTAATAAATTAAGTCTCGCACTGCTATATTAAGTCTTATTCTAAGTCTTAATATAGAGTCTATTATATATAAGCAGATACTATATACCTAATATTAATTTAATATGTAGACTTATTTCTTACTGCTAATTTAATATATCATATAGAATTATTAATGTCAATATGTTTTCATACATTTGTTTGCTTATATTATTAATTAAAAGAAGGTCTTTACTGTCCTTCTTTATCTATTATTAACTAAACTTCTTACTTTAGTTAATACTTCATCTTTTTTATGAATTCTATTTTGATATGCAGGATGATAAGTCCATATGACACTATCATCATTTATTACTAATTTATCAGGAGTTGGATATTCATATACTAACTTAGAATTAATTTCTTTTAAGTATTTGGTTACTACTCTATAATAAGGATTAGTAGGGCCACAGACAAAGATAATATGTTCTGGATTAAATATCTTTGTTATTTCAAGTAAGTATTCCATACTTAAATCTTCTAGTTTATCATTTGTTTCAGGATGACCCATACTTCTTCTTTTACCAGCAATAAAGACATTATTCCAAATAACATTTGATAATAAGTCTTCTCTTTGAAGTTCTAGAACATTTCTTATAAATACCCAGAAATCTCTATTTCTAGCACCGTCTTTTAGAAAATTAAAATATTTATCTTCGATAGCATCTACATCAGGTAAATAAGTACTATCATCATAATTCATCCAGCAATTGGTCTCTTGACCAATATATAATACTCTTCTTTCTAAATTATTGGTATAATCATCATTTGAAGAAATAAGAAGAGGTATAGATAACTCCTCTCTATTGGGTAATTGTTTATATTCTTCATAGATATATTTATTTAATTCATTTAATTTATTCATAATATCCCCCTTTAAGCGAGAGATATTATACTACAAAACTATTTAATTTGCAAATTACTTAGTGTTTACCCATATTAGATCTTTGATAGTATCTAAGTATAACTTTTTAGTAGCACTATCTATATCGTTTACTTCACTAATTAATTTTACTATTTGATTCCATTTTAAATTTTTGATTTCTTTAAATTCTTTGATATTATTATTTTCTAGAATATTAAATATAGCATTTATCATTCTTTCCATTTCTTTATCGTTATAGTTTTTAAACCAAGATTTAATTCTATTATCAATAGTAATACTTAATTTAGATTGTTTTCCTTTTTCTAGAAACTCTCCAAAACACTGCCAGGTATTCATATTATGACTTAATACTCCTCTTGCAGTACTTTTTACTATGTATTTATTATTTGAAGTATTTAGAAGCATACCCACTATTGTGTCTTCTGGTACATATACTTGTAGTTTTGGTAGTATTTTCTTAAAATTACTACTTGTATATTCTTTATCTCTAAAACCAGGGCCATCTAAATTATATATGGTTTTTATTCTATTAAATATATCTTCTTTAATATACATAACGGATGTCATAGCAAGATTACCACCTTTAGAATGACCTCCAACAAATATTTCATTATCATTTGGAGTAATAACTTCCTCTAAATATTTAATAGCGGTTTTTTGAGCTACTACAGGGAAACTATAAGCAAGTGATAAGTCTTCTTTCCAACCTATTACTGTACCATTTGTACCCATAAAAGATATAAATACTTTATCAGCAAAATGAATAGTAATAGCTCCAAATTGTTTTTCATTATCAATTAGTCTTCTATAATTACTTAGATAGATGTCTTTATATCTATTACTATTATAAATATCTTTTAAATTACTAATATTCTCTTTCATAAAACTAGTTAAATAGATATCTTTTTTAAATTCTTGATAAGTAGTAAAGGCTTCTTTTAATGTTATTTTATTATTGCCTTTTGGTACTATATTACTCCAATCTATATAAGATAATTCTGAAAATATTATAACGTCATTTATATTTAATTTATTTTCTTTAAAAGAAATATTCTTATAATATTTTAAATAATCTTTAATCGTAGCCATATTATACTACCTCCATATTCAAATTTTTAATAATACTTTTTATTTTATTTGAAGACTCTTCAAGAACTTTTAGTTCTTCACCCTCAAGTACAATTCTAACTAATGGTTCAGTACCTGATGGTCTTACCACTAACCTATAGTTACCATTAAAATTATTTTTTATTTCTTTGATACTATCTTCAATTATGTTACTAGTAATAAAGTCATTTTTATGGTTTACTTTAATGTTTATATGTACTTCAGGATATTTATGCATAATCCTAGTTAAATTACTAAAAGTAGTATTGGTACTTGCAAGAATAGATAACATTATTAAAGAAGTAAGAGGACCATCTCCAGTATTACAATATTCTTTTAGAATAATATGACCAGCCTCTTCGCCACCTAGTGAAAGATTATTATCTCTTAAGTATTCTAATACATATTTATCTCCAACATTAGTAGTTATAAATTCTATATCATTATTTTTACAATATTCTAATAGTCCTAGATTACTTAGTATTGTACCT
>ENA-UOOA01005048-UOOA01005048.1-human-gut-metagenome-genome-assembly--contig:-P61old-NODE-5048-length-14219-cov-9.881178_pt1 | contig 14219 bp, 10 predicted proteins | sample MGYA00242467_ERZ724014 | MGnify/ENA metagenome assembly ERZ724014
TAGAAGTCAGCGTGCAGCGGGTCCCAATGGGTGGCCATGAAGGTTGCGTCGCCGTCGGCCATGTCTGCTGGCGCGTGGGGCACACGCTGGGCAGGCGCTGCGCGAAAGCGCGCCAGCAGCCTGACCACCAGGCCCACCGGGCCGGCTTGCCACCAGTGGCGCGTGCCACGGCGCGGCTGGCCCATGGCCTGGGTGACGCGGTCGAGGGTGATGGCCAGCAACACAATGCCCAGGCCGCCCACCGTGGCCAGCCCCATGTCCAGGCGCCCGATGCCACGCAGCACCATCTGGCCCAGGCCACCCACGGCGATCATGGAAGCGATGACCACCATGGACAAGGACAGCATCAGCGACTGGTTGATGCCCGCCATGATGGAAGGCATGGCCAGCGGCAGCTGCACCTTGACCAGCATTTGCCACGGCGAAGCGCCATAGGCGCGGGCCGCTTCAATCAGGTCCGGGCGCACCTGGCGAATGCCCAGGTTGGTCAGCCGCACCAGCGGAGGCAGCGCGAACACGATGGTGACCACGACGCCAGGCACGTTGCCGATGCCAAACAGCATCACGACAGGCACCAGATAGACAAAGGCGGGCGTGGTTTGCATGGCGTCCAGGAACGGGCGCATCCAGCGTTGGGCCCGGTCGCTGCGCGCCAGCAGGATGCCCAGCGGCAAGCCAATGGCCATACAAAACGCCAGCGAGGTCAGCACCAGCGAGAGCGTGACCATGGCCTCGGGCCAGATGCCCAGCATGGCCACCAGCAGCAAGGACACTGCGGCACCGATGGCCACACCACGGCCCGCGCACTGCCAGGCCAGCAAACTCAAAATGGCCACCATCCACAGCGGCGGCACGCTTTGCAGCAAGCCCTCCATCTGGGTGAGCACGCCATCGATGGGCCCGCGCACGGTCTGGAAGAAAGGACGGAAATTCGTCACCACCCAGTCCAGTCCCTGGTTGATCCAGGACTCCACCGGCAGGCTGCCGTCCCACAGCTGGTGCAGCGCAAAGCCGGGGTCGGCGCCGTCCACGCCCGTGGTCGCGTCCAGGGGTGCGGTGGGGGCCGCCCCCATCCAGTCGTCCCCGGCATCCGGGGTGGCGACGGTGTCGCCCCAAGGGTTGTCCGGCGCGGCCGTGCTGGCGGCATCGGGGGTGGCCCACGGGTTGTCTGCCGCCTGGGCCGCCTGGTCGGGTTGCGGCGGCGCGGCGTCTGCGGTCATGGGGGCTTGAGAGGGTGGCGCTTCGTAAGGATTCTTTTCAACGGTCAGATCGGACATGGTTCAGGGTCTTTCAAATTCTGGAATGGCAGGGCGGCTTGGGGCAGATCAGTGCATCTGCGCTGATGCCAAAGCGGGCTGCGAAGGTGGCACCGGCGGGGTGTCCCGGTCCAGAAACTTGAGCAAGGTGGTCTTGCTGATGGCGCCACCAAAACGGCCATCCGGCTGCACCACGGGCATCGCGAAGGGCGCACTGGCGACGCGGCCAAACAGCTCGCTGACGGGTTCGTCCGCCACGATGGGCTGCACCGCTGGCAGGTAGGCATGTGCCAGGCCCAAAGGCCCCTGGTGCCCCGCCAAAGCCGAGCGCAAGGACTCTGCCGACACCACCCCCAGGAACTGCTGCGCAGGGCTGACCACATACGCGTATTCGCGGTCTTGGTCTTGCAGCATCTTCAACGCCGCGCGCGAGCCCCGGTCAGCATGCTCGGCCACCACGGTGAGGGGCTTTCGGGCGATGTCGGAAACCTTGAACACGGCAGCCGCGTCCACACCGCGGATGAAACTGCGCACATAGTCGTTGGCGGGGTTGCGCAGAATGTCGTCGGGCGTACCCACTTGCACCACCTGCCCGTCTTTCATGATGGCGATGCGGTCGCCGATGCGCATGGCCTCGTCCAGGTCGTGCGAGATGAAAACGATGGTGCGCCGCCGCACCTTTTGCAGGCGCAGCAGCTCCGACTGCATTTCGGTGCGGATGATGGGGTCCAGCGCCGAAAACGCTTCATCCATCAGCAGGATCGAGGGGTCCGATGCCAGCGCCCTGGCCAGCCCCACGCGCTGTTGCATCCCGCCGGAGAGTTCGTCCGGGTAGCTGTCGCCCCACCCGGCCAGACCCACCTGCTCCAGCGCCTGGGCTGCCTGCGCCTGGCGCTGGGCGGGATCCACGCCCGCCAGCTCCAGGCCCAGTGCCGTGTTGTCCAGCACCGTCATGTGGGGCATCAGGGCAAACGACTGGAACACCATGCTGATGTCTTTGCGGCGCAGCGCTCGCAGTTGCGCGTCGGGCAGCTGCGCGATGTCCACCCCGTCCACCAGGATGCGGCCGGCGCTGGGCTCAATCAGCAAATTCAGCAGCCGCACCAGGGTGGATTTGCCAGAGCCCGACAGGCCCATGACCACAAAAATCTCGCCCGCCTCGATCGACAGGTGGGCGTCAAACACCCCGATGGACTGCCCCGTGCGGGCCAGGACCTCCTGCTTGCTCAGGCCTTGGCGAACCAGCGCCAGGGCCTCTTGTGGATCGTCTCCAAAGACCTTGAACACGTGATCAATGACGATTTGTTTTGCCATGGACTTCCTCCTCCCGGTTGAACGACACAAGCCGCCCCGCACGAGCGCAAGGTCCGAGAAGGGCGACAAGCCCACGCTTTGGCGATGCAGCAGCCTGGCAGCGCCATGCGGCGCGCCGAGCGGCACGAAAAACGTGGGATTTACAGAGACCGACCCGGATGGCACGCGGCAGACGTGCGCAAGGGTCGAGTAGCGGACGGGCCGCTGCGCGAGACCAGCTCGCTCGACATGGTTGGAGCGGACGCATGCCCGCTCCGGGTGCTGCCATTGCCAATGCGTTGGCAATACAGAGTCGCAAGCACGACTCCCGGCAGCACTTCACTCAAGGGTTGAACACCTGCGTGGCAGGTAGTGAAACACGGGGAAAGTCTACGAATTCTTACCATCAAAGTCAAAACACAGGGTTTTGCAAAAATGGTATTCGCGCGCAATAAAGCGAAAAAGCCGCCCGAAGGCGGCTAGATGCAGGCGGTAGCAAGCTTCAATGACCGGCAAAGTCCACCAACGTAAACAGCGGCAAGCCAGACTCTTTCAGCCGGGCCGAGCCCCCCAGCTCGGGCAGATCGACAATTGCCGCGCCCTCGGTGACGGTGGCGCCCAGCTTCTCCAGCAGGCGGCGCCCGGCCATCATGGTGCCGCCGGTGGCGATCAGGTCGTCAATCAGCAGCACGCGGTCGCCGGGTTTCACGGCGTCGGTGTGCAGCTCCACCGTGGCGCTGCCATATTCCAGTTCGTAGGTTTCTTCCACGGTGGTGAAGGGCAACTTGCCCTTTTTGCGGATGGGCACGAAGCCCACGTTCAGCTCATAGGCCACCACGGCGCCCAGGATGAAGCCGCGCGCGTCCAGCCCGGCCACCACGTCGGGGCGCAGCGCCTTGTCCATGTAGCGGTGCACAAAGGCGTCGATCAGCACGCGGAACACCTTGGGGTCCTGCAGCAGGGGCGTGATGTCTCGGAACTGCACACCGGGCGCGGGCCAGTCGGGCACGGCGCGGATGTGTTGACGAAGGTATTGGTTGACGCTGAACGACTGCATGGCATGAGGCCGCGCGCCTGAAGCAAGCGCATTGCGGCAAAAAAAGCACCCCAAAGGGGCGAAGCCCCCGCGGGGGAAAAAGCCCTGGGGGCGCGAAAACACGGGTTCCCAGGCGGCGCTGACCCGCGCACACTGCACAGTAGAACAACGCCAAGCCCGATATTGTTCCAAATTGTGTGCGCCTTGGGCGACTTCTCTGCACAATGGCAAGCGGGCCACTCTGGTTCGCCCCCGCACGCACAGAACTGCAATGAAGCCAACGTACTTGTACCCCGGGCCCTGTCCCTGGCCCCCTTCGGTAACGGCTGCGGCATGCGGCCGGGTACGGCTCTTGCAATTGGGCCAGTAACCTTGCATCGCCATGCCTATCTGCGTCCTTCTCATTGACAACAATGCCTGCCACGCGCAGGTGGTGGTGTCGGCCTTGGCCGACCCCTGGCTGGGCTGGCAGGTGGATGTGGCCACCAGCGTGGAGGCGGGGCTGCAGCGTGTGCGCCAGGGCGGCGTGGACATCGTGATCTGCCGTCACCAGCTTCAAGACGGCACCGCCTTTGATGTGCTGGAGGTGCTGCAGGGTATTCCCGCCCTGGTGCTGGTACAGCCGGGGCTGGAAGGCCATGCGGCACATGCCATGCGCCATGGGTTTGCCGACTTCGCGGTGCAAGACCCTGACTCCAACTACCTGCTGGCGCTGCCTGCGCAGATCGAGGCCGTGCTGGAACGCAGCACCAGCGCCCGCGCGCGGCGGTCCGCCGAGGCCATGCTCACCCGCCAGCACCGCTTGCTGCAGGCCATCTCGCGGGCGCAGGCGGTGTTCATTGCCAGTGCCAAACCCGAAGCCGCTTTCGATGCCCTGCTCGACGAGCTGATGGAGCTGACCCGCAGCAGCTTTGGCATGGTGGGCCATGTACAGCACACGCCCGGTGGCTCCCCCACGCTGCACTTGCATGCCATGACGGACATCCGCCGGGATGAGGCCACGCGCATGCAGACCGTGCGCCGCCTTCAGGAGGCACGGGTTTTTGACAGCACCACCCCACTGGTCGGACAGGTGCTGGCCCACGAACAACCACTGATCCTGGAAGACGCCAGCGCCGACGCCAGTTGCCAGCCGCTGCCCGCCGGGCTGCCGCCGCTGGGGGCTTGCATGGCGCTGCCCATCCATGCCGCGCAGGAGCTGGTGGCGGTGGTCGTGCTGGCCAACAGCCACAGCGGCTACGCCAGTGCGGACATCCAGTTCCTGCAGCCGCTGCTCAGCACCGTGGGCCAGCTGGAAATGGCGCGCCGGGCTGACGAAGACCGGCGCCAGGTGGACGCCCAGCTGGTGCGCACCAGCGCGCTGCTGGGTGAAAAAACCAACGCCCTGGAAGCCACGCTGGCCAGCGTCTCGCAGGGCATCGTGAAGGTGGACGCCGACGGCAAGATCCGCGTGTTCAACCAGCGCTACCTGGAACTGCTGGAGCTGCCCCGCGAGTTCATGGCCACCGAACCCACGCACGAAGACATCGTGCGCTTTCAAACCGAGCGTGGCGACTTTGGCCAGGGCTTTGAGCTGATAGAAGCCGGCGCGCGGGCCTACGTGCAAGCCGACTACGCGGTGAAAGGGCGCGGCCAGACGGTGCCCGACACCTATGTGCGCCGCACGAGCAAGGGGCGGTACCTGGAGGTGCGCACCCGCACCATGCCCGATGGCGGCCTGGTACGCTCGTTCACCGACGTGACCGATTACGTGGGTACCCTGGAGGCCCTGCGCCAAAGTGAAGCGCGCTGGCGCAGCCTGACTCACCTGTCCTCCGACTGGTATTGGGAGCAGGACGAGCAACTGCGCTTTGTGCGGCTGGACGGGCGCTCCAGCAACCAGGTGGGCATCCAGGACGACTCCTTCTACGGCCGCACCCTCTGGGAGCTGGACAACACCTTTGTGGATGACAAGCTGTGGCGGGAACACCGTGCCCAGCTGCAGGCCCACGAGGTGTTCCACAACTTCGAGATCCAGCGCCGCAAGCCCTCGGGCGAGTGGATGTGGGTGTCCATCAGCGGAGAGCCCATCTTTGACAAGCAAGGCCAGTTTGCGGGCTACCGGGGCATCGGGCGCGACATCACGGCGCAAAAGCGGGCCGAAGCCGAGATCCAACGCCTGGCGTTCTACGACGAGCTTACCGGGCTGCCCAACCGGCGCCTGCTGATGGACCGCCTGGAGCGCGCCGTCACCCAAAGTGCCCGCAAAGGCACTCACGGGGCCTTGCTGTTTCTGGACCTGGACAACTTCAAGGGCATCAACGACACCCTGGGTCACGAATGGGGTGACCGGCTGCTGACCCTGGTGGCCCAGCGCATCACCGCCAGTGTGCGGGCCAGCGACACGGTGGCCCGCCTGGGCGGCGACGAATTTGTGCTGGTGCTGCAAGGGCTGCAGCCGGGGCCCGCCGAAGCGGCTGGAGAAGCCGAACTGGTCGCGCAAAAAGTGCTGCAGGAGCTGAGCCGGCCCTACACGCTGGAGGACGCCGTGCTGTACAGCACGCCCAGCATCGGCATCACGCTGTTTCGCAACCAGGACCCGTCGGTGCATGAACTGCTCAAGCGCGCGGATTTGGCCATGTACCAGGCCAAGGCCCAGGGCCGCAACACCCTGTGCTTTTTTGACCCGGCCATGCAGGCGGCGGCATCGGCACGCTCGGCCCTGGAAGGCGACATCCGCCTGGGTATTGAGCGCAACGAGTTTCTGTTGCACTACCAGCCCGTGGTGAACGCCGCCGGCCACCGCATGGGCGTGGAAGCCCTGGTGCGCTGGCACCACCCCCAGCGCGGCATGGTGTCGCCGGGCGAATTCATTCCGCTGGCCGAACAAACAGGCCTGATCCTGCCGCTGGGCCAGCAGGTGCTGCGCATGGCCTGCACCCAGCTGGCACAGTGGAGCCAGCAGCCGGACACTTGCGACTGGACAGTGGCCGTAAACGTCAGCGCGCAGGAGTTTCGCCACCCCGATTTCGTGAAGCGGGTGTTGGACGCGCTGCGGGAAAGCGGCGCCAACGCGCACCAGCTCAAGATCGAGCTGACGGAAAGCCTGCTGCTGCAGGACGTGGAAGACGGCATTGCCAAGATGCGCGCCCTGCGCGAGCAGGGCGTGGGCTTCTCGCTGGACGACTTTGGTACCGGCTACTCGTCGCTGAGCTACCTCAAGCGGCTGCCGCTTGATCAACTCAAGATCGACCAGAGCTTTGTGCGCGACGTGCTTACCGACCCCAACGACGCCGCCATCGCCTGCACCATCGTCACCCTGGCACAAAGCCTGGGGCTGGATGTGGTGGCCGAAGGGGTGGAAACCGAAGGCCAGCGCGAGTTTTTGCTGCGCAACGGCTGCCACAAGTTCCAGGGCTACCTGTTTGGCAGGCCCGTGCCAGCAGATCAGCTTTAAATGCTACTGAAATCATAGCTGCTCGCGCTTTCTGCATAAGCGCTACAGGCCAATTTCATCCAAATCTCCGCCCCCCCGCTGGCAGGCAGCGCCAGGGCGGGCGAGCCGTGCTAGCCGCGCAGCAGCTTGTCTTCGGCCAACGCCAAGGCAGTCGGGTGGCCCGACAGCACCAGGGTGTCGCCCTCTTGCAGCACAGCGTCGTCTGCTGCCGCAGCTTGGTGACCATTGGCGCGCCGCAGGTTGACTACACGCACCCCCACCGCGTTCAGGGCCAGATCGCCCAGCGGGCTGCCCAAGGCCTTGGCTCCCGGAGGCAGGCTCACGGTGCTCATGCGCTCCTGGTCGCGTTCGTTCGGGGTGTCGTCATCCGCCCCATGGAAGTACCCGCGCAGCATGTTGTAGCGGGCATCGCGCTGGTCCTGCACCACGCGCAGCACGCGCCGCATGGGCACACCCACCAGCGCCAATGCGTGGCTGGCCAGCATCAGGGACCCTTCAATGGCCTCGGGCACCACTTCGGTGGCGCCAGCGTCCTGCAGTTTGTCGAGGTAGGCGTCGTCCTGCGTGCGCACCACCACGGGCACCTGCGGCGCGTGCGCGCGGGTGTTGGCCAGCACCTTGAGGGCGGCGGGCACGTCGATGTAGGTCACCACCACGGCACTGGCGCGCACCAGGCCGGCAGCCATCAGGGCTTGCAGGCGGGTGGCGTCGCCATACACCACTGAATCGCCGGCGGCGGCGGCCTGGCGCACCCGGTCAGGGTCCAGGTCCAGCGCCATGTAGGGAATGCCTTCGCGATCCAGCATGCGCGCCAGGTTCTGGCCGCAGCGGCCGTAACCGCAGATGATGACGTGCTTGCTGGTGTTGATGGTCTTGCGCGCAATGGTGGTCATCTGCAGCGACTGCTGCATCCAGTCGCTGGCCACCAGTTTCATCACGATGCGGTTGCTGTACATGATGAGGAAGGGCGTGGCCAGCATCGACAGCACCATGGCCGCCAGGATCGGGTTCATCAGCGCAGGCTGCACCAGGCCGTTTTCCTGCGTGAGCGACAGCAGCACAAAGCCAAATTCGCCCGCCTGCGCCAGGAACAGCCCCGAGCGCAGCGCCACGCCCGTGGTGGCCCCCATCAGCCGCGCCAGCACCAGAATGATGACCGCCTTGACCAGCAGCGGCACCGCCAGCAGCGCCAGCACCAGCGCCCAACGATCCACCAGAATGTGCCAGTCCAGCATCATGCCGATGGTGATGAAGAACAGCCCCAGCAGCACATCGTGGAAGGGGCGAATGTCCGTGCCCACCTGGTGGCGGTATTCGGTTTCTGACACCAGCACGCCGGCAATGAACGCGCCCAGCGCCAAGCTCAGGCCCGCCAGTTCGGTCAGCCAGGCCAGGCCCAGGGTGATGAGCAGCAGGTTCAGCATGAACAGCTCTTCGCTCTTGCGGCGGGCCACCAGGGTCAGCCACCAGCGCATGAAGCGCTGCCCGCCCGTGAGCAACAGCCCCACCAGAACCACCGCCTTGATGAGCGCCCAGCCCAGTGCGGGCAGCAACTGCTCCGACGCAGAGCCCAGGGCAGGAATCAAGATCAGCAGCGGCACCACGGCCAGGTCCTGGAACAACAGAATGCCCATCACGCGGCGGCCGTGCTCGCTTTCCAGCTCAGCGCGTTCGGCCATCAGCTTGACCACGATGGCCGTGCTGCTCATGGCCAGCACGCCCGACAGCGCCAGCGCCGTCTGCCAGCCCATGTCCCAAATGCCGCCCACCCAGTGCGACAACGCCACGCCGCCCACGGTCACCACGGCCATGGTCGCCAGCACCTGCATCAGCCCCAGGCCAAACACCTGCTTGCGCATGGCCAGCAGCTTGGGCAGGCTGAATTCGAGCCCGATGGCAAACATCAAAAACACCACCCCAAACTCGCCCAGGTGGCGCACCCCCTCGGAGTTTTGCGCCAGCGCCATGGCGTGGGGGCCAATCAGCACGCCGGCGGCCAGATAGCCCAGCATGGGGGGCAACTTGAGACTGCGACAGGTAACCACGCCCAGCACTGCGGCCAGCAAATAAAGCAAAGTCAGAGCAAGTGAGGACATACAGCGATGCTATCCGAGCGTTACAAGTTTCCGCGCCTACCGCTGCAGCAAGGGGCGCAGGGCACTGCAGATCGCACCGGCGCTGTAAGCAAGACGGCCGAAAGGCCCGGCAAGAGGCCGCCAGCGGCCCCGGTCGATAGAATCCTGCCATGACTGTCAGCCCCTCCACGCCCCCTCCCTTTGACACGGCGCAAGCCTTGCGCCTGGCGCGCGAGACCTTTGAAATCGAAGCCGCCGCGCTCACGGGCCTGGCGGCCCGGGTGGACGAGCGTTTTGCCCAGGCCGTGCAGATGGTGCTGGCCACCACCGGCCGTCTGGTGGTGATGGGCATGGGCAAAAGTGGCCATGTAGGCCGCAAGATTGCCGCCACCCTGGCGTCCACCGGCACCCCCGCTTTCTTTGTGCACCCCGCAGAGGCCAGCCACGGCGATCTGGGCATGGTCACCGGCGCCGATGTGGTGCTGGCCATCTCCAACAGCGGCGAAAGCGGCGAACTCACTGCCATCCTGCCCGTGCTCAAGCGCCTGGGCGCCCCCCTGATCGCGCTGACCGGCGGGTTGCAGTCCACCCTGGCCCAGCATGCCGACCTGGTGCTGGACTGCAGTGTTGAGCGCGAAGCCTGCCCGCTGAACCTGGCCCCCACCGCCAGCACCACCGCGCAACTGGCCATGGGCGACGCACTGGCCGTGGCCCTGCTCGACGCCCGGGGCTTCCGCCCCGAAGACTTTGCCCGCTCGCACCCCGGTGGCTCGCTGGGCCGCAAACTGCTCACCCATGTGAGCGACGTGATGCGCAGTGGCGATCAGGTGCCCCGCGTGAGCCCCGAAGCCAACTTCAGCGACCTGATGCGCGAGATGAGCGCCAAGGGCCTGGGCTGCTCCGCCATCGTGGACGCTGCGGGCCACATTCAAGGCATCTTTACCGACGGCGACCTGCGCCGGCGCATCGAAGCCGGTGCAGACCTGCGCACCGCCACGGCCGCCCAGGTCATGCACCCCTCGCCCCGCCGCATCGCCCCCGACGCACTGGCCGTAGATGCCGCCGAACTGATGGAAGCCCACGGCATCACCAGCGTGCTGGTGGTCGATGCCGCAGGCGTGCTGACCGGCGTGGTCCACATTGGCGACCTGATGCGAGCAAAAGTCATATGACCCCCCTGAGTCGCTGCGCGCCTTCCCCCCAAGGGTGGACGCGCCCGGTGGCCCGGCAAAGCCGGCTCCACGGGTGCGCTGGCCTGGCCCGTGCCTGTATCTCCATTGCTCCCTGACATGACCCAGCCTGTTCTGAATTTCGACCCCGAACTGCTCCTGCGTGCGCAGCCCGTGCGCGTGGCCTTTTTCGACGTGGACGGCGTGCTGACGGATGGCGGCCTGCTGTTCAGTGAAAGTGGCGAAACGCTCAAGCGCTTCCACACGCTGGACGGCCACGGCATCAAGCTGCTGCAAAAGGCTGGCATCACGCCCGCTGTGATCACGGGGCGCGACTCTGCTCCGCTGCGTGTGCGCCTGAAGGCACTGGGCGTGGAACATGCCGTGTTCGGCACCGAAGACAAACGCCCTGCCGCAGAGCAGGTGCTGGCCACGCTGGGCCTGAACTGGAGCCAGGCCGCCGCCATGGGCGACGACTGGCCCGACCTGCCGGTGATGCGCCGCAGCGCCCTGGCGTGCGCCCCGCACAACGCCCACATCGAAGTGCGCCACTGCGCGCACTACACCACCCAGGCGCGCGGCGGTGAAGGCGCAGCGCGCGAATTCTGCGATTTGCTGCTGGTGGCCACCGGGGCCTACGCAGGCCTGCTTGCAGGGTACGCCGCATGATGCGCTGGGTTCAACAAGGGTGGGAACGCCTGTCGCTGTACCTGCCTGTGCTGCTGATGGGCCTGCTCGCGCTGGGCACCTGGTGGCTGGTGCGCAACGCCCCCGCGCCACTGGCCGCGTCGCAGTCTGCGACTGCACCCGACCAGCCCGACTATTCGATGAAAAACTTTGCGGTGAAGAGTTTTGACGCCACGGGCCGCCTGCAAAGCGAGGTGATGGGCGAAACCGCCCGCCATTACCCCGGCAACGACACGCTGGAGATCGACCAGGCCCGCATGCGCTCGGTGGCGCCCAACGGCCGCCTCACCGTCGCCCGCGCTGACCGCGCCTTGAGCAACGGCGATGGCTCCGAGGTTCAGCTTTTCGGCAATGCCGTGGTCACGCGCGAGCCCACACCAGCGGGTGGCAGTGCTTCTGCCCAGCCCCGGCTGGAGTTCCGGGGCGAATTCCTGCACGCCTTCACCCAGGAAGAAAAGGTGCGGTCCAACCGCCCCGTGCAACTCACGCGAGGCAACGACCGCTTCACCGCAGACACCATGGAATACGACAACCTAGACCAGGTGCTGCAGCTCAATGGGCGCGTGCGCGGCGTGCTGATGCCCACACCCGCCAAATAACTGCTGCGCCCGCGCCCAGCCTTTGCCGCCATGACCCAGCCCCTCGTCTTCATCACTGGCGCTTCCAGCGGAATCGGGCAGGCATTGGCCCTGCGCTTTCACCAGGCAGGTTACCGGCTGGCACTGGTGGCCCGGCGCACCTCTGAAGTCAAATCATGGGCTGATGCCCACCAGATAAGCGCCAGCAGCTACGAAATTTATAGTGCAGACGTGGCTGTGGTGGACAGCATCGTGGCGGCAGGCGCCGAATGCATTGCGCGCCAGGGCCTGCCCGATGTGGTGATTGCCAACGCAGGCATCAGCGTGGGCATGGACACCGCCGTGCGGGAAGACCTGGACGTCATGGCCCGCACCTTCGCCACCAACAACCTGGGGCTGGCAGCCACCTTTCACCCCTTCGCGCAAGGCATGACCGAGCGCCGCAGCGGCACCCTGGTGGGCATCGCCAGTGTGGCAGGCATTCGCGGGCTGCCCGGTCACGGCGCCTACTGCGCCAGCAAGGCTGCGGTGATCAGCTACTGCGAGAGCCTGCGCGGTGAAATGCGCCCATTCGGCGTGCGCGTGGTCACCCTCTCGCCGGGCTACATCGACACGCCGCTGACCCGGTCCAACCGGTACAGCATGCCGTTCCTGATGCAACCCGAGGACTTTGCCGAGCGCGCCTACCAGGCGATTGCCGCTGGTGTCAGCTACCGCGTCATCCCCTGGCAAATGGGAGTCGTCGCCAAATTGCTACGCGCGCTGCCCAATGCCCTTTACGACAAACTGCTGGCCGGCAGGCCACGCAAACGCCGACAGACCGAAGCTGGGCAGTGAACGACGCCTTCATTTGAGGGCTTGCCACCAGCTGCGGGCAAGGGCTCCATCAAGTTCAGGCAACAAAAAAGCCCCCGAAGGGGCTTGTTGCTTTAGCGCAGAGGCGCCGGGCGAGGATCAGTAGCCACCGCCGTTGCCACCACCGTAACCGCCGCCGCCATTGCGACCGCCGTTGCGTGGGCCGGAGCCGTAGGGGCTGCGGAAGCCACCGTCACCACGGCCACCACCGTAGCCGCCATCGCCACGGCCACCGCCGCCGCCATAACCCCCACCGCCGCCTTCGCGACCGCCACCATAGCCGCCGCCTTCACCGCGACCGCCGCCACCGTAACCACCACCGCCGCCTTCACGGCCACCACCGTAGCCGCCACCACCGTAGCCGCCGCCACCGCTGCGGCCACCGCCAAAACCACCACCGCCGCCGCCGAAGCCGCCAGTGCGTGGGGGACGGGGTTCCATGGGACGGGCTTCGTTCACGACGATGCTGCGGCCGCCCAGGGGCTGACCATTCATGCCGTTGATGGCCGCTTGCGCTTCGGCATCGCTGGCCATTTCCACAAAACCGAAGCCTTTGGAGCGGCCGGTGTCGCGCTCCATCATGACCTTGGCGCTGGTCACGGCACCGAACTGGCCAAAAGCCTGTTCCAGATCGTTGTCGCGCACCGAGTAAGGCAGGTTGCCGACGTACAGTTTGTTGCCCATCGAGGGCCTCCTCAAAAACACATAAATAAAGCGATGGAGTCCCGAAAACGCAGCCAGCTAATCTCAATGACGCTCTCAGCGCGAAACTGACGGATCACCGCAAACCTTGGACGAGAAAAACCCGCGCTGGCATTATGCGCCACAAAATTAAAAAAAAAGCAAGGGACATCCCCGGAAAAAGCAAGTGTGGCGGCAAAGTCTCAGACAACAAAAAAGGAGCCCTGAGGCTCCTTTGATTGTGCAAAGGCAGACACTGTCTGCCTTGCATGCGAGTGCTTAGTAACCGCCGCGGCCACCGCCGTAGCCGCCACCACCGCCGCCGTAGCCGCCACCGCTGCGACCACCGCCGCCGTAGCCGCCACCACCGTTGCCGCCGCCGAAGCCACCGCTACGGGGAGGACGTGGTTCCATAGGACGGGCTTCGTTCACGACCAGATCACGGCCGCCGAAGTTTTGGCCATGCACGCCTTGGATGGCGGCTTGCGCTTCGGCATCGCTGCCCATTTCGACAAAACCGAAACCCTTGGAGCGGCCGGTATCACGCTCCATCATGACCTTGGCGCTGCCAACCGAGCCGAATTGGCTGAAAGTCTGCTCCAGGTCTTGGTCGCGGAAGGAATAGGGCAGGTTGCCCACGTAAAGTTTGTTGCCCATGAGGGACTCCTGAAAAAACATGAAAACGCGATGGAGCCCGACGCAATCAACAAACCTGTGACGACTTCAAAGACGCGAAACTGACCAATCACCGCTTACTTCGGTGCCTTTGCGCGTTGCAAAGCTCGGCTTAAAGGCGAATCCATTATCAATCACTTTATGGTGATTGGTGGTTTTTTATTTCTCAACCGTGTTTTTTAAGCTAGGGGTAAATAGGCATTGCGTGCGTTAAAATGCCGGGGTCTTTGGGGAGTAGCCCGCAGGTAGTGCAATGCGCCGGGGCATGCGTCAACACACTTGGGTTTCTTGAAAACCTATGGCGTATGCGGCTTGAATGCTGGGCGAGACCATTGACTGCATGCCGATCCAATGGCCGGAGTCGGGGTGCAGTCAATGCGCGTCTCAACCAATCCGGCCGGATTGAAAAACCCCACCATGGAACAATGCCGCTCAGTTAAGTCTGAGCGGCATTTTTTTGACGGGATACTGGGTCTTG
>ENA-UOOA01005053-UOOA01005053.1-human-gut-metagenome-genome-assembly--contig:-P61old-NODE-5053-length-14204-cov-4.312248_pt1 | contig 14204 bp, 10 predicted proteins | sample MGYA00242467_ERZ724014 | MGnify/ENA metagenome assembly ERZ724014
GATAAGGCGAGGAGGAATGAATCATGGATATCAAAGTGAAAAGCCACCTCAAGCCCTGCGCAGCTGTTTCCATCGCCATCATCATTGTGGCGCTTGTGATGACGCTGACCGGTCACGGCATGAACCTGGGCGTCGATTTTACCGGTGGTACCATCATGACCTATAACATGGGCGAGCAGTTTGAGACCGCCGACGTTGAAGCGGTTCTGGCAGAAAACGGCATCACCGACGCGCAGATCGCCAAGACGGGCGAGAACGATACGCAGGTGCAGATTCGCATCAGCGACAAAGAAAATACCGATGACCTGCGCTCCGCTCTTGAGAGCAAGCTCGGCGAGAAATACGCCAACATGGAATATGTCGATATCTCCCGCGTTGGCGCAATCGCGGGTCGTGACCTCATCAACAACGCCATCAAGAGCGTAGCGCTTGCGGCTGTGCTGATGCTGGTGTATATCGCGATTCGTTTCGACTTCTATTCCGGTCTGGCTGCGATTATCGGTCTGTGCCATGACATTGCGATCATGCTTTCCGCGGTCGTCATCATGCATAGCTTCATCCGCGTTGAAACGACCTTCATCGCGGCGCTGCTGACCATCGTCGGCTACTCCATCAACAACACCATCATCATCTTTGACCGCATCCGTGAGAACTCTCACAGGAGTGACCTGCGTCAGCTCAGCCGCGAGAACATCGTCAATCTCTCCGTGCAGGAGTCTCTCTCTCGTACGCTGAACACGACGATCACCACGCTGCTGACGATTGTGACCCTGTACATCATGGGTGTGGATTCCATCAAGCAGTTCGCGCTGCCGCTTATCGTGGGTATCGTTGCGGGTACGTACTCCGCGAACCTCATCAACGGCTATGTCTGGGCGCTGCTGATGGATTGCCGCGACGCGAAGAAGCGCGCGAAAGCAAAGGCGTAAGTTTAAAATGCGTATGGGTCTGCGCATCGTTTTCAAAAAGACCTGCCAAATCAGAGGATAAATTGCCCCTCTGGTTTGGCACTGAATACGGAATGGCTGCATTCAGTGCCAAATCATGAGGGGGAGGAGGCTTCGGCATGCTTCGATTCGTACCTAAACAGCAGGAAAAACGGCAGATCCCGCCGGAGCTTGCTTCAATGGATGTCCCCGGTCGTTTGCTTGAGCTGCTGATTGACCGAGGAATCGATACGAAGGAAAAGATTGAAAAATATCTGCGTCCCAAGCGTGAGGATTTGTATGACCCAATGCTGATGCAGGATATGGATAAAGCAGTCGCTGTCATCCGTGATGCCATCGGAAAGGGCGAGGCAATCACGGTGTTCGGCGATTATGACGTAGACGGCGTGACGGCAACCGCTATTTTGCTGACCTATCTGCGAAAGCAGGGAGCGAAGGTCGATTTTTATATTCCGGACAGACATGGTGAAGGCTATGGACTGAATATCGCGGCAGTCGAGCAGATTGCAAGCCATTCACAGCTGTTGATTACGGTGGACTGCGGCATCACATGCGCCAAAGAGGTTGCACGCGCGAAAGAGCTGGGCATGCGGGTCATTGTGACGGATCATCATCAGCTCGGAACAGAGATGCCCCAATGCGAAGCGGTGCTGAATCCTCTGCTGGGTCATTATCCGTTCCGCCGCCTGTGCGGTGCAGGCGTTGCGTTTAAGCTCGTTCAGGCGATGGGCGGCATGGAAGCCGTTCAGCCGCTTTGGGAGCTGGCGGCTTTGGCGACTATTGCTGATATCGTCCCGCTGATGGATGAAAACCGCGTGCTTGTGTACTATGGGCTTGAGGCAATGAGGACGACGCAGCGTCCGGGGTTGATTGCGCTGATGGAATCGGCAGGCGTCGAGCCGCAAAAGGTGACGTCTTCCGATGTTGCGTTTCGCATGGCGCCGCGAATCAACGCGGGAGGGCGTCTTGCGCTTGCCTCGCGCGGTGTAGAGCTGTTGACGACGCGGCGCATGGACGCAGCGCGGGAAATTGCGGAAGAACTGAATCAGGATAATACCAAACGCCGTGAACTGGAACTGGATATATTTCAGAAAGCGGACGAGATGACGCGGAATGAAATTGACTTCATGAATGAGCGTGCCGTTGTCATCTGCGGGGAGGGCTGGAATCCCGGCGTCATTGGACTGGCGGCTTCCAGATTGGTCGAAAAATATAAATGGCCGACAGTACTGCTTTCACAGGATGGGGATGTCTGCGTCGGTTCGGCGCGGTCAATTCCCGGCGTCAATATTCATCAGGCGATGAGCACCTGCCGCGATTTATTTGTTCGGTTTGGCGGACATGCGCAAGCAGCGGGGCTGACGATTGAAAAAAAGAACGTTCCGGAATTCCGTAAGCGTCTCTCCAAGGCGATTGCTGCACAGACTGAGGCAGAAGTATTCATCCCGACAGAGGAATACGATCTGGAGCTTGAGCTTTCCGAGATGACGGAGGAGTTGGTCGATGCTTTTTCGGCGATGCAGCCGACCGGATTCGGAAACCCCGCGCCGGTATTCTGCGTCCGAGGCGTCCATACAACAGAGATTCATACGAGGGGCAAAGATGGTGCGCATCTGAGGATGAAGCTCACCCAGGGAAGCGACATGCGAAACGCAATCGGTTTCCGGATGGGCGAAAGAATGAATACGCTTCCGGAGGTTGTAGAAGCCATTCTCAGCCTGTCCATCAATGTTTGGCAGGATAGACGGAGCGTGCAGTGTGAACTCCGGCAGATTCAGGCTTACATGCCGGGGAGAGCGTTTGTTTCGGAATGTCAGCGTCAGGCTGACAGAATCGACAGTGCAATGCTCGATGCCGTCCGTTTGGAGGGCGAACAACAGCCGAATCGAATTGAAAACATGACGCTGAAGCAGGCGGAAGACGTTTTAGCCGATGCGTTTTCAGAGGGCTATCAGGGCGTTTTGCTGGGCGTGCATACGCTTGCGGCGATGAAACTTCTGAATGTCCATCTTGCAGTGCTGCATGCACAGCTTGACTATGCGATTGGCGGGACTGCGGATATCCGCGGCTTCAACACACTGGTTATGGCACCGAATTGGTCGAAAATTGCGTTTAAGCCGCGTGTGATTGTTGCGATGGATGGCTTTTTGAGCGACGGCGAGCGTGCATGGGCAACGGAGCAATTTCCGCATACGCGCATCATCGAGGTAACGGATATGCGTGGTCAGGCAGCTTCTGCGGCAGAAAAACTTTTACCGACGGACGATGCGCTCAGGGGATTGTATAAAGCACTTCGTCAAAGGGAAAAAGTGGATTGCACAATGAATATGCTCGCGGCGGCGACGGGGCTTGATGAAGGCATGATTCTGGCGGGGCTGATGATCTTGTCCGAACTGCATTTGATTGAGTATAGAACAGAGCCGCTTGAATGGCGGATACTGCCCAGCGGCAAGGTATCCCTGGAAAACAGTCGATTCCGTGCGCGGCTGATGCGGATGAAGGACGAAGGGAGGAAAACGATTTGACGCAGGACGAATGTAAAAACCTGGATGAACTGGTTGCAACGCTGGTCAAGTATCATCCGGAAGCCGATGTGGAACTGGTTAAAAAGGCATACCACTTTGCAGAAAAGGCGCATGCGGGTCAGATGCGCAAATCGGGCGAGCCGTACTTTGTTCATCCGCTGACGGTTGCGGGCATTCTGGCAAAGCTGATGCTTGACGCGCCGACGATTGCCGCAGGATTGCTCCATGATACGGTAGAGGACTGCGACGATGTGACGATTGAAGTCATTGAAAAGGAATTCGGGCAGGAAGTTGCGCTGCTTGTCGATGGCGTAACCAAGCTGAAACGTTTGGACTTTACTTCCCGGGCAGAACAGCAGGCAGAATCCATCCGCAAGATGATTCTGGCGATGAGCAAGGATATCCGCGTTGTGCTGATTAAACTGGCAGACAGAACGCATAACATGCGGACGCTGAAATCTCAGCCGCCGGAAAGCCAGAAGCGCATTGCGCAGGAAACGCTTGATATCTATGCGCCGCTTGCGCACAGGCTGGGCGTTTATAAAATCAAGCAGGAGCTTGAAGACCTCTGCTTGCGCTATCTCGACCCGGAGGGATATCAGAACCTGATTGTCAAGGTCGGGATGAAGCGCGCTGAACGCGAAGAGAATATTCGCTGTGTCATCAACACCCTCAGCGATAAGCTCAAGGAAATGAATATCCACTACGAAATCGACGGACGGCCGAAGCATTTTTACAGCATTTATCGCAAGATGGTGCTTCAGCATAAGCCGTTTGAGCAGATTTTCGATTTGATTGCGATTCGTGTTCTGGTGGATACCGTACAGGACTGCTACGCAGTGCTGGGCGTGGTGCATACGCTTTGGAAGCAGGTTCCCAACCGCTTCAAGGATTATATTTCCATGCCGAAGCCGAATATGTACCAGTCGCTCCATACGACGGTAGTCGGCGAAAACGGCATGCCCTTTGAAGTGCAGATTCGTACCTACGAGATGCACCGCATTGCGGAGTACGGCATCGCAGCGCATTGGCGCTATAAAGAGGGCAAACAGGTTGCGGATTCGCTGGATAACAAGCTCTACTGGCTTAGACAGATTTTGGATTGGCAGAACGATACACGCGATTCTGAGGAATTCATCAAGTCGCTGAAGGTTGATTTGTTCAGCGATGAAATCTTTGTCTTTACGCCGAAGGGTGAGATTGTCGATTTGCCCAAGGGGGCGACGCCGCTCGATTTTGCTTACCGCATCCACAGCGCGGTCGGCAATAAATGCGTCGGCGCAAAGGTCAACGGACGCATCGTAACGCTTGATACGCCGCTGAACACCGGCGATTTTGTTGAGATTATCACTCAGCAGAACAGCAAGGGTCCGAGTCGCGATTGGCTCAAAATCGTCAAGACCGCTCAGGCGAAGGCGAAGATTCGTCAGTTTTATAAGAAGGAACTCAAGGACGAGAATATATCCAACGGCAAACAGATGCTCGAATATGAGGCAAAGCGTCAGGCAGTCAACCTGCCGATGCTGCTGAAACCGGAGTATATTGATCCGATTCTGCGGAAGTTCTCTTTCGCGGATTTGGATGACCTGTATGCCGCTGTCGGCTGCGGCGGTATCGCAGCCCAGCAGGTCGTCACACGTCTGCGCGAGGAACAGAGGGCGCACGATAAGCCGCTTGTACCTGTTTTGCCGCGGGTAGCGGAACCGATGCCGCTGCATGGCGGTAAAAGCACGTCGAAAGAAGACATGGGCATCAAGATTGCCGGTCTTCCGGGATGTCAGGTTCACTTTGCAAAATGCTGTACACCGCTTCCGGGCGACGAAATCGTTGGATATATTACAAAAGGCCGCGGCGTGACGATTCACTCCAAGGATTGCGTCAATGTCAACGCATCGCATGACCCGGCACGCTGGGTAGAGGCTGAGTGGAATGACAACGTCAATTCCTCTTACAACGGTTCGATTCAGATTCTTGCGCAGGATCGCCATAATTTGCTGGCAGATTTGATGAGCTATCTTTCTGCGCAGAAGGTGACGGTCTGTGCGCTGAATGCGAAGGTCAACAGCAACCAGACGTGCAGCATCGAGCTGACGCTTCAGGTCGCAAACAAACAGGAGCTGGATTGGGTCATCAAGCAGATTGCAAAGCGGCAGGATACGATAGAAATTTTCCGCGTTTAAGACAGGCGGAGATTTGAAAGGAACAGAACATGAGATTGGTCGTACAGAGGGTTCTTGAGTCCAGCGTAAAGGTAGACGGCAGAGAAGTCGGACGCGTCGGAAAAGGCTTTATGGTGCTTTGCGGTGTTGAGGACGGCGATACGCAGGACGATGTTCGCTATTGCGTGGATAAGACGGTCAATTTGCGCATTTTTGAAGATGATGAAGGCAAGATGAACCGTTCTATTCTGGATGACGGCGGCGAGATTTTGGCGATTTCGCAGTTTACGCTGCACGGAGATGTTCGCCACGGGCGTCGCCCGAGCTTTATCCGTGCGGCGCGTCCGGAGCTTGCGGTGCCGATGTATGAGGCCTATTGTCAGGGACTGCGCGATGCCGGTGTGCATGTGGAAACCGGTATTTTTCAGACGGATATGAAGGTTTCACTGATCAACGACGGACCTGTGACGTTGCTGATTGATTCGAGGAGGACATTCTGAGATGCTGGATATCAAAACCGTGACCGGCGGACCGTTGGATGTCAACACTTATGTGGTTGCGCTGGATGGAGCGGCAGAATGTGTGCTGATTGACCCGGGTGCGGAATATGCCGTGGTCAACGGTGCAGTCTGCGGAAGAAAGGTGACTGCGGTTCTTTTGACGCATGCACATTTTGACCATATGCTCTATGCTCGTCCGTGGCTGAAAGAGGGCGTAAAGCTCTATGTTCACGAAAAGGATGCCGCGGCATTGGGCAATCCAGAGCTGAATCTGTCGGGTATTGTCGGCGCACAGCTGACGCTGCCGCAGGCGGATGTATTGCTCAAGGACGGCGACAAGGTTGAAGAAGCAGGAATCTGCTTTGATGTGCTTCATACGCCGGGACATACGCCCGGATCGGTCTGCTATTTGCATGAGAAGTCGCTTTTCTGCGGTGATACGCTTTTTTATCAGGGATACGGTCGCGTAGATTTGGCAGGCGGCAGCGAAACGGCGATGATGACGTCGCTTGCCCGACTGATGAAATTGCCGGATGATACGGTCTGCTATCCCGGTCATGGAATGAAGACCAAGATTGCATGGGAACGGGGGACACAGGCGTGACCATCGCGGTAAAGACGCAGTTGCCGGCATTTCAAAATGATATCGGCGATGTTATCCGTTTGTTTTACGGAGAAGGCGCGGCGGTTGAAGCGGAACAGACGGCAGATATGCGTCTGACCCATACGCACAACGAACAGGACGGTATGTGGACGGAGTGCGTTGAGCTGACGGACGGAAATGGTCTTGCGGAGAAGGAAATACTCAGCGCGCCTGTTGCATGTGGAGGTTTGGAGGAGAAGCGTCAGCTCAAGCGGTTGGTGAAGCGTTGCTGCTATCAGCTGCTCAAGCGTGTCGCGGGCAGAAGACCCGCATGGGGCTCGTTGACGGGTATTCGCCCGACAAGGCTGTATTATCAGCAGCTCGAAGCAGGTAAGACGAGGGTAGAAGCGCGGGAAACGCTTTGCAGCCTGTTTGATTTATCTGACGAAAAGATTGCGCTGCTGGATGAAATCATTGACGCTCAGCAAGGGCTGATTGCACGTAATCCGCGCGCATGCGATTTATATATCGGTATACCGTTTTGTACGACAAGGTGTGCTTACTGCTCGTTTTCTTCCGGAGAAATCGGAGATGGGCGGCTGGTAGAGCCATACTTAAATGCGCTTTTCCACGAAATTGAGATTTGCGCTCAGATGGTCAGAGAGTTTGGGCTAGACATTCGAGTCGGATATATCGGCGGAGGAACGCCCAGCAGCCTGAGCACCCGACAGCTGGAACGGCTGCTGGATCATATTGAAAAGCACTTTGGCAAGCTGGACGAGTTTACGGTTGAAGCTGGTCGTCCGGATACGCTGGACGAAGAAAAACTGCGGATGATTTACAGCCATCCGGTGACGCGCATAAGCATCAATCCTCAGACCATGAACGACGATACGCTTGCCCGAATCGGTCGCGCGCATACTGCTCGGCAGACGGAGCAGGCGTATGAATTGGCGCGGAAGATTGGCTTTAAGGACATCAATATGGATGTCATCGCCGCCCTGCCGGGCGAGGATTATGAGAAGTTTGCCTATACACTGGAGCGTATTCGCGGGATGAAGCCGGAAAGCCTGACCGTCCATACGCTTGCTATCAAGCGTTCTTCTAAGCTGCACGAGGTCAAGTATGCGCAGAATGAGCAAGATGTGGCGCAAATGGTCGAGCTTGGCAGACAGACGGCGCATGAAATGGGCATGCGCGCTTATTACCTGTATAGACAGAAGTATATGGCGGATAATTTGGAGAACGTCGGATACGCCGTTCCGGAAAAAGTCTGCCGATACAATATTGATAACATGGAAGAAACGACCAGCGTGTTGGCACTGGGCGCGGGCGGAATCTCAAAATGTGTGATGCGCGAACAGGAAAAGATACTGCGCGCACCGAATATAGCCAATATTGAGCAGTATATCGACCGCGTTGACGAGATGATTGAACGCAAACGTGAAGCGTTCGCAGCCAAAGCGGAAATGTTGAAACAAGTCTGAGAAAAAGGAGAACGATGCAATGGTCATCAGCGACAAACAGGCTTTACGCCGCTGTGTCAAGCAGGCAGTCCGGCGTGCAGAGGTCGTAGAATCCATGCTGGATTTTGACATATTGCATGGTGTACTGGGTGTAAAACCGTTGTTGAGCATGGCGGTACAGCCTTTTGAGGGGACGCCGCTTGGGGAAAACGCCGTTGCAGCATCTGCTGCGATGGATGCACTGGAGATGCCGTTCGGCGATCCGGCTCGCGCGGAGCTGATTCAAAGCGGATATACGCGGGATGCTTACCTTCGGGAGATTCTCGATGTCATGAAAGCCAAGCGTGTTTTGGTTCGTGTACCGATGGACAAAACGCAGGATATCCAGTATCATGATGATCGGCTTGTTCCTCTAGTTGCCGTTTCGCCTGATTTGTTTGTTCCCGGACGTTACGGAACGGATTATAGGCAGTGTGCGGAAAGTATTCTTGAAAGCACAGGTGCGTGTGATGCGCAGGATATTCTAGTTGAGGAATTTGACCAATACGCACTGGAATACAGCGTGATTCCTGCCTGTCAGGATGGTCGTCTGCGGCTGCATATCGGTGTAAAGAATGAAAATCAGCTGAATATACTCGCGGAGCTGCTTGACCGAGTGACAGACGTATATGCGGTCGTTTTTGCCGATTATGAGATTGAACGCAGGCTGATTGATGCGGCTGCGGCTAGAACGCGGATGATTGTTCGGCTGTCGGATATGAATCATCTGTCCTATGCTTTTGATAAGCTGGGACTGCGGTTTATTCCATATGCAAGCTGTGCGGAGCTGCCGGAATTGATGCTAGGCAGATGGATTTGTGCGCGGGAGAAGATATGGCAGTCGCTTTGCGAGGCGTATCTGCCGCTTGCGCGGAGCGGTTATTCTCTGCAAAGCGAGGATATTGTTCGAGATGTGCAGTCTTTTATGAGCGGAAACCTGAAATTTGAACAAGATAAAACGGCGCGGTATGCGCCTGTTTGAGGAGGAAGAACAATGAACCCGACTTTTGTGATTGAAATGGAAAACGGACAGACGATGAAGGGCGAGCTTTATCCGGATGTTGCGCCCAACAGCGCGGCAAACTTTATCGAGCTGGCGAACAGCGGTTTTTATGACGGCGTGATTTTCCATCGCGTTATCCCCGGCTTTATGATTCAGGGCGGCGACCCGCTCGGCCGCGGCACCGGTGGTCCGGGCTACAGCATCAAGGGCGAGTTTGCACGCAATGGCTTTAACAATCCGCTCAAGCATACGCGCGGTGTTTTGTCCATGGCTCGCAGCATGATGCCTAACTCTGCCGGCTCTCAGTTCTTTGTCATGGTGGATGATGCGCCGTATCTGGATGGTCAGTATGCCGCGTTCGGTAAGGTGACGGAAGGCATGGAGACCGCCGATGCGATTGTCAGCGTACCGCGGGATGCGATGGACAAGCCGTATGAGGATCAGAAAATGAAGTCTGTCCGCGTGGAAACGTATGGCGTGGAATATCCGGTCGAAAAGATCAAGGGGCGCGGCTAAAAAACGGAGGCTTGCTGTGAACAAAAACAAAGTAGTTGTTCACTTGATGGGACACGATTACACGATGGTGACTGATCAGCCGTCGGAAAAAGTGCAGCGTCTTGCCCGCTATGTGGATAGAAGAATGAGAGAGCTTTCTATCCTCACTCGCGCGGGCGAAGGGATGCTTCCGGTCTTAACGGCGATGACGCTTGCCGACGAGCTTTTTACTGCGCAGGACGAGGTCAATCGACTGCGCCGAGAGCTTGCCGACAAAAATCAAAAGGATACTCAAACGGAAATAGAATGATTCAGCGGCGGCGTGAGGGGACAAATGCCCTGCGCCGCCTTTTTCGGAGGAAAACGGATGGAGCTGCTTTCGCCTGCGGGCAATCGGGAAGCACTTGTTGCCGCGATTTCGTGCGGCGCAGACGCTGTTTATTTGGGATATACTGCCTTCGGTGCACGCAGTTATGCGGGAAATTTCGATGCGGATGGCTTGCGCGAAGCAGTCGAGTATGCGCATGAGCGCGGGCGGAAAATTTATGTGACGGTCAATACGCTGGTCAAGCAGTGCGAAACGGATGATCTCTGTGATGTGTTGGAGCTGCTGGGCGATGTGAATGTGGACGCTGTACTGGTTCAGGACATGGGCGTGGCGAGAATCGCGCAAATGCGTTTTCCGCAGCTTGTGCTGCATGCCAGCACGCAGATGACCATCAACAATGCACAGGGCGCAAGACTCATGCAGAAAATGGGTTTTGCGCGTGTCGTTCCGGCCAGAGAGTGTTCGCTTGAGGAACTGCGGAAGATGGCGGATACGGGCGTAGAGGTTGAAGCATTTGCGCATGGAGCGTTGTGCGTTGCGGTTTCCGGACAATGCCTGTTTTCGAGCATGATTGGCGGACGCAGTGGAAATCGCGGACGTTGTGCGCAGCCCTGTCGGCTTCCATATTCGCTAGACGACGGAACGAGCGGTTATCTGCTTTCAACGAAGGATTTGATGTTGATTGACAGATTGCCGGAGCTTCGGGATGCCGGTGTGTATTCATTTAAGCTCGAAGGCCGAATGAAGCGTCCGGAGTACGTCGGCGTTATTACTCGCGCATATCGCGAGGCTTTGGACGCTGCGGAAGCACATGTCCCATATCATCCCGACGAAAAGACCCTTGAAGATCTGCGTCAGGTTTTTAATCGCGGCGGGTTTACGGAAGGCTATGCTCTGGAAAAGAGCAACGCTGCATTGATGAGCTGGCAAAGACCGAATCATTGGGGCATACAAGTTGGAAAAATTATGTCCATGCGGGGGCCGCTGGCACAGGTTCTATTGACTAAGAACCTGAATAACGGCGATGGCTTGCAGGCGCGTGGCGGAAAAGAAGCGGATTTCACCTATTCCGGTAAGGATACGCCTGCCGGAATGGAGGCGACGGTTCGTATTGCGGACAGGCAGGTCAAGGTTGGGGACGAGGTCTATCGCCTGACAGATGCGAAACAGATGAAAGAAATCCGCGAAATCATGGGCAAAGAGAATGTACAGGTTCCGCTCGATATGCACTTGTATGCGATGCCGGATGAATTGCCCATATTGACGGTTTGCGATGGTGACGGACACAGCATCAGCGTAAAGGGTGAAACACCGGTTGATGCCGCTCAGCAACGCGCATTGGATGCAGAAGCGGCAAAAAAGCAGCTCGGCAAGCTGGGCGGAACGCCGTATAGCCTGAACAGCTTTACGCTTGAGAGCAGGAATGCGTTTATGACGGCGGGGATGCTGAACAGCTTGAGGAGAGAGTCGCTGGAGCAGATTCGTTTGGCACGCATTGCGCCGAAGCAAACAAACGGTCGGTCGGTTTGTGCCGTATGCAGCTTGCCTGCGCAGGAAAAATTGTTGATTGTGCAGAGTGAGAATTTGAGTGCGGCAAAAGAGTTGATGGCATGCGGTGCGGATGTTTTTGAATGGCAGCCGCAGGTTTACAGGGTGAAGGAGCTTACGCGGGTGCTTGATGAAAATCCGGACGTTCAGCCTGCACTGGTTTTGCCTGCGGTTTTGCACAGTGATGAGCTTGCGCATCTATATGAATGGGTATGCAAAAATGCAGCGAGGCTGAGCGGCGTCGTGACAAACAATCCGGGTCAGTTTGAGCTGAAGTGGCCTGTTCCGGTTTGGGGTGGACAGGGATTGAATGTGATGAATGCGGAGTGTGCAAAGTTCTTTACGGCACTGGGGGCACAGCGTTTAACTGCGTCGTGCGAATTGAACCTGAAGGAACTTCGTGATTTGTACCGCAACGGCGGAAACTATGTGATGGAGGTTTACGGAAGGACACAGCTGATGCTCCTGAATCATTGTCCGAGAAGAACGCGCAACGGTGATGAACGTCAGGACGACAGATGTGACGCCTGCGCGAAGCTGGGCGGATGCCCCGCGACGTATACTGACAGAAAGGGCTATCGTTTTCCGCTCCGTCGGCTCAAAATGGAGCATGGGTGTGTTTTGAGGCTGTACAACAGCGTGACGACAGACATGGCGAAATATGCGCAAAAGCTGCATGATACGGGCATGTCGCTTCGATTGGCATTTACAGATGAAAGCCTGACGGAACAAAAGGAAATCGTGACTTCTTACCGAAGCATTTTGGAAAAGGGAAAGGCTGTGCGTGAAGCTGCCGCGTCTTCGACGGCTGGTCAGCTGATGCGCGGCGTGGAATAAAGGAGTACCTGAATGAATGAAAGATCTCTGCGCGTGCTTGAGTTCACAAAAATCCGTTCTCAGCTGGCGCAGTATTGTGTCTCCGATATGGGACAGGCTCTGTGCGATGGATTAACGCCGTCCAGCCAAATTGAAGATGTTCGGCGTATGCAGCAGGAAACGGAGGAAGCGCACAGCCTGCTGGCGTATCTGGGCGGAACGCCGATGATACCATTCACGGATGTGCGCACTGCGCTGCATTTGGCGCAGATTGGTTCGTCTCTGTCTCCGCGGGCGTTGATGGATGTGGGCGCTTGCCTTCGTGCATCGCGCGCTGCGCGTGAAGCCATCGTGACGGATAAAACGGATACACCGCTGATGAGCGCGAATGCTTCCCGTCTGGCAACGTTTAAGACAATTGAACAGGCGATATCAGATGCAATCATCAGTGAGGATGAGATTGCAGATCGTGCGAGCAATGAATTGTTCCAGATTCGCCGCAAGATGCGTGCATGCAACGAGCGTGTGCGTGAGCGGCTCAATGGGATGATTCATAATCCCAATTTTCAGAAGTATCTACAGGATGCCATCATCACCATGCGTGCGGATCGCTATGTGCTTCCGGTTCGTCAGGAATATCGGTCGATGGTACCGGGTATCGTGCATGACCAGTCCTCCACCGGCGCGACGGTTTTTATCGAGCCGATGTCTGTCGTTGAGATTGGCAATGAACTCAAGCAGTTGATTTCCGCGGAAAAAGCGGAGATTGAGCGGATATTGAGAATGCTCTCAGCACAGATTGCGCCGGAAGCTGATGCGATTGCGGATAACCTGGCGATTCTTGCTCAGCTGGATTTTGCGTTTGCCAAAGCATCGCTTGCGCGGCAGATGAACGGTTGTATGCCGAAGATTAACGATGAAGGACGGGTGAATATCGTTCGCGGACGGCATCCGCTGATTGATCCGCAAAAGGTTGTTCCGTTGGATATCCGACTGGGAACGGATTTTACAACGCTGATTATTACCGGCCCCAATACGGGCGGTAAGACGGTTACATTAAAGACTACCGGTTTGTTTACGCTGATGGCGCAATCGGGTCTGCAAGTTCCCGCTGATTATGGCACAGAGCTGGCTGTTTTTGACGATGTATTTGCCGATATCGGCGACGAGCAGTCCATTGAACAGTCGCTTTCCACGTTCTCCGGACATATGACCAATATTGTTTCCATTTTGCAGGAGGTGACACCGGATTCGCTTGTGCTTTTTGATGAGCTTGGCGCAGGAACCGACCCGACAGAAGGCGCGGCGCTGGCACAGGCGGTGCTTTCCACGCTGCTGGATATGCATACCCGGACGGTTGCGACGACGCATTACAGCGAGCTGAAGGAATACGCGCTGACGACTCAGAACGTCGAAAACGCATCGGTTGAGTTTGACGTATCGACGCTCAGACCGACCTACCGTCTGTCCATCGGAATTCCCGGAAAGTCTAACGCTTTTGAAATATCGCGAAAGCTTGGATTGCCTGAATTCATCATCGGAAAAGCGAAGGAGTTGCTTTCTAAGGAGCAGGTACGTTTTGAAGATGTGATTGCCAACGCCGAATATCATCGTCAGATTGCGGAAAAAGAACGCAAACTAGCGGAGGAAGCACGCAATGAAATGATTTCCATCCGCGATCAGGCAGAAGCGGAGCGCAAAAAGCTCGAGGATCAGCATGATCGGGCGATTCGCAAGGCGAAGGACGAAGCAAAGCGTATTGTTGATAACGCCAGACGAGAATCCGAAGCGATGA